>Ga0116134_1000155_pt1 | contig 35922 bp, 34 predicted proteins | sample June2015DPH_19_5_FD_89737 | JGI IMG/M metagenome (GOLD analysis project Ga0116134, IMG submission 89737) | Peatland microbial communities from SPRUCE experiment site at the Marcell Experimental Forest, Minnesota, USA - June2015DPH_19_40 | ecosystem: Environmental > Terrestrial > Soil > Wetlands... | reverse complement strand
CCACTCGCGCCCCGGCACTGCGGGCCCGGCTCCTCGTGTCGAGCCGGGCATTGCGGGCCGGGCTCCTCGTGCTGTGCCCAGCTCGTGCGTGTCTTTTCGGGTGGCCCGCGACTCAGCCCGTGTAGGCGGTGAAGATCTTGGTGAAGTCCAGCGGTGACTGGCTGATCTCCGAGCATGAGGGCAGGCCGCTGACGCTGCCGCTGCACGGCTGGTCCCGGTCCGCCGACCAGAACGCCAGCCGTCCCAGGTGGTTCGCTTCGGCGAAGCTGACCAGGGTATGCGCGTCGGCCTCGGTGAACACCTCAGCCGCGTCGTCGTTCTGCCCGATCATCGGGGTGACGCCGATGTTCGCGTACGTCATGGACGGCCACAGCGTCTGCGCGTAGGCCAGGGTGGCCTGCGCCGCGTCCACCGCGTCGGTGCCCATCTCCGCGCCAGGGTCCCACGAGCCGTAGTAGTCCATGGCCATGCCGTTGATGAGGTCGATCCGCGTGCCGTTGGCCTTGGCCGCCGCCAGGAAAGCCTGGCCGTTCCCGTCCGGCCCGGTCGGGTCGACCGGGATCGTCACCGAGACGACGAGGCCGGGGTTGGCCGCCTCCAGGGCGTTGATCGCCTGGAAACGCATGGTGTTGTCCGCGGTGTAGGCGATCTCGGCGCCCTCGATGTCGAAGTCGATGTGGGTGACGTGCAGCGTGCTGATCACGGACTGGTACGCGGCGGTGAGCTGGCTGAGGCTGGTGCAGGAGACGGCCAGCTCGCTGCCGGCCTCGCCGCCGAAGGAGACGATCGGCTGGGCGCCGTCGGCCTCGGCCGTGGTGATCTCCCCGGTCACGGTGGGGTCGTTGGTGACCGGCAGGGTGTCACCCCAGATCGGCGTGCAGCCGCTGCCGATGACGAAGGCGGCGCTGAACGCCTTCAGCCCGGCCGAGGTGGCGGCGTTGTTGAGCATGCCCTCCTGGTTGTTCGTCAGGTCGACGTACGGCGCGACGGAATAGCTGCCGCTGCCTGAGCCTCCGCCCCCGGACGACGCGGTGGTCGCCTGCACCGAGCCGGACGCCGCCGATTCGCCCGCGCTGTTGTAGGCCGTGACCGCGAACGTGTAGGCCGTGCTGGCGGCGAGCCCGCTGATCGTGCCGGAGGTGCCCGTGGTCGAGGTGGCCTTGGTGCCGTTCTCGTAGATGTTGTAACCGGTCACGGTTCCGCTGGGCGCGGTCCAGGACAGGGAGACGGACGAGGAGGTGGTTGCGGTCACGGCCAGCCCGGTAGGCGCGGCGGGAGCCGATCCGCCTCCGCCTCCGCTGCCGGCCGTGCCGGTCAGCGCGAGGTCGTCGGCGTAGTAGGTGCCCTGGCCGTACCACCCGTGCACGTAGATCGTCACACTGGTGGTCGATGCGCCGGTGCTGAACGAGGTGGATAGCTGCTGCCAGCCCGAGGTACCCGGAGTCCAGTTGTCGGTGTCGCTGCTCCCGGTTCCGCTGTCGCCAATGAACACGTACGCGCCCTCGACGTAACCGCTCAGCGAGTACGAGGAACTGGGCTGGACACTGACCTCCTGCGAGCACTGCGCGTCGTCGGACGAGCTGGCCGCACCCGCCAGCGCATACGAACCCGAATGCACGGTGCTGCTGGTCACGCTGTCGGCAGCGGAACAGGTCCACCCCGACAGGTTCCCGGCCTCGAACCCGGGATTGGCCAGCAAGTTGGTGGCGGCCGAAGCCGGCGCCAGCACGCCGGAAGCGGCCGCCCCGCAGGCCAGCAAGGCGACAGCCGGAGCAGAGAGGAACGTGAGCCAGCGGGAACGCTTCATGCTTCCTCCAGCGGGGCCCGGCCGAACCGGTGACACAAATTCACAACATATAAATAAGAAACTTTCCTATAATTTCGGTAATTTAACGTTTCATCCCTCCTTGGTCAACCCTTCCGCCAGATTCCCCCATCTCCCGCCGCGCCGCAGACCGCGCTCCCCGGCAAACCGCGACTCTGCCCGGTGCCCCAACCGCCGCCAGCACCGTCGTCCTCAGGCCCGGGCGGTCCCAGCGGCGTCATCTCCACGCCGGGGCGGCCCAGCGGCGTCATCCTCACGCCTAGGCGGCCCCGATGGCGCCACCGCGCCCGCCTGAGCGCCCCCGCCAGCGCGTCCTTGTACGCGTTGGCGCCTCTGCGTGTACGGGGATACACGTGATGGCGCCTTTACGTACATAGGTTTCGTTCGGACGGTAGTCCCGGTGGTCCTATGGATCCCGATAGTCTCGGCAGTTTTACGGCTCCCCACGGTCACAGCGCTCTCATTGGCCCACCACACCCCAGGCCGTCGCCCCTGAATGGCCGGGCTGGCCGCGCGGCGGAATCGATGCCAAGCTGGTCGGATGAGCGGGGACGAAGAACGGGACGGGGTCCCGCTGACCAACCTCGACCAACCGCTTTTCGACGAGGCGGCGGCCACCAAGCGGGACCTGGTGGACTACCTGGACGCGGTGAGCGACCGGATTCTCCCGGTGCTGGCGGACCGGCCGTTGTCCGTTATCCGGGCGCTGCGCGGCCAGGCGCCCTTCATGCAGAAGAACGTGCCCAAGTACACCCCGGCCTGGGTGCGGACCGTCGCGGTCTGGGCCGAAGCCTCCAAGCGCGAGGTGTCCTACGCGCTGTGCAACGATCGCCGGACGCTGCTGTGGTTCGCCAACCAGCGTGCCGTCGAGTACCACCCGGGCCTCGTCCTGGCCGGTCAATGGGACCAGCCGACCCACCTTGTGCTCGACATCGACCCCCCGTCGGCGGACACGTTCGGCCTGGCGGTTCGCGCGGCGTATCTGGTCCACCAGGCGCTGGCCGACGTGGGCCTGGCCGGCGCGGTCAAGACCAGCGGCGCCAAGGGCGTGCACGTATTCGTCCCGCTGGACGGCGAGGTGACGGCCTTCGACGCGGCGGCGGCCACCCGGGCGATCGGCGCCCGGGCCGAGCGGCTCGATCCCGCGCTCGCGACTACGGCGTTCATCCGGGACGACCGTGAGGGCAAGGTGTTCATCGACTCGACCCGGGCCGGCGGCGCCACCGTCGTGGCCGCGTACAGTCCGCGCCTGCGGCCGGGTGCGCCGGTGTCGTTCCCGGTCCCCTGGGAGGACCTGGACCACGTCGCGCCCGGCGATTTCACCGTGCACACCGCGGTTCCGGTGCTCGCCGGGAGTGACCCGTGGGCCACCCTGATGCCCGCGCCGCAATCGCTCAGCGCCGAACTGGTCGAGGAGGGCCACACCATCCCCATCGCCCGGGTCCAGGCCATGCACGAGGGCAAGCGCCGCGCCCGCGCCCGCCGTGGCTGACGCCGACCCGCGCCGGGCGTGCTTGACGCCCCGCACCCGCCCCGGCTGACGCCTGCGCCTGATCGCCGGCCGGGCTAGGTCCCGGCCGGACAGCGGCCGCCCGCAAGGGCCGGCCTTCCCCCTTAAGGGCCGCTGGCCAGCAGGGTGCGGAGAGCGTCCTTGAAGCTGCTCGCGGCCGCCGGCCCCAGCGCGCCGAGGAACTGCTGCTCGGCCCGGTCGGCGGCCTCGGTGGCGTCGATCAGCGTTGTCCGCCCGGCGGCGGTCAGCTCCACGATGTTCTTGCGGCGGTCACCGGGATCGGGCCGGCGCCCAACCAGTCGCTTGCGTTCCAGCCCGTCGACCAGCGCGACCATCGTCGTCCGGTCGATGCCCAGCTGGCGGGCGGCTTCCTGCTGCGACAGCGGTTCCGGTCCGGCGAGCCGGGTCAGTACGGCCAGTTCCCGGCCGTCCACCTGGTGGGGGGCGAGTGCCTCGCGGGACCTCTCCGCGTAGCGCAGGTACGCGTGCTTGAGCAGGTAACCGAGCCGCGCGCTGGCCAGTGGGCCTTCCGTTGACACACGCAGATCTTACCGTTAGCCTGATCGTCAGTATGACTGATAATCACTAGCACTGACGTTAACGAACGCCGGAACCGGCGCCACACCCAGGGAGCAGCGAGGACGATGAGCGACCATGGCCTGACAATCGGCATCAAGGCCTCTCAGCAGCACGCCTCGATCGGTGATCTCCGGCGGTTGTGGCACACCGCTGACGAGGCGGGCTTCGATAGCTGCTGGGCGTTCGATCACCTCGTGCCGATGGGGCGCGTGCGCGAGGGTGACATCTTCGAGGGGTGGACGATCCTGGCCGCGATGGCGGAGGCGACCCGGCGGATCCGGATCGGCACCCTGGTGACGTCCAACCTGTACCGTCATCCCGGCCTGCTGGCCAAGATGGCCGTCACCGTCGACCATCTCAGCGGGGGCCGGCTGACCATGGGGCTCGGCGCGGGCGGGGACGCGTACGCGGACGCGATGTTCGGCTTGCCCTTGCCGACGGCCCGCGAGCGCGTCGGGCGGCTGGGCGAGGCGTGCGACGTGCTCACGCGGTTGTGGACGGAGCAGACGGTCACGTTCCGCGGCACCTACTACACGCTCGAAGAGGCTCACTCAGATCCGAAGCCGCTGCAGAAGCCGCGGCTACCGCTGTGGATCGCCAGCAACGGGCCCCGGTACGGGCTGCGCGTGGTGGCGGCCCACGCCGACGTCTGGCTGAACGCGAGCCTGACGCCGGAGGACCTCGGCGACCTGGTCCGGCTTTCCCGCCGGCTGGACGAGCACTGCGCGGACGTCGGCCGGGATCCGGCCACGATCCGGCGGGCGGTCCAGTTCCGCGTACCGGATCGCGCGGACGAGATCCTCCGGGCCGCCGAACGGTACGCGCGGGCCGGCTTCTCCGACCTCATCCTCATGCCGTATCAGGGCGGCGCCGACCGGGTCGAGGAGCTGGCCGGGTTGCTGCCCGCGCTGCGCGCGCTCGGCGAGACACCCAGCTAATAGCTTAGGCCGCGCCGCGCCGCGCACCGTCACGCGCCGCCCGTACCGCTTATACCGCCTGTACCGCTTGGGCCGCCTATACCGGCTGCGGTGTCCGCCGGCCGGTCACCGAGGTCGGGCGGATCCGGATCCAGAATGGGCGCTCCACGGTGCTGACCCAGGGCCGGAGACCAGCGCGGCCGAGCCGGTCCACCTCGGCGTCCTCGTCGACCGGTTCGGCGCGGCCGTTCACGACGACGCTCCACCCGGAGTGGGTCCGCTCGTCGTAGTCGTCCACCTCGAACGTGATCGGCCTCTGCCCCTCCGTCGCGGACAGCTTCGATCCGCGTGCCGTTCGGAAGATCACGTCCTGCCCGTCGACCAGATGGTTCACCGGGAGGACCTGTACCTCGCCGTCGGCCATGAAGCCCACCCGCCCGACCGGAACCGAGGCCAGCAGCCGCAGGCATGTATCGAACGAGAGCGTCTCGAGCCCAGCATGGTCGATCGAATGGCCTGGCATAGCGACCTCCCGGAGTACACTCGGCCGGGCTCAGCGAGCCTGGGCTCGGGTACTGTTCCCTTTTCTCCGAGGATTCCCCATGCCCGCGCCCGCAACAGCTGGCGAAAGTCCCTCCGACCGGGGCCGTTTGGCTCCTTGCCGCAAACACTGTTTCAGTCTCGTTTCGGCTGAGTTTCAGCGCCGTGTCGTGACCAGCACCGGCGTGTTCCCCATCGTCACCTTCACCGGCGCGCCGGGCGCGGGCGCCTCGGCGCTGGGCACGTCGACCTGGACCGTGACGTCTCCGGACAGCAGGACGCTGATCCTGCTCAGCGAGCCGAGGAAGGTCGCGATCGTGACGATCCCGCCCCCGGCCTGAGCCGCCGTGAGGTGCAGGTCCTCTGGCCGGACCAGGACGTCCACCAGCCCGCTCGGCTCCCCGGGCCCCCCGGGCCGCTCTCCCTTGATGGGCAGCGTGGCCCCGAGCACGCGCACCCGGCCGTCCGCTTCCAGCTCACCGGGGATCCGGTTCATGGTGCCGACGAACTCCGCGACGAACGCGGTGGCGGGGCGGGCGTACAGCTCGCTGGGCGCCGCGACCTGCTCGAGCCGGCCGTCGCGCATCACGCCGACCCGGTCGGCCATGGACAGCGCCTCTTCCTGGTCGTGCGTGACGAACAGTGTGGTCGTGTGCAGGCGCTGCTGCAGGGAGCGGATCTGCTCGCGGAGCTGGACGCGGACCTTGGCGTCCAGCGCGGACAGCGGCTCGTCGAGCAGCAGCACGCTCGGCTCGATGGCGAGCGCCCGCGCCAGCGCGACCCGTTGCTGCTGGCCACCGGACAGCTGATGCGGGTACTGCCGGGCCTGGTCGGCGAGCCCCACCATCTCCAGCAGTTCCGTCGCCTGGCTGCGCCGCCGGTCCGCGCTCTTCTTGCGCATTCGCAGCCCGAACGCCACATTGTCCAGCGCCGACATGTTCGGGAAGAGGCTGTAGCTCTGGAACACCATGCCCATGTCCCGGCGGGCGGCCGGGACCGCCGACATGTCCCGCCCGTCGACCAGCACCGAGCCGTGGTCGGCGGACTCGAAGCCGGCCAGGATGCGCAGCGCGGTGGTCTTCCCGCAGCCGGACGGGCCGAGCAGCGCCACCAGCTCCCCGGGCTCGATCTCCAGGTTCAGTCCGTCCAGGGCGCGGACGGCCCCGAAGAACCGGCTGAGGTTCTGCAGCGAGACATGCGCGCCGGCACCGTCGGCCGGCCCGGCCGGGCCGGCCGCGCCCGCAGCTGTGGCCGAGCCCGTAGCCTTCGCAGCGCCTGACGCTCCGGCGCCTGCCCCGGCGCCCTTGGCGGTGTTCGCGGTCATGAGGTCCTTCCAGTGTCTCGGCGGGCCACGGAAAACAGGGCCACTTCCCCGCCGCCGGTACGCCGTGCCTGCCGGCCGCCCAGCATCGTGATGGCCAGCAGGACGAGCCAGGTCACGAACAGGGCCAGCAGCGACGCGGCCACCGAGATCGGTCCGCTGGTCTGGTCAAAGACCACAATCCACACCGGGAACGTCTGGTACAGGTCGAGGCTGGCCATGGTGTACTCGCCGAGCACCAGGGCCACGGTCAGCACGGTGGCGGACAGCAGGGCGGTGGTGAGGTTGGGCAGGACGACCCGCCGCAGGGTGGACGCCCAGCCGGCGCCCAGCGAGTTGGACGCCTCGACCAGGGTCTTGAGGTCGAACGAGCGCAGGCCGGCGTCGATCGACCGGTAGGCGAACGGCATCGCGAGGACCACGTACTCCAGGGCCAGCAGGTAGGGCGTGCCCTTGAGGAAACCCGGGGCCACCTGGAGCAGCCCGACGATCAGCACGATCGGCGGGATGACGATCGGCAGGATCGTGATCCCCTCCAGCAGCCGCCGCAGCCGCGGCAGCCGCAGGTGCACGTAGACCGCGGTGGGCAGCATCAAGGCCAGCGTGATCACGGTGGTGATGACCGCGAGCCGGACCGAGAGCCCCAGGGAGCCCGCGAACCCGGACTGGTGGATGACCGATCCGAAGGAGCCCCAGCCCGCGAACCGCAGCGCCGCGTACAGCGGGATGAGGAAGTACGCGCCGGCCAGGATCAGGATCAGCCACCGCCAGGGCGTGAAACCGTCCCGGCGGCCGGACCGGGGCCGGGCCCGCCCGTGGGCCGTCCCGGCGGCGCCGGGCTCTCCGGCCGCGATCGTGTCTACTGCAGCCATCGCGCCGACCTCCGCTGGAGCACCACGTAGATTCCCATGGCGATCGCGATGATGATGACCATGCCCAGCCCGAGCGCCTTGCCGACGTTCTGCTGGCCGGCCACGACGTTCCCGTTCAGGAACGTCCCGATCTGGATCGGGGTCAGCGCGATCGTTCCGCTGGTCATGGCCTGGGCCGTGGCGTAGGCGGACAGCGAGCTGCCGAACAGCAGCAGCACGCAGCCGAGGAACGACGGCATCAGCACCGGGCCGCCCACGTGCCGCCAGTACTGCCAGGTCCGGGCGCCCATGTTGGCGGCCGCCTCGCGCCAGGCCGGCCGCAGCCCCTCCAGTGCGGGCAGGATCACCAGCACCATCAGCGGGATCTGGAAGTACATGTAGACCACGACCACACCGCTGAGGCTGTACAGGCTGAAGCCGTGCTGGTACGGGTTGAACCCGAGGTCGGTCAGCCACCGGGTGGCCAGCCCGCTGGAGCCGAGGGTGGCGATGAACAGGAAGGCCAGCGGCACCCCGCCGAAGTTGGCGAAGACGCCCGACGCGGTGATCGCCACCTGCCGCAGGATCGACCCGCGTTTCGCGGTCCAGATGGAGTAGGCGATCAGCAGGCCGAGGATTCCCGGTACCACCGCCGCGACCACCGACAGCTCGATGCTCTGGGCGAAGCCGTGCAGGTATTCACCGTGCGTGGCGATCCTGACGTTGCCGAGGGTGAAGCCGCCGTTCGGACTCTGGAAGGCGCCGATGGCCACCGCGACCAGCGGCGCGCCCAGGCCCAGCGCCATGTACACGCCGAACGGCACCACCCCGGCCATCCGGCGCAGCCCGCGCGCCGTCGCGACCGCTGCGCCCGGGCCGCCCGGGGCCCCGGAATCCGCGAGGAATTCCGGGGCCCCGGCGCTCACCAGTTCGTCCATCCTCAGCCGCTCACACGCCGGGCCACTGCGCCGAGACGATCACCGCGGCGGCCGCCTGCTGCGCCTGCGTCGGGAACGTCAGCGTCGTGGACGGCGCCGCCGGCAGGGCCTTGTACGCGGTCTCGTTGACCGTGCTGCTGCTGAGCAGCGTGGGCAGCTCGATGGGCCGGGCCTTCCCCTCCAGCCACAGGTTCTGGCCCGTGGTCGTGTAGAGGTACTCCTCCCACAGCCGGGCCGCGGCCGGGTCCGGTGCGGTCTTGCTGATGGCCTGGTCGTAGTAGGCGGCGTAGTGGCCGTCCGACGGGATCACGATCTTGAGCCCAGGGACGCCCGGGCCGGCCTCGGAGGCCAGCAGGTAGTCCCACCAGATCAGGATCGGCGTCTGGCCGCTTTCCATGGTGGCCGCGCTGCCGGTGACCGGGACGAAGTTGCCGACCTGGTGCAGCTTCTTGAAGTAGGCCACGCCCGGCGCGATGTTGCTGAACGAGCCGCCGTTGGCCAGCGCCGCCGCGTAGACCGCGGCGAAGGCGGCGCCCGCCTGCGTCGGGTTGCCGTTGATCGCGACCTCGTTCTTGTAGGCCGGCTTGAGCAGGTCGGCGAACGAGGTCGGCGGGGTGGTGACCTTCGCTGAGTTGTAGCCGATGGCCACGTAGCCGCCGTAGTCGGCGTAGTAGGTGCCGTCGCTGGCCTTGGCGCTGGCCGGGATGTCGCTCCAGCTCGCCACGCGGTACGGGGCGAGGATGCCCTGCGCGTCGGCCTTCACCGCGAACGAGTTGCCAATGTCGAGCACGTCCGGGGCCCGGCTCTGGCCCTTGAGCTGGTTGACGGCGTTGATCTCGTCCTGGCTCGTCCCGTCCGGGTTGGCGTCGTTGATCTTGATGCCGTACTTCGCCGTGAAGTCCTTCATGATCGTGCCGTAGTTGGCCCAGTTCGCGGGCAGCGTGATGACGTTGAGCTGCCCTTCCTTCTTGGCCGCGGTCACGAGGGCGTTCATGCCGCCCGCCGCGGTGGCGGACGTGGCCGAGGACACCGACGTGGTGCTCCCCGAACTGCTGCTGCTGCTCGCGCCGCTGGATGAGCTGCTGCTGCATCCGGCCGCGAAGACAAGGCTGCCGATCGCGGCGGTGGCCGCGATCGCGTATTTTCCGCGCAAAGTTTTCCCTCCCGTGCCCAGGCCTTATGTCGGCCGAAAGCCGTCGATCCTGGCTCGATCGTCCACATCATGGCTAGACAAGTTGACCGGAAGGTGACGAAACGATGGACGTGCCGGGGCTGGCCAGTGTCTGCTCGCCGTCCAAATGATCCCGATTTGGCACGGTGTTGGCCCGGGGTCAGCACAGCCTCTTATTCGACCGGGATTTCCTTGTTGATCAGGGACAGGTCGACGCCCTGGCGGTTGCGCACCACCTTGGCCGTCACGTAGATGACGATCGCGAGCAGGTACATGCACTATCCGGACCGTGAAAATTGCTTATGCCGCCGCCGTTAAGGCCCTGTTACGCGGCTTTCCGGGCCAATACCTGTTCCTTCTTCTGCGCTGCCCGCTGCCCGCTGCCCCGCCCGCGCCGTCGGTGGGCTGGTGCCGGTAGAACGGGACGCATTGCGGCGGGAGCGGTGACCGGCCGAGGATCAGGTCCGCTGCCTTCTCGGCCATCATCATCACCGGCGCGTAGATGTTGCCGTTGGTGACGTACGGCATGACCGACGCGTCGGTCACCCGCAAGCCGTCCAGCCCGTGCACCCGCATACTGGCCGGATCCACGACCGCCAGGTCTCCGGTGCCCATCCGGCAGGTGCCCGAAGGATGCAATGCGGTCTCCGCGTCGCGTGCGACCCAGGAGAGGATGTCCTCGTCAGTTTCCACGCCCGGACCTGGGGAAATCTCACCCGCATTGAACGGCCCGAACGCGGGCTGATTGAGAATATGCCACGTGACCCGGATGGCCTCCACCCATTCCCGCCGGTCTTTAGCCGTGGACAGATAGTTGAAGGCGATGGCCGGGTGTTCCGCCGGGTCGGCCGAGGTAATTCGTGGTAGACCCGCCGCCCGTTCAGATGCGGCTCGGGCTCGGTCTGGTACTGCCAGTCGTAGAAGCGGCTGCCGATCGGGAACGTCAGCGCGGCCGGCATGTGGATGAAGACGTCCCAGATATAGTCCGGCCGCCCCGCCTCCAGCACGAGCACGCTCGCGCTCTCCGACAGCCGGTTGGCCAGCGCGCTCCCGGCCGAGCCCCCGCCGACGATGATGAAATCGTACACGGGGCTGCTCCTAGGCGCTGAGGACCTCGAGGACCTGGGGCCCGTACTTTGCCAGTTTGGCCTCGCCGACGCCATTGACGCCGGATAGCCCGGTGAGCGTCGATGGTTTCTCCGTCGCGATCTGGCGCAGCGTTGCGTCGTGGAAAATCACGTAGGCCGGGACGTTCTGCTCCCGCGCCGTACCCGCCCGCCATTCGCGCAGCCGCTCGAAAAGCTTGGCCGCCTCCGGCGTCATGTCCGCCCCGCCGGCCCCGCCCGGCGCGCCCGCGCCGCCGCCCGCCCCGGCCCGTCCCGAACGGCTGGCCCGGGGCGCCCGGACCCGCTCGGGCTCGCGCCGCAGCATGATCTCGCGTTCCTTGCGCAGCACCCCGGCGCTGGCCGGGGTCAGCGTCAGCACGCCGAAGTCGCCCTCCACACCGAGCAGTCCCTGGGCCAGCAACTGCCGCGCGACGCCCCGCCATTCGTGCTCGCGCAGGTCGGCGCCCACCCCGAAGACGCTCAGCCGATCATGGCCGTTCTCGGCCACCTTCGGTGTCGCCTTGCCGGTCAGGATGTCGATGACGTGGCCGGCGCCGAACTTCTGGCCGCGCTCCTTGGCCAGCCGGTACACCGCCGACAGGAACTTCTGCGCCGCGACCGTGCCGTCCCACACCTGCGGCGGGGCCGTGCAGGTATCGCAGTTGCCGCAGGCGGGGGCCTCCTCGCCGAAGTAGGCCAGCATCTGCGCCCGGCGGCATTCGGCCGTCTCGCACAGGGCCAGCATCGCGTCCAGGTGGGTGGCGAGGCGGCGGCGGTGCGCGTCGTCGCCGGGGGAGGTGTCGATCATCCGGCGCTGCTGCACGACGTCGGATAGCCCGTACGCGAGCCACGCGACCGACGGCATGCCGTCGCGCCCGGCCCGGCCGGTCTCCTGGTAGTAGCCCTCGACCGATCGCGGCATGTCCAGATGGGCCACGAAACGGACGTCCGGTTTGTCGATCCCCATGCCGAACGCGATCGTCGCCACCATGATCAGCCCGTCTTCGCGCAGGAAGCGCGCCTGGTGCGCGGCGCGCGTGCCCGCGTCCAGTCCCGCGTGGTACGGCAGAGCCGGGATCCCCTGGGCGGCCAGGAACTCCGCGGTCTTGTCCACCGACGCGCGGGACAGGCAGTACACGATGCCGGCCGCGCCGGGGTATTCCGTGCGCAGCAGGTCCAGCAGTTGCTTGCGCGGCTCGTTCTTCAGCACGATCCGGTAGGAGATGTTCGGCCGGTCGAAGCTGGCCACGAAGTGGCGTGCCCCGCCCAGGTTGAGCCGGGTCGCGATCTCGGCCCGGGTAGCCTGCGTGGCCGTGGCGGTCAGCGCGATCCGCGGCACGTCCGGCCAGCGCTCGTGCAGTGCGGACAGCTCCAGGTAGTCCGGCCGGAAGTCATGCCCCCACTGCGCTACGCAGTGCGCCTCGTCGATGGCGAACAGCGAGATCTTCCCGCGGTCGAGCAGTCGCATCGCCGACTCGGCGCGCAGCCGTTCGGGCGCGAGGTACAGCAGGTCAAGCTCGCCGGCCAGAAAGGCGGTCTCGACCCGCCGCCGCTCGCCGGCGTCCTGGGTGGAGTTGAGGAACCCGGCCCGTACGCCCAGCGCGGTCAGCGCGTCCACCTGGTCCTGCATGAGCGCGATCAGCGGCGAGATGACCACGCCGGTACCTTCGCGCACCAGCGCCGGGATCTGGTAGCACAGCGATTTCCCGCCGCCGGTCGGCATGAGCACGAGCGCGTCGCCCCCGCCGCTCACGTGGTCGATGATCTCCCGCTGCGGCCCCCGGAACACCTCGTACCCGAACGTCCGCCGCAAGATCTCCAGCGGCCGGTCGTCGGCCACTCCCGCGCCGCCAAACCCGGTCTCCGCGACTGCTGCCACGCCCGCGATCCTACGGCCCCCCACCGTCAGCGGGGCCCAGGGCCGGGATTCTTCCTCCCCACCGCCGGGACCCGGGACCGGGGATCCGCCGGCCCTCACGTGGGCCCACACCCGGTGCCGGTCCGCGCCGGGATCCGGCGGCCCTCCCGGGCCACCCTCGGTGCCGGTCCGCGCGGGGATCCGCCGGCCCCCAGTGGGCCCACGCCTGTCGCCCGGAGATCCGTGGCACACACCTTGACACTCGGAAATTTCACCTGCTAATTTTTCTTAGCAGATGCAAGGAAGGATGTCTGTGGAAACCGAGGACATGACCGGAGACGGCCTCCTGCAGGTGCTGTCAACGCTGGCCAATCCGCACCGGCTGCGGGTGCTGGCCGCGCTGACGGGGGAGCGCAACTACGTGAGCCGGCTCGCCCGCGACCTGGGTATCAGCCGGGCGCTGCTCCAGGTTCACCTGCGGAAACTGCAGGCGGCGGGCCTGGTATCGGCCGATATCGAAGTCTCAGAGGACGGTAAGGCGATGAAGTTCTACGAGGTAACGCCCTTCGTTCTGCACGTCACCCCGGAGACGATCAGGACCGCGGCGCGGTCGCTGGGCGCGGAAAGCGAATTGGAGGCGGGCGCGCGATGAGGCCCAGGACGACAGGTCAGATGTTCATTGTCTGCGCGACCGGCCTGATCGCGCTCGCCGTGGTGCTCTACGGGCTCCACGTGGCCGACGCCGGCCCCCCGGCGCTGGTGGGGGTCGTAGTTAGCCTCGTAGCCGGGGCCTCGGTGATCGCGTGGGCCCGGTACCTCACCACCAGGAAAAAGACACAGGCCGAGCTGACCGGTGGGGAGCAATACCGCGGGCTGGCCGACGAGTACCGCCGGCTCGCTGACCTGGCCATCACCGCCCAGGAGCACACCGACCTCAAGCTCGGGGAGCTCAGCGCGCAGCTCGACTACGTGCGTGAGCAGAACGATTCCCTGCAGAAGATCCTTAAGGAAGTCGAGTAGGTCCTCCGTCCCCGGCTACCCCGCGCATTCTGTGCGCGGAGCCGGGGATCGGGCGGCCGTCGCCGGGCTAGCATCGCTCACGTGAGCGAGATTGATGCGGTGGCCCGGGTCCGGGAGATCTGCCTCGCCTTGCCAGAGGCGGCCGAGAAATCGTTCGGCGGTCACACGTCCCCGGCGTTCCGGGTCCGCGACAAGATGTTCGCCACGATCAGCGAGGATCGTACCGCCATGACGTTCAAGGCCGCCGCCGGGGTGCAGGAGGCGCTGGTCGGGGACGACCCGGAACGGTTCTACGTGCCGCCTTACGTCGGCTCCAAGGGCTGGGTGGGCGCGCGGCTGGATGTCGACCAGGACTGGGACGAGATCGCCGAACTGCTGGTGGACAGCTACCGGCTGATCGCACCCAAGCGCCTCGCCGCCCTCGCCGACGTTCCGCGCCCGGCGCCCTAGCCGCCCCGCCCGGCGTCCCAGCGGCCCGGCCCGGGGTCTGCGGGCACCGTCACCACGTCCGCGGGTGACCGAAGCCCCGGCGGGCCGCATCACCACGGCCGAGCACGCGATACAGATAACCCCGGCGACCGCGATCGCCATCGGCTGCTTCATCGCCAGCTCTCGTCAGGACCGTCCGATATCGTTGCTACTGACGCCAGGCTGCCGTTGTTCAGGAGTCAAAGTGCTTTTTGCTCATGACACGACCGCGGCGCTGACGCTCGCCACCGATCTGGTCAACACGGCCCCCGTCGACCCGGCCGCTGACCAGGCCCGGCTGGACACGACCCCGGTGGACAAGGCCCGGGCAGAGACGGCTCTGGCCAACGTCGCGCGAGACCGGGCAGCGACGGCCCCGGTCGGCGGCGCGCGAGCCGATGACACGCTGACCAGCGTCGCGGCCCTCGACGTTTTCCTTGATCGGCGCCACATCACCCCGCGGCGCTCGGCCACGCCCGCGGACCTCTCGGCCGTCCGGGCGCTCCGGCCCCAGCTTCACGCGGTGTGGCAGGCTTCCGGCCCGGAGGAACTGGCCGCCATCGTCAACCGGCTGCTCCGCGATTCCGGCGCGCGGCCCTGGCTCGTCGACCACGGCGGCGGCTGGGGCTGGCACCTGCACGTCACCGAGCCCAGCGCGCCGCTCGCGCACCGGATCGGCGCCCAGGCCGGGTTCGCGTTCGCCGACCTGGTCCGGCTGGGGGAGACGGAACGGCTGCGGACCTGCGACGCACCCGACTGCGCAGCGGTCCTGATCGACCTGTCCCGCAACCGCTCGCGCCGCTACTGCGACACGGGGAACTGCGGCAACCGCCAGCACGTCGCGGCCTACCGCGCCCGCCACACCGCCCTGCCCGCCACACCGCCCTGAGAGGATCACCATGGACGAGCCCGTGTCGATCAGCGACGTCATCGCCGGCCTGCCCGGTCCCTATCAGCCCCGCGATCTGGCGACCGCCAACGACGCTGTGGTGCGCATCGCCCGTTTCGACGGCAAATTCCCCTGGCATCAGCATGAGGAGGACGAGCTGTTCCTCTGCTGGGACGGAACGTTCCGTGTCGAGATGGACGGCCGTCCCCCGATCACCCTTCACCCGGGCGAGCTTTTCGTCGTGCCCCGGGGCCTCCGTCACCGCCCCGTCGCCGCGTCCCCCGCGCACGCCCTCATGTTTGAGCGCCCCGAGACCAAGCAGTACGGCAACTGACCCGGGGCCCACAACCTGCGGCCCGCTTGGACCGTCGAATGTCATAAGGGGCAAGTGACCGTCGGCGATGCAGGGGGCACGTGATGGCTCAGGGCGCAGACGGCAGCGGCGCGGGCAGTCCCGGTGCCGTGCGCCGCCGGCCCAGAGGCTGGGCCGCCGCGGTTATAGCGGTCGTGGCAGCGGTGGTGCTCGCGGCGGCCGTGACGGCCGTGGCAGGTTCGCTGCTGGCTGGCGCTGACCGGAAAATCTCTATGCAGCGGCAGGGTATCTCGCGGGCGCTGGTCACCACCGACGGGCGTCAGATTGTCGTGCTGGTGAGCGTCGGCGGGTGTGTGCAGCGCTCGGTGCTCACGGCCACCGAGACAGCTTCGCGCGTCACCCTCGTTCTCACCCAGTTCTTTCAGGGCGGCGGTGCATGCCCCGCCGCTAACGGGCTCGGGACGGCGATCGTGGTCCTGCGTAACCCGCTGTCTGGCCGGTCTCTCCTCGACCGGACGACCGGACGACCGGTGCCCTACGTCGATGCGCGGAATCTGCTGCGGGCCACCTACCTGCCGTCCGGGTACCGGTTCTGGCAGTACTTCCCGGGCGACTTCCCGGGCGACCTCCCGGGCGCGTTCTGGGAACGCGAGTACACCTCGGCCGATGGAAAGCATCAGTTGCTCATCATCGCCCAGGTACCGGGGCACGGGACCGCTGGGCCCGCGTGGCCGGTTCAGTCCCGGGTCACCGTGCGCGGCCAGTCGGCGACTATCCGGGCCGGCATCAGCAACGCCCTGACGTTCGGGCGCGAAATCTCCTGGTCGGCGGACGGCTACACATTCGCCGTCTACACCATCATGATGACCGCTGGCCAGCAGGCGCTCTCGGTGGCCGAGCTGACGAAGATCGCCACTGGCCTCCGTCCATGACCGCCGTAACGCAGGCTGCATCGGGCCGCCAGCAACGCAGGCCGCATCGGGCTGCCAGCAACGCAGGCCGCATCGGGCTGCCAGCAACGCAGGCCGCATCGGGCCGCCAGCAACGCAGGCTGCATCGGGCCAGCTGACCGCTGGGTGGCTCGCGGCGCGCCCCGGTCCGCCGGGCTATCGCTCCCCTTCCCGTCCGCATCGCGCAGGACGTCAGGACGGACCGCTGAAGTCGACGTTCTTGGTCTCGACCGTGCCGGCCGTCCGTCCCGGCGCCGTCTGGTAGGTCCAGTACAGGTTCGTGTGCGCGATGACCTGCTCGGGCGGCGGCGCCCCCCACTGGGTCCGATCCCCCGTGGTGTGGGCGTCGCTGACCAGAGTTGCGTCATACCCCCTGGCGAACGCGCCGTGCAGCGTCGAGCGGATGCACGCATCGGTCTCTGCGCCGGCGATGACGAGCCGCCCGACGCCGAGGCCCGCCAGCACGGTCTCCAGGGTGGTGTCCTCGAAGGAGTCGCCGTAGCTCTTCTCGACGAGCGGCTCTGCCTCACCCGGAGTCAGCTCGGGAACAATCCGCCATTCGTCGCTCCCCCTCACCAGATCCTCGTCGGAGTGCTGGACCCAGACGACGGGGACGCCTTCCTGCCGCGCCCTCTCGACCAGGCCGCCCACGTTCGCGACCGCCGCGTTACGCTCGTACGCCTCCCCGACGACGCCGTTCTGTACGTCGATGACGAGGAGTGCGGTATTGGGCCGGTCCGTGAGGGTGGTCATGGTCTCTCCTTGCTCACGCTGGGTTCCTGTATGGATAGACGCTAGCCCTGCCCACCGACAGCGGCCCGGAACGAACCCGCGGCCCCCCGCCCTATCGAAAGGCCAGGACAACATGACGAGGCTGGTTGTCTTCTTGCACGGGACGGTCCTCATGCACTCCGGTGCCCTCGGGCGTACCCGTGCCGAGCGAGTCGCACAGGTCCAGGCCCGGGACCCGACAGTCCGCGATTACGCCGCGTACGTTCCCGTTGGCGACGCCGTAGCGAAACTCCGGCGCTGGCAGGACGCGGGCGCGCGGATCAGCTACCTCAGCTCACACCGCGACGCGGACGACGTGGCCAAGGATGTCGTCGTGCTGAGAACGTACGCCTTCCCGCCCGGCCGGGTACTCGCCCGTGAAGCAGGCGAAAGCTACGGCGACGTCGCCGGGCGCGAGATGCCCGATGTCCTTATCGAGGACGACTGCGAGAGCATCGGCGCCGGCCAGATCACCTATCCGCAGATACGACAGGACCGGCGGGATCGCATCAAGTCGATCATCATCCCCGAGTTCGGCGGCATCGACTACCTCCCGGATGACCCGGAAGCCCTGCTGAGCTTCGGACGGTGAATATCTGGCAACGAAAGCGCCTGCCGCCGGGCAGGCCTTTCTACGGCCCCTGCACCTCGTCGCGCCCGACTTTCCCCTCTGGTCTCCCGCGCATTGGATTCGACCACACAGCCGCGCCGTCCGCCTCCCACCCGATTCCTCCGACTGGACGGTGCCGGCGGCGGCGACGTCGCGGAAGGCGGCGCGAGGAGGGGAGTGCCCGGAGGGCGCCGTCGGTGGTCAGCGGCCGCCGGGGGCCCAGGGGTCGTAATCGACTTCGAGGGGCTCCTGGGACGGGCGCTCGGCTTCGGGGACGTGCTGCAGGTTCAGCCGAATCCGGGTCCAGCTGTAGCTGCGCCCGCGCATCGAGTCGACGAGCACGTCGGCGGGCGCCAGGTGCGGCCAGACGTCCGCGTGCCGCTCCTTCCAGCGTTCGAGGCCCTCCATGGCCTCGGCTTTCGTCGCCGCGCGGGCGACCTCGATCAGCGGCATCTTGGACTGCCGCCGGCCGGCCGGTCGCGATCCGGCCGCACTCCCACCGCCGGCCGCCCCCTCATCACGGCCGGCCTCTTGCCCGGCAGCCCCGGCCTCAGCAGCCCCGGCCTCAGTACGCCCGGCCCCGGCCTCAGCAGCCCCGGCCTCAGTACGCCCGGCCTCAGTACGCCCGGCCTCCTCGGCCGCAGAACCCTTACCCGCGGCGCTCTTGGCCGGGGCCTTTCGCGCCGTGCGCCGCTTGGACGGCTGGACGCGGGGTTCCTCGCCGGACTGCCGGACAAAATGCGGGGGCCACGGCGCATCCGGAAGTCCTGCGGCCTCGTCCCGTTCGGCCAGGCCGAGCAGTCCTTCGAGGGACCCCACAGCCGAATCCATGCCGGCCCACGGGTCGCCCATCTCGGCGAAACGCCCCGGCACGGTGTCGATCGTGAAGGCGGCGGGGTCACACCCGGCGACCTCGTCCCAGCGCAGCGGCGTCGACACCCGGGCGTCCGGGAGCGGGCGGATCGAGTACGCCGACGCGACGGTCCGGTCCTTGGCGTTCTGGTTGTAGTCGACGAAGACGCCGTGCCGTTCCTCTTTCCACCACTTGCTCGTCGCGATATCGGGGGCGCGGCGCTCGACTTCCCGGGCGAGTGCCACGGCCGCGCGGCGGACGTCGGTGAAAGGCCAGCGCGGTTCGATCCGGGCGTAGACGTGGAAGCCGCGGGAGCCCGACGTCTTGGGCCACCCGGTCAGCCCGAAGTCCTCCAGGACCGACTTGGCCACCATCGCGACGTCCATGATCTGCGGCCATTCGACGCCCGGCACGGGGTCCAGGTCGACCCGCAGTTCGTCGGGATGATCGAGGTCCCCGGCACGCACGGGGTGCGGGTTGAGGTCGATACAGCCCAGGTTGACGACCCAGATCAGCGGCGCCGCGTCGCGGACCACGACCTCGCTGGCCGTCCGGCCGGATGGGAAGCGCAGTTCCACCGTCTCGATCCAGTCGGGCCGGCTGTCCGGCGCCCTCTTCTGGAAGAAGGGCTCGCCCTCGGCGCCGTTCACGAACCGCTTCAGCGCCATCGGCCGCCCGTCGACGCCGCGCACCGCGCCGTCCGCCACCGCGAGGTAGTAACGGACGAGATCCAGCTTGGTGTGGCCGGTGCGCGGGAAGAAGACCTTGTCCGGATTGCTGACCGTCACTTCCCGGCCCGCCGCCTCCAGCACCGTTTTAGCCCCCGGCATGTGGCTACTGTACGTGAGCCAGCCGCGGTTCGTCGCCCCTGCTCAATGGCCCGGGGGAACCGGCGCAGGCGAGGAACGCGGCCGCCGGATTCTGAGAGAATGCAGGCGTGCGTACTCACGTGGCCCTTCTGCGCGGCATCAACGTCGGCGGCAAGAACAAAGTCCCGATGACCGACCTGCGTGAACTCATGACCTCGCTCGGGCACGCCGATGTGAAGACCTACATCCAGAGCGGCAACGTCGTGTTCACCAGCGATGACACCGATACGGCGAAGCTGGCCGAGGTGCTCGACGAAAAGGTCACCGAGCGCTTCGGCGTGCCGGGCCACGTCGTGGTTGTCGCACGCGATGAGCTGGCTCAGGTGATCGCGGACAACCCGTATCCAGACGAGCCCGACCCCAAGGCCCTGCACGCGGTGTTCCGCAAGTCGGACCTGACCGCCGACGACCTCGCTCGCGTCGAGACGGCCAGGCAGCGGGCCGCCGCCAAGGATTGCCAGGACGAGGTCACCGTGGTCGGGCGCACCTTGTTCCTGCACACCCCCGACGGGCTAGGGCGCAGTGAACTCGCCGCCCAGCTCTCCCGGACCAGCTCGATGAAGGCCGGTACCGCGCGCAACTGGGCCACCGTGACCAAGCTGATGGCGATGCTCGACGAGTGACCGCCCGCCCCACTGATGGCCATCATGATCCTTAACGGACGTAGCTGGGGTCCTCCCCGGTGACGGACCAGGCGTGGCGACAAGTCAGGGGCCCCTATGTCCAAGCGGGCCCTACGTCCGGCCGGGCTATGTCCGGCGGGGCCTGCGTCCAGTATCCGGCGGGGCCCATGTCCGGCGGGGCCCATGTCCGGCGGGGCTACGTCCGGCGGGGCTACGTCCGGCGGGGCCTGCGTCCGGCGGGGCCTGCGTCCAGTATCCGGCGGGCCCATGTCCGGCGGGGCTATGTCCGGCTGGCCTATGTCCGGCGGGGTCTGTGTCCAGTATCCGGTGGGGCCTGCGTCCGGCGGGCTCTATGTCCGGCGGGTACGGCGGCGTGCCGGTCGCGTCGGGGTCGTGTCCCCGAGCTGGACCTGGCCGGCTGGCATGCCGTGCCGCAGGTAGTAGTCGAGGATCTTCTCGATCACCTGGCTCAGTGAGCTGCCCTCCCGCACCGCCTTGCTGTGCGCCGCGGAACGGAGGGCATGATCGATCTTGACGGTGAGGTGCTTGCGCCGGCCGCTCGCCAGGGCCGGCCGCCGCCGGGGAAAGGCGGACGGCGGCGGGACGTCCGGCACCTCGGAACGCACCGCAGCCGGGACCGGCTGGCGGATTCGCGCCTGCACGGCCTGGCGGCTGATTCCCAGCGCGACGGCCAGGGGACGGAGCGGCCAGCCGGCTTCGTGCAGCTTGGCCAGCGCGGCGGACAGCAGGTCGCTGTTCCCGGATTCGCGCAGCGTACGCAGGTAGGCGGCGATGTGGTCGGGGAGTACCAGATCCCCGGCGCTCGCCACCACGGTGGTTCCCGCCGCCGGAACGATGGGCCGCTCCGGGACCTCAGCCTGTGCTGCGGCCTCAGCCCGTGCTGCGGCCTCAACCTGCGCCAGGACCTCAGCCACCACCGCCGCATCAACTGTCGCGGGCACCTCACGGGCCCCGGGCATCCCTCGCATCACGGGAGCCTCAGGCGGCATGCCGGACATCTGATCCAGGTCGGCCGGGCCCGGGGCGGACAGCCACGTGCTCCGCTGGACGTACAGCTGGAGGCCGAGGATGACCACCTCCGACATGGTCCGGCCTTCACCGGTCAGCCTGGTCTTCAGGCGCTGCCGGAGATCGCCGTCGAGGCGGAAGGTCAGCAGCCGCCGCGACCGGCTGGACGTGTCAGAGCCCATGACCCCGCCCTCCTCCCTGGCCGGGCGGTCCCTATTTTGGCGGTCCCTATTTTATGGCAGAAATTCGCCGTGCCGAGGGCTGGTGATTACCCGGCCGTCTCGCGCGCGGTGCCGGACACGGCGGTCAGCTCGCTGAGCGCCCGCTTGTCGGCCTGGAGCAGGTCCAGGTAGCGTTCGGTCTCCGCGGCGCGCCGGCGGCTGTCCCAGCCGAGCAGGTCGCCCATGATGCGGGTCACCGGGCCCACGGCCTCGGCTCCGCGCGCCCCCGTCTCGATGAACAGCCGAACGCGCCTGACCAGGACGTCTTCGACGTGCAGGGCACCCTCGTGGGTGACCGCATAGGCCACCTCCGCCCCCAGGTAGGGATGGCCGTCGGCCACCGGCTGGGCCAGCGCGGGATCGTCCCGGGTCAGTTCGAGGACCTCCTCGGTGAGCGTCCCGTACCGGTCCAGGAGGTGCTCGACCGCCTCCCACGGCAGCCCGTAGTCCTCGGCGAGCCGCTCCGCTTCGGCCGCGGCGGCGGCGAGGCCGTCCGCCCCGAGCAGGGGCAACTGATCGGTGACCGAGGCCGGCACCCAGCGGCCGAAGTCGGCCAGCGCGGCGTCCATCACGTCTCGCGCCATCACCCGGTACGTCGTGAACTTGCCGCCGGCGATGCTGGTCAGGCCGGGTACCGGGGAGTCGACCACGTGCTCGCGGGACAGCTTGGTGGTCGGTGTGCTGTCGTCGGCCGCGATCAGGGGCCGCAGCCCCGCGTAGACGCCGATGACATCCGAACGGGTCAGCGGCCGGGCCAGGATGCGGTTGGCGTGCTCAAGGATGTAGTCGATGTCCTCGCTGGTCGCGGTGGGCTCGGCCCGGTCGCCGGTCCAGTCGGTGTCGGTGGTCCCGACGATCCAGCGCTGCCCCCACGGGATGATGAACAGGACGCTCTTCTCGGTCCGCAGGATGATCCCGGTGTCCGACCGGATCGCCTCGTACGGCACCACGATGTGCACGCCCTTCGACATCCGCACCTTGTAGCCGGCCTGGATGCCGCTGAGCTCGTGTACCAGGTCGGTCCACACCCCGGCGCACACGACGACCCGCTTGGCCGAGACGTCGATGTCGCGCCCGGATTCCTCGTCGTGCACGCGTGCGCCCGTCACCCGGGCCCCGTCCGGGCTGCGCAGCAGTTCATGCGCGCTGACCCGGGTGGCGATCAGGGCGCCGTGCGCGGCGGCGGTCCGCGCGACGGTGAGCGTGTACCGCGCGTCGTCCGCCTGGGCGTCGTAGTAGAGCAGCGCGCCGGCCAGGCCGGACGGCTCCAGGCCGGGCGCGAGCCGCAGGGCCCCGCGCACGGTCAGGTGCTTGTGGTGGGGGACTGGCCGCTTGGTGCCCTCGAGGGCGTCGTAGAGCACGAGGCCGGCCCCGACGTACGGGCGCTCGACCACCTTGCGGTGCAGCGGGTAAAGGAACGAGACCGGCTTGACCAGGTGCGGCGCCAGCTTGGAGACGAGCAGGTCACGCTCCCTGAGCGCTTCCCAGACGAGCTTGAAGTCGAAGTGCTCCAGGTAGCGCAGGCCACCGTGGATGAGCTTGCTCGACCGGCTGGAGGTACCCGAGGCCAGGTCGCGCGCCTCCACCAGCGCGACCCGGAGCCCGCGTGACGCGGCGTCCAGCGCGGCGCCCGCACCGGTCACGCCGCCCCCGACGATCAGGACGTCGAACTCCCTGCTGGCCAGCCGATCGAGGACGGCGCCGCGATCGCGGGCGTCGAGCCTGCCGTTCTTGGCCATGAGGCGCTTCCTTCTTAATTATCCAAAAGCGTACTTTTGAGATGGACGTGTCGCACTGGCCTTGCCCACAGTGTATGTACATCGTCAACCTCACGCATGCGGGCCCGGAAGGGGCAATCGCGTCACCGGCGCGGTCGTGCCGTGTCTGTGCGGCCAGCTCGCCATGAGTTCCCGCATGTGTGACGACTTTTCCGTACATACTGCGGAAAAGTCGTCACGGATCCGCGGGTATGCGCGGGCGCGGGTGCTGGTGGGACGAGAGGGCTGGGAGTGATGGGCGCGTTGCCGATGGCGGCGATGGGGAACGTCCGGCCGGGCCCTCGGCGGGTGCCTGGCCCCAGCGACGCGGACGGGGCTGCGGGAAGCCACACGCGGACCCGGCCAACCTGGGGCACGCGCGTACGGAGCGCCGTGGGTCGCGATCAGGTCGGCTCCCGGATGCGCCGCGGCGCACATTTACCGCAGCCGATCATGGAAGTGCCTCGCCGGGTGCCCCGTTAGGGGGCCTTGGCGGACAGGATGTCGCCCAGGTTGAAGTTGACCGGCTCCTCTAGCTGGGCGTAGGTGCAGGACCTGGGGTCCCGGTCCGGGCGCCACCGGACAAACTGGGTGGTGTGCCGGAACCGGGGGCCCTCCATGTGGTCATAGCGGACCTCGACCACCCGTTCCGGCCGCAGCGGGACGAAGGACAGGTCCTTGCCCGCGTTCCACCGGCTGGTCTCCGCCTTACGTGGCGTCCGGTTGCCCTCTTCCTGCCGGGCCCAGTTCCATGGATGGTCCTCGAAGCTCGTGAGCAGCGGCTGCAATTCTTCCATCAGCTCCCGGCGCCGGGCCATCGTGAACGAGCCGACCACGCCGACGCTGGCCAGGTTGCCCTCGGGGGTATACAGGCCGAGCAGCAGTGACCCCACGGCGTCCGGCCCGCTCTTGTGGACGCGGTAGCCGGCCACCACGCAGTCTGCGGTGCGCTCGTGCTTGATCTTGAACATGACCCGCTTGTCCTGGACGTAGGGGCCGTCCTGCGGCTTGGCCATCAGGCCATCGAGCCCAGCCCCCTCGAACTGGCGGAACCAGTCCGTGGCGGTCGGCCGGTCCGTGGTGGCCGGGGTCAGGTGCACCGAGGTGCCCGCCCCGGCCAGCGCGCGGGCGAGCGCGGCGCGGCGCGCGGCGAAGGGCTGGCCGGTCAGGTCTTCGTCCCCCAGGGCGAGCAGGTCGAAGGCGACGAAATGCGCGGGGGTCTGCTCGGCCAGCAGGTTGATCCGGGACTCGGCGGGGTGGATGCGCTGCAGCAGCGCCTCGAAGTCCAGCCGATGCCCCGTGCCGTCCGGGATCACGATCTCACCGTCGACGACAACCCGCTCCGGGAGCTCGGCCTGGATGGCGGCCACCAGCTCCGGGAAGTAACGGGTCATCGGCCGCTCGTTCCGGCTGCCGATCTCGACCTCGCTCCCGTCACGGAACACGACCGCGCGGAAGCCGTCCCACTTGGGCTCGAAACTGAACGGCCCATCGGGTATCTCGCCGACGGCCTTGGCCAGCATCGGCGCGATCGGCGGGTTCACCGGTAGATCCATCCCATCATCATCTACCAGCCGCTTTCCCATCATGCGGAGGATCGCCGATGGGGACGTATCGCCAGTTAAACGCCGGTACGCGAGGTGACTCCCGGAAGGTCCGTTAAGCGTTGTTTACATCGGCCCGTGCCTGTTTACGTGGCCGACATGAACGTGACCAGCCGGCGTGACATCATCATCTACGATGGGATCGACTCACCCACGGTGAGGCGCGCCTAGGGTTCCGCTGGACTGACGCGGTGGTGACGCCGCGGACGGGACGGGCCTGGACCGAGAGGCGAGGCGGATAGCCGGCGCGGCGTCCGTTCCACGGCGGGACAAAAGCCCGGGAGACCAGTGCAGGCCCATCCACGGATGGGGCTGGGTCCCTGGAGGCTGCGCGCGTGGATCCATATCGTCATCTCCCCCCGGGCTTCTCCGCCGATGGCATGCACGACCGGTACGGCCCGGAGGCGCGGTACGCGGTCGCGGCCGAGGAGCAGCTGCCGACCACGAGGTGGGAGGCCGAGGTGGCCCGCGGGCTGGAGCTGGGCCTGCCCGGCGCCGACTCGATCAACGACAAGCGCATCCCCACCTTCTCCCGCGGCGAACTGCCGCACTTCGCCGGCATCAACACGTTCCTCAAGGCGCCCTACGTCGAAGATGTCCGCACCTGCGGGGACTACGACATCGCGATCTTCGGCGCGCCGTTCGACGGCGGCACCACCTACCGGCCCGGCACCCGGTTCGGCCCGCAGGGCATCCGCCGGATCTCCGCGCTGTACGGCCCGTACAGCTTCGAGCTCGGTGTCGACCTGCGCGAATCGGTGACCATGGCCGACCTGGGGGACATCTTCACCATCCCGGCCAACATCGAGAAGACGTTCGACCAGATCACCAGGGCCGTCAGTCACGTCTACTCCAGCGGGGCCTTCCCGGTCGTGCTCGGCGGCGATCACTCCATCGGCTACCCGACCACCCGCGGCGTCGCCGAGAACCTGTCCGGGAAGCTCGGCATCATCCACTTCGACCGGCACGTCGACACGCAGGAGACCGATCTCGACGAGCGGATGCACACCACCCCCTGGTTCCACGCCACCAACCTGCCGAACGTGCCTCCGGAGAACCTGGTGCAGATCGGCATCGGCGGCTGGCAGGCCCCCCGGCCCGGCGTCAAGATCGGCCGCGAGCGCCAGACGACGATCATGACGGTCACCGACTGCGTGGAGATGGGGATCGCCGACGCCGCGGCGCGGGCCCTGGAGGTCGCCTGGGACGGCGCCGAGGCGGTCTGGCTCAGCTTCGACGTGGACTGCCTCGACGCGGCGTTCGTCCCCGGTACCGGATGGCCCGAGCCGGGCGGGTTCCTGCCGCGCGAGGTCCTCAAGTTCATCCAGCTCATCGCGGCCCGGCCGCTGGCCGGGATCGAGGTGGTCGAGTGCTCGCCGCCCTACGACAACGCCGACATCACCTCGCTGATCGCGACCCGGGTCATCTGCGACACGCTCGGCTGCCTGGTCCGGGCCGGCCACCTCCCGCGGCGGCCCACCCCATGACCGGGCCAGACGCTCGGAGTCCCTGGTGACCACCCTGGACACTGCGGCCAGCCAGCCGGACACGATGGAGGCGGTCGCCAGGGCCGAGAACCTGTCCATCACGTTCCGCCGGGGCGCGCTGAACATCCAGGCGGTCCGCGGCGTCAGCCTGGAGGTCCGGCGCGGGGAGATCCTCGGCTTGGTCGGTGAGTCCGGGTCCGGCAAGAGCGTGCTCGGCATGTCGCTGCTGGGCCTGCTGCCGGGTGAGCCGGCCCCGGTCACGTCCGGCGCCGTCACCGTGTGCGGAAAGGACATGCTGAACGGATCGGCCGGGCTGCGCCGGGCCGTCCGCCGCCAGCATCTCGGCGCGGTGTTCCAGGACCCCATGACCTCGCTGAACCCGACGATGCGGGTCGGCCGGCAGGTCATCGAGGCAGCGGGCTCGGAGGACGAGGCGGTCCGCCTGCTGCGCGCGGTGGGCATCCCGGACGCCACCCGGCGGATGGCCAGCTTCCCGCACGAGCTGTCCGGCGGGCTGCGGCAGCGCGTCATGATCGCGATGGCGATCGCGGGGCGCCCGGCGCTGGTGATCGCCGATGAGCCGACCACGGCGCTGGACGTCATGGTGCAGGCCCAGGTGCTCGCGCTGCTCCGCTCGCTGCGCGACGAGATCGGGTGCAGCTTCCTGATGATCACCCACGACCTCGGGGTCGCGGCTCAGATAGCCGACCGTATCGCGGTGCTGTACGCCGGGCGCATCGCCGAGCTGGGCCCGACCGCGACCGTGCTGCACGCCGCCGCCCACCCCTACAGCGCGGCGCTCACCCGGTCCCGGCTGTCCCTGTCATCCGAGCGCGGCCGGCCGCTGGTGACTCTCCCGGGCGAGGTGCCGGACCCGGCGGGCCCACCGCCCGGCTGCCCGTTCGAGCCCCGCTGCGCGCTGGCCCGGGACGAGTGCTCGGTCACGATACCGGAGCCGGTCGAGGTTGCGCCCGGGCATCTGAGCGCCTGCATCCTGCCGCCCGGCGAGGTCGCCGCCGCGTTCGCTCCCGCCCCGCCCGCTTCCCGGATCACCACGCTGGACGAGGCGGCTGCGGACGTCCCCGCTGCGCCCGCCGGCCGGCCTGCGTCCGCGGCAGCCGCCGAGCCGGCCGTGGCCGCGCGCGTGCAGGACGTCGCGAAGACGTTCCGGGTCAAGTCCGGGCGCCGCCGCGTCGGGCTGCAGGCGCTGCGCGGCGTGAGCCTGCAGGTGGCCGAGGGCGAGTCGGTGGCGATCGTGGGCGAGAGCGGGTCCGGGAAGTCGACGATGCTCCGGGTCATCGCCGGGCTCGAGCGCGCGGACCGGGGCGGCATCACGCTCGGCCGGGGCGCCGGCCCGCAGATGGTGTTCCAGGACGCCGGTGCGTCGCTGACCCCGTGGCTGACCGTCGGCGCGCTGATCGGCGAACGGCTGCGGCACGCCCACCTCGGCGCGGCCCAGCGGGGAGAGCGGGTCGAGGAAGCCCTGGCTCACGTCGGGCTGCCGGCGCACGTGGCCCGGGCCCGGGCCGCGCAGCTGTCCGGCGGGCAGCGCCAGCGGGTCGCGCTGGCCCGCGCGACCGTCGTCCCGCCCGAGGTCCTGCTCTGCGACGAGCCGACCAGCGCGCTGGACGTCTCGCTGGCGGCGGTCGTGCTCAACCTGGTGGCGAGGCTGCGCCGCGAGCTCGGCATGGCGGTGCTGTTCGTCACGCACGACCTGTCGGTCGCCCGGGTGGTGGCCGACCGCATCGCCGTCATGTACCTGGGCCGCATCGTGGAGCTCGGCCCGGCGGAGCAGGTAGTCGCGAGCCCGCAGCACCCGTACACCAAGGCGCTGGTGCGGGCGGTACCTGACCTGGGCGTCACGCCGGCCGCCCTGCCGGGTGAGCCGGCCAGCCCGCTGGACCCCCCGCCCGGCTGCGCGTTCAACCCGCGCTGCCCGGTCGCCGAGCCGGCCTGCGCCGACCCGGATTTCCTGCCGCGGCTGATCAAGCTCCGCGGCGAGCACGACCGCACGGTCGCCTGCATCCGCGCGGAGGTGAACTGAGATGGCGGTCGCCGAGCCCTACATTGCCCCGGCGACCCCGCCCGCCCGCCGGGGACGGCCGGCGATCCTCCGGGCCCACGGCCGGCTGGACGTCGCGGCGGCCAGCCTGCTCGTGCTGGTCACGCTCATCGCGCTGCTGGCTCCGGTGCTGGCGCCGCACAACCCGATCCAGCCGGTCGGACTGCCCTTGCAGTCGCCCGGCTCCGGCGGGTTCCTGCTCGGTACCGACAGCATCGGCCGGGACATTCTCAGCCGGGTGCTGTTCGGCTGGCGGTCGAGCTGGTTCGCGGCGCTGGCCGTCATTGCGTCCGGCCTGCTGATCGGCGGCCTTATCGGCCTGGTCGCCGGCACGCTCGGCGGAGTCGCCGACGCCGTGCTGATGCGGATCACCGACGGCTTCCTGGCGTTGCCCGCTCCGGTCGTCGCGATCGCGGTGGTGGCCGCGCTCGGAGGCGGCTTCGTGCACACACTGATCGCGGTGGCCGTCGTGTGGTGGCCGTTCTACGCGCGGATCGTCCGCGGCGAGATCCGCCTCCTGGCGGCGCGCCCGCACGTGGAGGCGGCCCGGCTGGCGGGCGCGGGCCGCCTGCGGATCGCCGTGCGGCACCTGCTGCCCGGGGCCGTGCCCGCGGCGGTGATCACCGCCAGCCTCGACGTCGGCAACCTCGTGCTGACCCTGGCCGCCCTGTCCTTCCTGGGGCTGGGCCAGCCTCAGCCCGCGCCCGAGCTGGGTGCCGACACCGCGCACAACCTCACCTACCTGCTCCAGCAGTGGTGGATTCCCGTCATGCCCGGCATCGCGGTCATGGTGCTCGCCCTGGCGGCCAATATCGCCGGCGACGGCGTGCGGAACCTGCTGGGCGACCGGTAGCGCCGGCGCAAGGAGGAGCGCGTGATCCAGCTCATCGCCAAGCGGCTGGCTGCGGCCGCCGTCATCGTCCTGGCGCTGACCGCCGTCATGTTCATCCTGCAGAAGATCTCCCCGGTCGACCCGGTGCACGCGATGCTCGGTCCGTCCGCCTCGCCAGCCGCGATCGTCGCCGAGCAGAAGCGGCTCGGCCTGGACCGCCCGTTCCTGACCCAGTACGGCAGCTACCTGAACGGGCTCCTGCACGGGAACCTGGGGATGTCCTACCGGACCCGCCGGCCGGTGAGCACCGACCTCGGCTCGTTCCTGCCCGCCACCGCCGAGCTGAGCGTCTACGCGCTGATCTTCGCGCTGATCCTGGCCGTGATCCTCGCGCTCGGCAGCACGCTGCGCTGGCCGGGGTCCAGCGTGTTCCGGCTGCTGCTGATCGCCGGGGCCTCCGCGCCCGCGTTCCTGCTGGGCATCGTCGGGATCCTGATCTTCTACTCCAAGCTCGGCTGGCTGCCCGCCACCGGGCGGACCAGTGTCCTGAACCCGCCCACTGGGCCGACCGGCTTCCTCACCATCGACGGCCTGCTGCACGGCGAGCCGTCGGTCACCTTCGACGCGTTCCGCCACCTACTGATGCCGGCGCTCGCCGTCGCCGCCATTCCCGCGGTCTCCATCGGGCGGGTGCTCCGGTCCAGCCTGATCGGCCAGATGCGCGCCGACTACGTGCGCACCGCCCGGGCCAAGGGGCTGACCGAACGGCAGGTGGTGCTCGGTCACGTCCTGCGCAACAGCGTCAACGCGGCGCTGTCGATGACCGGCCTGCAGGTCGGCCTCATGTTCTCCGGCGTGGTCGTCATCGAGGAGATATTCGGCTGGCCCGGCATCGGCCAGTACATGGCGCAGAGCATCCCGGCCGCCGACTTCCCCGCCATATCCGGCGTGACACTCCTGCTAGGCGTCGGATACGTCGCGGTCAACACGATCGTGGACATCTTGCAGGCCATCGCGGATCCGAGGATCAATGCCTAAGAGTGCCGGCCTGACCAGTACAGGAGCAGCCCGATGAGACCTCTGCCACCCGCGCCGCGCGCGCTGGCCACCTGCGTCGGTGCCGCGCTCGCCGCCGTCCTCGCGCTGGCCGGATGCGGCTCGTCGTCGGGGCCGAGCGCCACCGCCACGACCAAGCCCCCCGCGGGCCGCACCCTGGACCTGAGCTTCCTGCAGGACCCCGGCACCGGCGCGACCGACCCGGACGTCTACTACGCCGGCCAGGGCATCATCCTGCAGGACAACGTGTACCAGGGCCTGCTGCAGTACAAGCCGGGCACGGCCACGCCGACGATCATCCCGGACCTGGCCACCAGCTGGACGGCGACCAAGAACAACACCGTGTTCACCCTCCAGTTGCGGCACGGCGTGGAGTTCCACGACGGGACGGCGTTCACCTCGGCCGCGGTGCAGCCCTCCTTCCAGCGGCGGCTGGCCGTCGGCCAGGGCCCCGCCTACATGGTGCAAGGCGCCACGGTGACGACCCAGGGGCCGTACCAGGTGACGATCACGCTGAGCGGCCCGAACCCCAACTTCCCGGCCTACCTCGCCTCCGCGTACGGCCCGAGGATGATGAGCCCAGCCGGCCTGGCCGCCCACGCCGGCAGCGACCACGACCAGACCTACCTGCGGACGCACGATCTCGGCACTGGTCCCTACGAGCTCACGGAGGCCACGATCGGCTCGGCGTACCAGCTCAAGGCGTTCAGCAAATACTGGGGGCCGAAGCCGTACTTCACGACCGTCAACCTGCCGGTGATCACCGACTCGTCCTCCCAGCAGCTGCAGTTCAACAAGGGCGCGCTCGCCGCCATCCTGCATGACCTGCCCGAGCCGGCGGTGAAGTCCTACCTGGCGGACAAGGCGGCGGACACCTACTCGCTGCCGACGCAGAATTCCCAGTACTTCTACGTGAACCCGGACGCCGGCTTCCTCACCACCGCGGCGCACCGGACGGCCCTGCTGAAGGCCATCAACGTCAAGCAGATCTACGCCGAGGCTTTCACCGGCCGCGCCACCATCGCCGACCAGGCCTACCCCGCGCACATGATGCCCCAGGGCGACGCCACCCAGGCCATCCCGTATGCCACCGGACCGCTGTCGAGCCTGGCCAGGTCGCTCCCGGCGAGCCAGAAGACCCTGACGATCGGCTACGACTCATCCTCGCCGGACGGCCAGCTCATCGCCAACATCATCTCGGCCCAGCTCGACCAGCTCGGGCTGAACGTGCAGGTCCAGTCCTATACGACGGCACAGGTCTACGCCTGGGCGCCGCCCGCCCCGAGCGCCAAGGGGGCGCCGGACGCGGTGATCGAGGGCGGCTGGCCGGACGCCGCGCCGCCGTACATGTGGGCGCACATCAGCTTCGACCCCAACGGCGGCCTGAACTACCTGCACTGCTCCACCCCGCAGATCAGCAAGCTGATCAAGCAGGGCCAGGGGACCGGCAGCCTGGCCACGTTCTCCACGATCGGCCAGCTTTCGGTGCAGACCGGCTGCTGGTACAACCTGGTGAACCAGAATGACTTCATGGTCGCCCAGCCGTGGCTGAAGGGGATCTCCCAGGCCCACGTCGTCACCTACCCCTACTCCCTCGACCTGGCCGACCTCTACGCCGGCTGACCCCCGGACCGGGACCGGAGCCGCCCCCCGTGGCGGACGCAGCAGCGGCCGCAACGTGCGCGATGGCGCCATTGGCATGCTGGGATGAGAAATCTGAGCGGGAGAGGAGAGGCGGATGGGCAGTGGGGTGCGGCGGATCGTTCCGCTGACGCTGGGCTGGGAGGACCTGCCGCTGAGCGTGTCGATCCACGGCGCGTCCGGCACCGAAATGCTCCGCGAGCCGGTGCCGGGGGTGCTGCTGCTGTGCGACGGCGGTTGGTTGCTCCTCGACACGGGCTTTAACACCGCTCTGATCACCGATCCGGCCCTGCGCCACCGCTACCACGGCGACCCGCTCATCCAGCCGGTCCTGCCCGGGCCCGGCGAGCCACTCGAAGAGGCGCTCGCCGGGGCCGGGATCGGCCTGGACGACATCCACGCGGTGGCCGTCAGCCATCTTCACAACGACCACGCGGGCGGCCTGAAGCTGTTCGCCGGCCGGGTCCCCGTGCACGTCCAGCGCACCGAGCTGTCCTACGGGATGAGCGGCACCCCGGCGCCGGAACAGCACGGGATCTTCCGCGTCGACTACGACGATCCGCGGATCGACTGGCGGCAGGCCGACGGCGACGCCGAGGTCGCCCCCGGCGTAACGGCCGTGCTGACCGCCGGTCACACCCCGGGCCATCAGAGCTTCGTGGTTGACCTGGACCCCTCGGTCGGCGGCGGGGGGATCATCTTCGCCTTCGACGCCGCCGATCTCACCCAGAACATCGACGACGAACTCGCGGTCGGCGGCTTCATCGACGTGGAGCCCGAGGAGACCGCGGTCCAGATCCGCAAGCTCAAGCGTCTCGCCGCCGAGCGGGGCTACCACCTGGTCCCCGGCCACGACCCGGTCGCGTGGCCCGCCCTTACCAGCGAGATGGCCGCCCGCTGGCCCGTTCCCGCCGCCGGGTAGCCGCCCGCTGGCCCGTTCCCGCCGCGGGGTTACCGTCCGTTGGCCTGTTCTCCACGCCGGGCCACTGCCCGTCGCCCCCGTTCCCGCCGCGGGGTTACCGTCCGTTGGCCTATTCCCACGCCGGGTAGCCGTCCGCCGGCCCCGTTCTCGCCGCGGGGTTACCGTCCGTTGGCTTGTTCCCATGCCAGGTTACCGTCCGTTGACCCGTTCCCCACCGCGTGGCCGTCCGCCGGGCCGTCCCAACCGGCGGATGCCTCTCGCTGATGTGCCCGGCCGGCCCGTAACCTGCGGCTCACCGCCGCGACATCGCTCTGACCTGCTCGGACGTGGCTCATGTCCGTCCGCTCACCACACCGGCGGTAGCGGTCCGAAACTCGCTTGTGATGCTCGTGTGATCTGAGTGAGATGCAGTGGCCTTTGAAATCTTGTGGTTCAAATATCCCATTTTAATTGTGATTTATCTAACAGTGATCGGTGTAAATTTGCTGATTTGCCAGACTTGTCCATCGATATCTGGTCATGCTGCTCCGGACGCCTAAGCGAAGGAGTAACCATGACAATCCGACATAAGGCAGGCACCGTCGCCGGATCGATGGCATTACTTCTGGCCGTGCTCCCGGGAATGACGAACTCGGCTGCCAATGCCAAGACGGAGTCGTTCAACCAAAGGAGCGCCGGATACGCAGAGTCATTTGTCGGACGGGTCCCGTACCTTTATGGCGGAAGTTCGCCCAGCTCAGGCTTTGACTGCAGTGGCCTGGCGCAGTACGTCTACCGCCACTACGGCAAGTCGATCCCCCGCACCGCCGACGCGCAGTTCCGGTATTTCCACCCTGAGAGCCGCAGCCGGGCGTGGGGCGGTGACCTGGTGTTCTTCCACGAGAGCTCAAGCCCTGATAGCTACGTGTACCACGTCGGCATTTATGAGGGCAGTAACCAAATGGTCTCGGCGACTGACCCGCAGTCGGGCATCGTCTGGCAGGGCATCTGGTCGTCCGACGTGACGTACGGCACGATCACCCACTAGCCCCTTGCTCCGGACCGGACCTGGGCTGGGGCCGGGACCAGGGCCTGCAGGCATAGTCGCCGGCGCAAGGTCAGCGCGTCACCCGCCAGCGCGTTGACCAGGACCGCGGGGCCAGCCAGCGGCATGACCGTGACCCCCGGCCCGTAGCCGGACGGAAGCTCCCCGATCGGACGCCCGGCCCGGCCAGGTCCGGCCCGATCCAGTCCGGCCCGGCCAGGTCCGGTCCCATCCAGTCCGGCCCGATCCAGTCCGGCCCAGTCAGGTCCGGTCCCATCAGGTTCGGCCCACTCCGGTTCAACGCAGAGCAGCGACCCGGCCGTGCGGTGCCCCGCCAGCACGGCCGGGCCGAGGCTCACCTCATCGGTGCCGCTCACGTCCAGTTCGTGGCGGAGCAGCGGGCGGCCGGCCAGATCGGCGCGCAGCCGCGTCCGGCAGGCTCCGCCGCGCTCACCGTGACGGCCCAGGATCACCTCGTCGCGCAGCACCAGGGCGGCCCCGGCGGCGAGGTCCACCCTTATGTCGGTCCGGTGCCGGGCGCCACCGGCCGCGATCGTTGGTTCGGGCAGGTACTCCAGTCGCGCGCCCGCGGCCACGGTGATGGTGACGGACAGGAGGGACTCCCGCCCGTCCCGGCCGGGGAGCGCGACCGCCGCCGCGGCCGTCCGCAGCCGGAGCGCCGCCCCTTCCCGCACCTCGATCCGCAGTTCCAGGACATCCCCGCCCAGGGGGCCGGCCGCGCCGCCGACGAGGTACACGGCCTCGGCCGTCCGGCGCAGGATGAGCGGAGCCTGGGAACGCTGAACGGGAAGCCTGGTGGTGCCGTCAGCACCACGTTCGGCGACGAGGGCGGCCGACGCTTTCACGGGCCGGGCGCGGGCCCTGCGGCCGCGACGGCCCGGCCGGGCAGGGCGGCCAGGACCCATTCGGTGACCGTCGCGGCCTGCGGATCGTCACGCAGCGAACTGAAAATCACCGGTCGTCCCTGGCGTACCGCAGCCGCGTCCCGGTCCATCACCTCGAGGCTGGCACCGACCAGCGGGGCCAGGTCCGTCTTGTTGATCACCAGCAGGTCCGATGTGGTCACCCCCGGGCCGCCCTTGCGCGGGACCTTGTCCCCGCCGGAGACGTCGAGTACGAAGATCTGCAGGTCGACCAGGCCCCGGCTGAATGTCGCGGTCAGGTTGTCGCCGCCGCTCTCGAGCAGGATCAGGTCCAGCGGGCCGAACTGCGCTTCGAGATCTTCCACGGCATCCAGGTTGGCGGCGATGTCGTCGCGGATGGCGGTGTGCGGGCAGCATCCGGTCTGGACGGCCTGGATGCGGCTCGGGTCCAGGACCCCGGCGCGGCGGAGGAAGTCGGCGTCTTCCGTCGTGTAGATGTCGTTCGTGACGACCGCCAGGCGCACGCGCATCCCGAGGGCGCGGCACAGCGCGGCAACGAGCGCGGTCTTCCCGCTGCCGACCGGCCCGCCGATTCCGATCCGCAGTGCCCGGGTGGTGCCGGCTCCGGGGCGCGCCGGGACGTCGGCACCCCCGCCGTGGCTGTGCGGGTGGCCATGGTCGGGATGCCCAGGGTCAGGATGCACAGACGGATGGTCATGATCAGGATGCAAAGAGACGCACCTCCGCTCGGGCGTGGGCTTCCGCGTACAGGTCGAGCGCGGGTGCCGAGGGATAAGGCAGTTCGTCCCCGGCAGCCGCCGCACCCCGGGCCGCGGCTTCTTCGATGTGGCCGGACAGCCGGGCGATCACCGCGCTGACCTCGATCGGGTCCAGGGCCAGCAGCCGGACCGCCGCACTGGCCGGGCCGGTCACCGTGAGGTACGCCGCGACCAGGGCCGCCTCGGCGGGCGCGCACCCCGCCGCCGCAGCCGTCGCGCCCAGCACGATCGCGTGGTGCGGCGGGTGGCCCGCGCGCGGCAGGTCCACCAGCCACGGGGCCGGCCACGCCGCACGGGCGGCGCGCAGCAACGCCCGTCCCTGGCGGCGTGAGGCGTCCCGCTGGGCGGGCGAGGGTGTCCGCGCGTCCGCCTCGGCGTCCAGCCACGCCAGCCGGTCCGCGTGTGGCTGGGCGCATGCAGCGGCAGCGAGGGCCGCCGCGACGACTCCGGCCGTGCCGAGCCGCCCGTGCAGGAACAGGTTCAGCGAGCGGACGTCGTAGACCGCACCGTCGTTGACCGCGCCCTCTAGTCCTCCCGAGTGCGCGTGTCCTCCCGCGGGGAACCGGGCATCCGCCAGCATCAGCACCGCCGCGCCCGCCAGGCTCAGCCGGTCGCCGGAGTCCCGGCCCGTGCGCGGGCCCT
>Ga0116134_1000153_pt1 | contig 35993 bp, 20 predicted proteins | sample June2015DPH_19_5_FD_89737 | JGI IMG/M metagenome (GOLD analysis project Ga0116134, IMG submission 89737) | Peatland microbial communities from SPRUCE experiment site at the Marcell Experimental Forest, Minnesota, USA - June2015DPH_19_40 | ecosystem: Environmental > Terrestrial > Soil > Wetlands... | reverse complement strand
GCTCGCGAACACCCTTGCCGACGCCTGGTCTGTCATTCAGCCGTCGGATGCGGTGCGCGCGAAGGCGATGCAACTTGTGGATCGTTATGATTTGCGGGCAGCCGACGCGCTGCAGTTGGCAGCAGCGCTCGTATGGTGTGAAGACCTCCCGCAAGGCCGAATGTTTCTGACGGCGGACAAGAAACTGCAACAAGCGGCTATGCTGAGCGGTTTTGACGCAGCGGAGATATAGCTGCTGGTGGTTCCCGTTCGGCTTCGATACGGCTCATTGGTCCTGACCGACGTACCGGTCACGTGCATGCTGCTGTTCGCGGTATTGGGATTTTACCTGTGGGTCAAGCATCGTACGATCCTGTTCTTTCTGTTGACCGCTATCGGCGGTAGCGCCTTGCTGGTTTACGAAGGCGATTTCGACACCAGCCTGGATGCCGCCACAGGTGAAAGGAATCTAGCGACGCACGCGACTGCCGCCGGACAGCCCGCCGCCGCCCTTGAGCACGGTAGGAAAGCGGTCGAACTAGCGCACGCTAACTTATGCGTCTTGCTGGCGCCTACCCAAGTGGATTCAGCGCTAAAGGAATGTTACATCGCACAAAACTTGCTACTGCACGATCCACTTCGGGACGAGCCAGTTCGGAGGTATTACCTGGACTCACTTGCGTTCACCCTTACGGCGCTCAGAGATGATTACAGGAAGGCTCACGGACACGAGCCAGAGATTGTGCCAACCGCAGACGTTCCCCGCCGGTAACGCTGGGACACGACGACGCCCTGCAATTGCCTTTGAAGTCTGTTCCAAGCCCGACGAGAAGTTGATTAATATCGCGAACCGTCGGCCCTGCCGAAGGCTGCCATTGCGAGGTGACTGACATCACAGCCGCCGAACCCAAGTCCAATCAATAATGCCGTGCAAAGGGGGACGATGCTATGGCTAGCCCCGCTGCTCCTATCGCCTCGTCGTCTCGCGAGATCCGCGTGTTCATCTCCTCTACCTTCCGCGATATGCAGGAGGAGCGAGAGGAGTTGGTGAAGCAGATCTTTCCCCAACTGCGCCGCCTGTGCGAGAGCCGCGGCGTCACCTGGGGCGAGGTGGACCTGCGCTGGGGCGTGCCCGACGAAGCCAAGGCCGAAGGGAAGGTCCTGCCCCTGTGCCTGGCGGAGATCGAGCACTGCCGGCCTTATTTCATCGGCCTGCTGGGCGAGCGCTACGGCTGGGTACCAGAGGAGATTCCGCGAGAGCTAGTTGAGACGCAGCCGTGGCTCAACGAGCACCGCAAGCAGTCGGTGACAGCCCTGGAGATACTCCATGGCGTGCTGCGAAATCCGGAGATGGCGGAGCACGCGTTCTTCTACTTTCGCGATCCGCGCTATGCCGCCGCGCGCCCCGGCTTCACGGAAGAAAACCCTACCAAGCACGAGCGGTTGGCGAAGCTGAAGGACGATATTCGCAATAGCAAATTCAAGGTCTCAGAGTCCTTCGCCACACCGAAGCAGTTGGGCGACTGGGTGCTGCGCGATCTAACTGCCGTCGTCGAAGACCTGTATCCCGAGAAGAGCATCCCCGACCAGCTGAACCGGGCCGCCGCCGATCATGAAGCGTATGCAGCCAGTCGCCGCACGGTCTATATCGGCCGCAAAGAGCACATCGAACGACTTGACGCCCATGCTGCTGGGGATGGGCCGCCGCTGGTGGTGCTGGGCGAATCCGGCGGGGGCAAATCGGCGTTGCTGGCCAACTGGACCTACACCTGGAGCAAAGAACACCTTAAAACGCCGGTCTTCGTTCACTTCATCGGCGCCGCGCCCGACAGTGCGAACTGGATGGCCATGCTGCGGCGGCTGATGGGCGAGTTCCGCCGCCGTTTCGACATTCAAATCGAGATTCCGGACAAGCCCGACGCCCTGCGCATGGCCTTCGCCAACGCGCTGCACATGGTGGCGGCGCACGGGCGTGTCGTGCTGGTGCTCGACGCGCTGAACCAGATTGAAGACCGCGACGGCGCCCCGGATCTGATCTGGCTGCCGGTCATCCCGGCCAACGTGCGCCTGGTGGTCTCGACGCTCCCCGGCCGGCCGTTGGATGATCTGAAGACGCGCGGCTGGCCAGTGCTGACCGTAGAGGCACTTTTGCCGCCAGAGCGCGAGACGCTGATTGACGAGTATTTGAAGCGGTACGCCAAGGCGTTGAGTGCGGAGCCTGCTCGACGTATCGCCGCCGCGCCGCAAACGGGCAACGGCCTGTATCTCACCACGCTGCTGAACGAACTGCGTTTGTTCGGCCGCTACGAAGAGTTGGACCAACGCATCGGCTGGTATCTGGAAGCGGCTAACCCGTTCGAGCTCTATGGAAAAGTCATTCAACGCTGGGAGCAGGATTACGGCAAGCCTGACCCGGCCTGCGAGAACGTCGTCCGGGAGAGCTTGGTGCGCCTGTGGGCGGCGCGTCGCGGTCTTTCCGAGACTGAGTTGCTCGAATCGCTGGGCACGCGAGGCTCGCCGCTGCCGCGCGCGGTGTGGAGCCCGCTGTATCTGGCCGCTGGCGATGCTCTGGTGAACCGGGGCGGCCTGCTGACCTTCGCGCACGACTTCCTGCGCGAGGCTGTTCGAGATGCGTACCTGCCCACGGACAGTCATCAACAGGGCGCGCACCTCACCCTGGCCGCTTATTTTCATGGCCAGCCGCATGGTTCCCGGCAACTGGATGAACTGCCCTGGCAGTGGCAGGAAGCCGCCGCGTGGCAGAGCCTGGCGGATCTGCTGGCGCAACCCGGCTTTTTCAGCCCGCTCTGGGAGAAGGACCAGTTTGAGGTGAAGGCCTACTGGACGCGGATCGAGACCCACTCGCCGCTGCGCATGGAGCAGGTCTACGCCCCAGCGATCGATCAGCCTACCCTCGACCCCGATTACGCGTGGCGAATCGGGATGTTGCTCGCCGACACGGGCAAACCCGAAGCGGCGCTGCGCATCCGTGCGCGCCTCGTGGAGCACTACCGGGAGCAGGGTGATCGCGCGAAGCTTCAAGCCGCGCTGGGCAACCAGGCGGCGATCCTCTATGACCGCGGAGACCTGGACGGTGCCATGGCCCTGCACAAAGAGAAAGAGCGCCTCTGCCGCGAGTTGGGGAACAAGGTTGGGTTGCAAGTGTCGCTGGGCAACCAGGCGAATATCCTATACGACCGCGGAGACCTGGACGGCGCCATGATCCTGCACAAAGAAAAAGAGCGCCTTTGCCGCGAGCTGGGGAACAAGCAGGGGCTTCAAGTGACGCTGAACAACCAGGCGTTGATCCTCAACGCCCGCGGAGACCTGGACGGCGCCATGGCGTTCCATAAAGAACAGGAGCGCCTCTGCCGCGAACTGGGGAATAAGGTTGGGCTTCAGGCTTCGCTGGGCAACCAGGCGAATATCCTATACGACCGCGGAGACCTGGACGGTGCCATGGTGCTACACAAGGAAAAAGAGCGCCTCTGCCGCGAGCTCGGGAACAAGGATGGGCTGCAAGTGTCGCTGGGCAACCAGGCGTTGATCCTCAAGACCCGCGGAGACCTGGACGGCGCCATGGCGCTTCACAAAGAAGAAGAGCGCCTCTGCCGCGAGCTCGGGAACAAGCAGGGTCTGGCAGGCGCGCTGGGCGAACAGGCGGTGATCCTTTATTCCCGCGGAGACCTGGACGGCGCGATGGCCCTGCACAAAGAAGAAGAGCGCCTCTGCCGCGAGCTGGGGAAAAAAGTAGCGTTGGCAGGCGCGCTGGGCAACCAAGCGTTGGTCCTCTACTCCCGCGGAGACCTGGACGGCGCCATGGTCCTGCACAAAGAAGCAGAGCGCCTCTGCCGCGAGCTGGGGAACAAGCAGGGTCTGCAAGCGTCGCTGGGCGGCCAGGCGTTGATCCTCTACTCCCGCGGAGACCTAGACGGCGCCATGGCACTGCTGAAAGCACAAGAGCGCCTCTGCCGCGAACTCGGCAATCCCGAAGGGCTCTCGATCTCGCTCTCGAATCAGGCCGAACTGTTGAGCGGCGCTCCAGATCGCAGGGGCGAAGCCCGCCGGCTCGCGGACGAAGCTCTGGCCATCGCCACCCGCCACGGCTACCGACAACTCTTGCCCGAGTTCCAGCGTATCCGCGACTCCATCTCATCGAGCGAACAATGAGGAATCACCCTGCCGCAGTCCGAATTGAACACCGACCAGCGGAACCGGATCTCCTATTCGACCTGCGCGAGATGACTTTGACAGCCGCTTCACGGGTCACCTAGACGTCAGCGGGGACCGAGCTATCTGGAGCTTGTCCAATGCCGACCGCAACACGCACATTCCGGGTTTTTGTCAGTTCCACCTTCGAAGACTTGCAGGCGGAGCGCGACGCGCTGCAGCGCGACGTGTTCCCGAAGCTGCGCAAGGTGTGTGTAGAGAACGGCGCACGCTTCCAGGCCATTGACCTGCGCTGGGGTGTGCGCGACGAGGCGGCGCTCGACCAGCAGACCATGGAGATCTGCCTGCGCGAGATTGAACGCTGCCAGCAGACCGGCATCAAGCCGAACTTCATCGTTCTGCTCGGAGACCGCTACGGTTGGCGACCTCTGCCAGCAGGGATAGAAGCGCAGGAATTCGAATCCATTCTTTCTGCTGCCTCGGAGGATGGCAGGCGGCGCCTTTTGTGGCGAGAGAATCAACCTGCCGCTGGCAACGGCTGGTATCGCCGCGATGACAACGCCGGGCCCCCCGAGTACATCCTTCGGCCGCGCGAGTTGAGCATCGCAACGGATGCGACGGAGAAAGAAAAGGAGGCGGCTCGCGAGTCGGAGGCCAAGGCCTGGACGACCGAGGAGGAGAGGCTCCGAAAGATCTTCAGTTTCGCGATCGAGCGGCTGGGCTGGCCGGCAGACGATCCGCGCCGCACGAAGTACGAAGTCTCGGCCACGCATCAGGAGACTCTCAAAGGACTGGGCGAGACTGAGGAAGACCGTAAGCATGTGTTTGCGTTCTTCCGCTCCGCGAATGCGACGGCAGAGGACCGCGATCTGCGAAAGCTGAAGGATCAACTCCGTGGCCAACTGGGGCGGAATGCAGTCGAGTACGCAGCCGGGGACACAGCGAAGCTCTGCCGACATGTCGCCGTCCGGTTGAAGCGGGTGATCCGCCGGGAGGTGAAGGGCTTCAAGTCGCGCCCGGCGCTCGATCTGGAGATGGAGGCGCATGAGGCATTCGCGCGTGATCGTGCCCGGCACTTCACGGGCAGGAAGAGTGTTCTCGACGCGATTGCTGCTCATGTTCGCGGCGGCGAGAGCCGTCCGCTGGTAGCCCACGGTCCCTCCGGCTGCGGCAAGTCGGCCATTGTGGCTAAGGCATCGGCGCAAGCCAACGTTGAGACGCCGGGGGCTGTGCTCATCCAGCGCTTCATTGGCGTCACGCCTGACTCTTCGAGCGGCATCACACTGTTGCACAGCTTGTGCGAGCAACTCTCGCGCGAGTACGGCGTCACGGAAGAGACGCCCATGGGCTTCCAACCGCTGGTTGTGGCTTTCCACGATCGGATAGCGCGGGCGACGGCGGAGCGGCCGCTGGTGCTGTTCCTGGATGCGCTGGATCAGTTGCGTTCTGACGACGAAGCACGTTCGTTCACCTGGCTGCGGCAGAATCTGCCGCCGCACGTGTCGATGGTCATTTCCACCACGGAGATTCCAGCCGGGCTGCAGAACGCCCCGCAGGTTGCGGTGGGAGACTTTCCTGTCGATGATGCAGAAGAGGTGCTTGCAGCGTGGCTCGATGATGCCAAGCCCAAACGCAAGCTGCAACCGGAGCAACGGGAGAAGGTGCTCAGCGGCTTCGCCCAATCGAAGTTGCCGCTGTATCTGAAACTGGCATTCGAAGAGGCCCGGCGCTGGCGGTCATTCCAGGCAACAGAAAGGTGCGTACTTGGTAACGATGTCGGCGGCATGATCGATGTGCTGTTCGACCGGCTTTCCGAGGAGGCTAATCACGGCCCGATCCTGGTCAATCGCAGCCTGGGTTTGCTGGCTGCCGCGCGTTACGGACTGACCGAAGACGAGATGCTGGACGTGCTGGCGGCCGATGACGAAGTGTGGAAGGACTTCAAATCGCGCGCTCATCACACGCCGCCAGCGCGGCGGCTTCCGGTCGTCGTCTGGTCGCGGCTGTTTCTGGATCTCGAACCCTATCTGAATGAGCGCGCCGCACCCGGCGGCAACGTGATGGCCTTCTACCACCGGCAGGTGGCCGAACGCGCGGCATCACTTTATTTGCAAGAGGACGAACGCGCTTATCAGCACGCTCAACTCGCCAAGTACTTCGGCGACCAGTCGCACTGGCGGAACCAGGCCACCATGCAGGCCAACGAGCGCAAGATCACAGAACTGGTACAGCACGAGATCGGCGCAAACGCCCTGGCGGACCTGGAAACGACACTTACCGATTTGGACTTCATCGCGGCTAAATGCGCGGCGCGTCTGCTCGTCGATCTCGAGTTGGACTATCGCGATGCCATTACCGCTCTACCCGAGGCGCAAGCAAAAGTGGGGGAAGAAGCGCGGAAACAATCAGAGACCGCGCGGTGGACCGAAGAAATCATCGACTATGCGCGGCAATGGAGCGCCAGGCATGATCGCCTCGCCCGCGGGGAAGCTATCGCGGAACCAGAGCCGAAGTTGCCGGAACCAGTGCGCTCGTCGGAGCCTTGGAGCGAAGAGCGCATCCAGCAGGAGGCCGAGCGTATTCGCACAAATCCCACGCGCCTGGACCGGCTGCGGGCGCTCCAGGGATTCGTCCAACAGGAAACATACCCGCTGCAGCAGTTCGGCATACGGCCGGGGTTCGTTATGCAGCACGCCTTCAACCACGCGCCGCGCGGACCGGTGCATGAGGCGGCGGCCCAGGTTCTGCCTACTGTGAAGGTGCCGCTGCTGGCACGGCGTTGGTCTGCCAAGGACCGATACAACCCGAGGCCCGCGTTACTGAGAACACTGGAACCGCACACTCTCTCGGTCGAGAGCGTGAGCGTGACACCGGACGGGCGGCGGGCGGTGTCGGGGAGTACGGGGCATTCAGACAGTGATGACCAGACGTTGCAGGTGTGGGACCTGGAGAGCGGGCAATGCCTGCGCACGCTCGAAGTGCACAGCGCTGGGGTCGGGGGCGTGAGCATGACGCCGGACGGGCGGCGGGCGGTGTCGGGGAGTGATGATGATCTGGTGCAGGTGTGGGACCTGGAGAGCGGGCAATGTCTGCGCACGCTCGAAGGGCACAGCCGCGGGGCCGCGAGAGTGAGCGTGAGTGTGACGCCGGACGGGCGGCGGGCGGTGTCGGGGAGTGATGATGATGAGACGGTGCGGGTGTGGGACCTGGAGAGCGGGCAATGTCTGCGCACGCTCATCGACGTGAACAGCGGCAGCGTCAATAGCGTGAGCGTGACACCAGACGGGCGGCGGGCGGTGTCGGGGAGTGATGACCAGATGGTGCGGCTGTGGGACCTGGAGAGCGGGCAATGTCTGCGCACACTCAAAGGGCACAACCACAGGGTCACGAGCGTGAGCGTGACGCCGGACGGGCGGCGGGCGGTGTCGGGGAGTTGGGACCGGACGGTGCGGGTGTGGGACCTGGAGAGCGGGCAATGCCTGCGCACACTCAAAGGGCACAACGACGGCGTCAATAGCGTGAGTGTGACGCCGGACGGGCGGCGGGCGGTGTCGGGCGGGAGTTGCCGCGACGAGACGCTGCGGGTGTGGGACTTGGAGAGCGGGCAATGTCTGCGCACGCTCGAAGGGCACAACGGCAGCGTCAGTAGCGTGAGTGTGACGCCGGACGGGCGGCGGGCGGTGTCGGGGAGTGAAGACCACACGGTGCGGGTGTGGGACCTGGAGAGCGGGCAATGTCTGCGCACGCTCGAAGGGCACAGCTACAGGGTCAGGAGCGTGAGCGTGACGCCAGACGAGCGGCGGGCGGTGTCGGGGAGTTGGGACCGGACGGTGCGGGTGTGGGACCTGGAGAGCGGGCAATGCCTGCGCACGCTCAAAGGGCAAAGCCGCGAGGTCGAGAGCGTGAGCGTGACGCCGGACGGGCGGCGGGCGGTGTCGGGGAGTGGGGACAAGACACTACGAATGTGGGACCTGGAGAGCGGGGAATGCCTGCGCACGCTCGAAGGGCACAGCAGCGGGGTCAGGAGCGTGAGCGTGACGCCGGGCGGGCGCCGGGCAGTGTCGGGGAGTTGGGACAAGACGCTGCGGGTGTGGGATTTGGACAACTCGCAATGTCTGCGAGTGCTTGAAGGACACAGCGACGGCGTCTTTAGCGTGAGCGTGACGCGGGACGGACGGCGGGCGGTGTCGGGGAGTAAAGACCAGACGGTGCGGGTGTGGGACCTGGAGAGCGGACAAGGCCTGCGCACGCTCGAAGGGCACAACGGCGGCGTCAATAGCGTGAGCGTGACGCCGGACGGGCGGCGGGCGGTGTCGGGGAGTGATGATGATACGGTGCGACTGTGGGAGCTGGAGAGCGGACAATGCCTGCGCACGCTTGAAGGGCACAGCGGCAGGGTCGAGAGCGTGAGCGTGACGCCGGACGGGCGGCGGGCGGTGTCGGGGAGTTGGGACAAGACGCTGCAGGTGTGGGACCCGGAGACGGGGGCGTGTCTGGCTGTCGCACGCCTGCTGGCTCCAATCACGGCACTCGCGCTATTTTCGTCGCTTAGCCGAATGATTGTTGGCACCTCTACCGGCGAAGTGCTCCAGTTCGATGCGAAGGGATTGACGTGGGGTTGCGCTGAAATTGGCGAGCCCGTGCAAGCAGTTACGCAGAAAGCATCATGGCCAGCGAAGATAGCTCAGTATGTCGGAACTGCTACCGAATTGGTGACGATTGTGAGAGCTGTAGTACAAGTTGTGCATATAGTTTCTAGCACGGGCTGTCCAGACGTTGTCAGTTTGCCTTATGCACTTGAGGCTACGCGACTACTAGAGTTGGCAGGTACCAAAAGTGAGGCCGATATTGCAGATCAGTTCCCATCTTGGTGGGAGAAGTTGCCATCTTCTGTGCAGACTGCACTTGAAACATACGTTGGTAGCCCGCGGAAGAAGGAAGCGGCTGAGGATCTAAGATCAGCCCTATTCTATGCCGTCATGGACGACTTTGATGCGACCTGAATTTAGTGCGAACGCTTCGCCTGTTTCCAGCGCGCCTTAGCAGCCTTAGCAGCGATCTTGGAACGCTGGGCCTTCGTCATGCGCCGTTGTGGCGCCGCCGGTGCGAGGCGCGGCGCTGGTGCCATGTCTGGACTATGTGATCTACGATCGGACGCAGAGCCGCAGAGAACTGCCTAACTCTATTTTCTAGCTGGAAAGTCAACTTGAAACCCACTGATTCTCTCCGTAACTCAACCTTCGATGCGGCTTGATTTCGTCTTATCCCTTGTTTCCGCGCACTTGGAAATTGGCACTTCGCTTGCCTTATACGAGGCGGTAGACAACCGGCACAAGACGCGAGCCACGCCGCTACGGCTCGGAGGCGCCAGAACACCGCGTTGTACCGATACATAGTGTGTCTTTGGAGGCAGCTCGATGAAAAGCTGGCCTAAAATCCTGGAGGATTGCGACCGGCTGTTGTCGCCGGCTGACGACAACATCGCGACAGACAAGTGCCCGCCCCAGCGCCGCGTTCCTCCTGAGGCCGCATTTCGCATCACGCTCCGCAGAAACGAAAACGCGCAAAGCGGCCACGGCCTGGAAGTTGTGGGCGGGATTCCCAAAATCGTGGCGTGCGTCGTGCATCCGATTACGCCGCAACCTCACGCGCACTGGCTTCCTGACGAGGAAGAGCGTCCCGTGGGAGTTGTGATGCGCCGCGCCCACCGTGAGGACCTGTATCTGTTCTACCGCGCTGGGGACTCCAGCCTGGTTCTCTGCACTCTGCCGGAGAAGCATCAGTCGAAGGTAATGGTGGTTCCGCTGGAAAACAGCACCGCCATAAGGCAAGCCATTCTTGGCGGGAACGTCTGCCGCATTGCGTTCACCGCTCTGGCGCCAGGCAGCTACCTCGTAGCTTCGTTCTCGATGATCAGCGCGGACGCGCTTTACCGCCAGGCACAACTGCTGCGGGAGCAGGGCCGGCGCACCAAGGCCTTGAACTTGATCGAGGACGCCTTGGAATTAGATCCCGGGCATTTCGAGGCTTGGACTCGCAAGGGATGCCTGTTGCGCGAAATGGGGCGCCGCGACGAAGCCATGGTCGCCGTGGAAGAAGCCTTGAAGACGAATCCCGAGTGTGCGCTCGCCTGGCGGGCCAAGGGCGCGCTGCTTCGGGACGCTGACAAACACCAGGAAGGACTCGACTGCTATCTCCGCTCGCTGCAACTGGATCCTACTGACTTCCTTTGTTGGCAGAACAAAGGCAACGCGCTGACCGCGTTAGAGCGAACCGAAGATGCCAAGGAAGCCTATGCCGAAGCCGAGCGGGTGCAGAAACTGTATCCGGAGGAGAGGTACTAGAGACGGTATGAAAACTTCAACCAATTCGCAGAAGCAGCAGTGGAATCCCTCGGAGTGGGCGGGCGTGGCTTCGGTTTGGGTCCTGGCCGAGGCAGCGGTAGCTAAACTCTCGCGGGTGTTTCTCTGGGGACCGCCGGGGGTAGGAAAGAGCTATCTCGCCTCGCGCGCGGGAAGCTCGCCCGTACAGGTAACGCTGGCGGAAGACCTGACCGTGCAGGAATTGATGGGGCACTGGGTTCCTGACCGGGTCGAGTGGCATTTCCATTTGGGGCCCGTTTCCCGCGCTTACCAGGAAGGACGCGTGCTGGTGTTGAACGAAATCGGACGCGCCAGCGGCTCGGTGCAGGATTTCCTGCTGGGAGTTCTCGACAACCGCGACGTCGCGTCACTGGCTTTGCCGAATGGCCAACTCCTCACTCCGGCCGAGGGCTTCAAGGTGGTCGGCACCAGCAACACCAGCCCGGACCAACTGGATCCGGCGTTGCGTTCCCGCTTCGAGGCGGAGATCCACCTCCCGGTTCCCAATGTGGCACTGGTGGAGGAGTTGGACCGGCGTTGCCAAGGACTGGGAGGAGCGCTGGCGGACAGCTATCTGGATCCGGAGCGCGCGCTCGATCCGCGGCGCGTGATGTCCTTTATTAACCTGGTTTGCGATGCCGTGCCTTCACGCCAAGCTGCGGTGTTGACTTTGGCGGAGCGCGCTCCGGATTTTCTCGCTGCTTTGCAGGCCCGTGGAGTGAGGTTGCCATGCGACACCTTCTGACGCCCGTGCCCAGCATCGCGGCGGGGGCCGGACCGTTCCTGGTTCGCGATAACCCAGAAGACGCTGGTGGGCGATGCTCTCCGCCCGGGCGGAAAGCAACCGGACTGTTTCAGAGCCCCTTTTCCGTCTCGTCCCCTTTGGCGCTAGGAATCCGGGCGCACGAATACGGCCACCTTGGCTTGTGGCGGCAGAGACTGGGACCATCCCTCCGTTGCTTGCGAGGCCTTCACCAGCGGGGCATCCACAATCTGTGGATTCAGGGCACGCTCGATGTGGTGGTCAACCACTTCATGATGGCGCGTGGCAATCGCGACATCGCCGAACTGTTGTTATGGCAGGACGGACTGTATCCCGAGCTGCCGCGCTGGATTGCCGCCATCCTTTATTTACGGGCGGAAGGCTTGCGGTATGCGTCCCTGATGCGCATGTCTCTGTTGGCGAGAAGAACCGACTTAACGGGCGACGACTTGGCTTTGCTCGATCAAACCTCCGAACGTCTGGCTCGCTGGGGCGCACAGCCCCTTCCGCTGAATCCGCGGCAGTTTCTGTTGCTGCTGAGGAATCTGCAGAACCGCTTTGGACCCGACTCGCCCGACGCCGAACATCCGCTGGCCCGGATCGCGCTGTGTGTCCCCCTCGCCGATCAAGACGGCAGCCAGGCTGACGACATGCTCGACCCAGAGGATTACGTGGTTAGCGCAGGTCTGTGCGTTCCTGCCAGTGTCCGCATTAAGGGCCTGCGCAGCAGTAAAGACAGCATCCCCTGGGGTCCTATGGATATTTTGGCTCCGCCGCTGACCAATTCGTGCCGGAAACTGCCGGGAATGACCAAGCCAAAACTCGTCTGCGGATATACAGGTGCCTTCCGTTATCCCAGCCGAGCTTTGCTGCCGGCGGCCGACGGACGCGCTTTTACCCTTCGCCGCCCTCGATCGGCGCACTGCGGAACGCTGCTGATCGACTGCTCGGGCTCGATGGGCAAACAGGTCACCCACGACCGGCTCATGGCCGTACTGGCACGCAGCCCGAGCGCCACCATCGGCCTCTATGCCGGCCGTCCCGCAAGCGAATCGGGAAGCCTGCTAATTGCGGCACACAACGGCATGCACGCAGCCCGAGAGGTCATCGATAACTGGCCGCACTCGGGAAACGTGGTGGATGGTCCCGCGCTGCAATGGCTGTCTCGACAGAAGATTCCCAGAGTTTGGGTGTCCGACGGCGAGGTGACGGGCCTGAATGATCGCACCGCGATCAATCTCATGGTTGAAGCAGACGCGCTTATTGCCATGGCTCATATCAGGAGGGTTCCTACGCTGGATGATTATTTGGAGGAGAAGCAGGGGACGTAGCGTCGCGGACAGATGGACTGGACACCCTGCACGCGCTTGCCGATAATGAACTTCTTCTCTGCTTCAAACGAGGTTGGTTGATGCCGATTCAAGCGCTATGGTTCGCCCAAGCCGCGGAGCCGGTGCGAATCTCTATCGCTACGCCGCTGACGGAGGAGTCCATCCCCGCCACGCAGACACCGGCGGTCCTGGTGGTACCCGATTCCGAACTGGGTGTCTTCCGACAATGTGGCACCCCATTCAAGGATCGTCGCGGAAAGCACGAGGCGAAGTCCCTAGCGGACGTGCTGCTGGGACACGATGGACTGATCCCGGTGATCGATGGCAGGTACACCACCTCTGGGCGACTGCGGCAGGGCATCCGCACCCTGCTGGAAAATGCCGCCGCAGCCGGCGAATGCAAGGCTTATGTCATTGGAGCCACCGGGCGGATCTTCCTCGAGTTGGGGGGCGCTACGGAAAGCTACGAGCCGCAGGCGCCCGTCGATCTGGGTCCAGCTCCCCTGCCGCTGCGGCTGGAAGAGTGGCCTGTCCCGGAAGAGCTTACCAAGCGTTTCTTGGGCGAAACCTTGGAGTACAGGTTCGTGCGGCAAATGATCTTACGCGCCAGAGCCAGCGAGCTGCCGGTACTGATCCTGGGCGAGACCGGAACCGGCAAAAACGTCATCGCTCGTGCAATTCACGAGTTCGAACCGAAGCGGGAACGTTTTGTCGAGGTGAACTGTGGCGCAATCCCCGGCGACCTGCTGGAATCCGAACTGTTCGGGCACGTGCTCGGGGCTTTTACCGGTGCGACCACCTCCAAAATAGGACTGTGGGAATTCGCCGGAAACGGGACGTTGTTTCTCGACGAGATCGGCGATCTCAATCAGAATCATCAGGTAAAAATTTTGCGCGCTCTGCAAGAGCGAAAGATCCGGCGCGTGGGGGGCACCGAGGAGATTCCGGTTCATGCGCGTATCATCACTGCCACCAACCACAATCTCTATGCCATGATGCAGACGGGACAATTCCGCCAGGATCTCTACTACCGGCTGCGTCAGATCGTGATCTACGCTCCCCCGTTACGCAGCGATTCCAACAATATCGCCCTGCTCGCCGAAGCCCACTGGAAGAAGCTGCGCGGCAATCAAGCCAGACTTAATGCTGATGTCCTGAAGGAGCTGTGTGCCATGCGCTGGCCGGGCAACGTTCGCGAATTGCACTCATTTCTCGAAGCGCTTAACTCGTTCCATAGAACCGAAGAGTTGCGCGTCGATCATCTCAGGGAACTCCAGCGTTACTATGCCCTGCCGGTCGAAGGCTACGTCACTGATGCCGAAGATCCGTGCTTCCATCGTATCGAATGTCTGCGGCACCTTCGCCGCACTGACGAGGTCGTGCACGCCTGCGAGCAACACCTGAAACCGCTGGCCGACGGTCAGCCGCTCAGCGGACAAGAACGCAGCCTGCTGGCGCAGATCCGCGCGGAATTGCAGATTCTGCTCGAACACCGCCTCTTCTTCCATAGCCAAGAAACCTATGACACGGTTGCCCGGCTCGATAGCGACCTCGATCATCTATTACTGCTTGCCGGACCCGATGCCCGCACGCAAACTCGCTTCTGGAGTGGTACCCTGGCGCCGCACCTTCACCAGGCCATCGGTCGACTGTTTGGTGAAGTTCAGCAATTGATGAGAGAAGGCTGAGAGAAACACCGAGAATATCAACGTTTTCAATCATGGACGATGTACGCAGGGGAATGATGTGGGGACCGATATTAATTGCTTTAAAGAGTACCGCGACAGGGCCGGTAACTGGCACTTTGTGGCTGAGGGACCCTCGAACAGGAACTATAACTTTTTCGCCTGGCTAGCGGACGTGCGAAATCATATGTGGGGCGAAGAAATGCCCGTGCTCGCGCCGCTGCGCGGGTTGCCTAGCGGAGTCAGCGCTTCGCTTGCCAAGAGGTGCGATCCCGACGACATACATTCAGCTAGTTACTTTACGCTCGCGGAACTGCGCGCGGGCTGGGAACGCACGAAGGATTTAGAAGTTTGGTTTAACGGAGCGCTAGATCCAAGCAACCCCGACGAGAAACTGGCAGCTTGGCTGGACGCACCAGAGGATACGCGGGGCGCGCCGCCCTGCAGTTACGGTAGCTGCGGACCGAAAAACTTCCGTTGGAAGCAAAAAGTTAAAGAACTGATCGAACCTTCCTACTTAGAGTTAGAGCGCTTCTTGGCGGCAACGGCAAAACGGCGTAAATTGTCGGCGGACGAGGTGCGAACTGTGTTTTGGTTCGACAGCTAATATGACCGCATTCACACGCCGGGTGTGATTCAAAGAATCAGATAATTCATGTACTCTGCGAAGCGCAGCTAGAGTGTCCCCTCACCCTTCTGAGGCCTGGGCTGCACGTTTCCCGCAAGATGTAGAATTGCTTGTTTCAGCGGAGGACCCCTTGCCTAAGACAACGGAGAGGCCAACCATGAGCAAGAAAACAGGTACGAGAACTGTTATTGTCAGCGGGGACTTCACGCTGGATTGGAACCTGGCGCGCAGCCCAGGGCTGGCGGCGCAAAAGGGCGTTTGGGAGCCGGAGGTGGGTTCCCGGCTGAGGTGGCAACGTGGCGGTGCCGCACTGCTGGCCGATTTGATCGAAGGTATTGCGGACCAGATCCGCGACCGTGCGACTTACGGAATCCGCCAGCCCCATACGCCGCGGCGCACCGGCAACGCCGCGAATGATGCTCAGATCGGCCCCGAGGATCCGCGCTTTCATCACTCCTTTGCCTCGTGGAAGCCTTTTCCATTTGCCGCCAAAGGCTCTGAGAAGGAGAAGCCGGCGTGGCGGGTTGGGGAGTTCCTGGGTATCAAACGGGGTTCGAGTACAGAGAAAGATGCCAAGTGGGCGCGCGTGGTGAATGACGCCGCTAGCGCGCAGCTAGTTGTGCTCGATGACGCCGACCTTGGGTTCCGCTCAAAACGTGATCTTTGGCCTGCCAGCCTGACACAGCCCGGTAGCCACCCCTGGGTGCTGGTGAAAATGAGTCGTCCGGTTGCACGAGGAGAACTCTGGGATCACCTCTGCGAGCATCACGCCGAGAGACTCATCGCCGTCATGACTGTGAATGATCTACGCCTCACGGAAGTGCAGATTAGCCACGAGCTTTCCTGGGAGCGCACGGCCCAGGACCTGGTTTGGGAGGTCATCTACAATCGCGAGCTGCGCGGCCTGGTGCGCTGTGCCCATGTGGTAATTTCTTTCAATGCTGCAGGCGCTTTTCTTTATTCACAACACAGCGACCGCGAAATGCCGTGCCGGCTGCTCTTCGATCCTGAAGTGGTCGAGGGCATGTGGGAGCAGGGTTACCCAGGGCGGATGGTGGGCTACACCTCCTGCCTCACTGCTGGGATCGCGAAGGAAGTGATGCTTGCTCCTGAGAAGCCTGATATCCAACAGGGAATCCGCGCAGGACTTTCGGCGCTCCGCTGCCTCCATCGCGAGGGCTACGGTCAGCGCGGCTCCTCCGCCGCCGAGGTCAACATCGAGTTCCCAGTCGGCACCGTCGTCAACGCACTGGCTGCGAGCGACTACCCGTTCCAGGAAACGGCTGTGCCGATGCGGATCGGCAGTAAGTATTGGACCATCCTCGGGGACCGCTATCAGAACGATCTCGAAGAGCTTGCGAGCAAGGTGGTTTTAAACGGGCCGGAGAAGGCACTCGAAAGAGTGCCGCTGGGACGTTTCGGAGACCTCCTGACCGTGGACCGGCAGGAGATCGAGAGCTTGCGCAGCATTCGCTCCCTGGTTAGTGAATATGTGGCCCAGCCACGTCCCAAGCGTCCGTTGTCGATTGCTGTCTTCGGTCCTCCCGGATCGGGGAAATCGTTCGGAATTACTCAGCTTGCGCTGTCGCTCCGGCCAGACGAAATCGAACCCAAGGAATTCAACTTGTCCCAGTTCAGATCCACCGACGAACTGTTGTCGGCGTTCCACCAGGTGCGCGACATCGGGCTCGGCGGGAAGATTCCTCTGGTGTTCTGGGACGAGTTCGACAGTGATTGCGAGAGCACCTACGGCTGGTTGCGGTACTTTCTCGCGCCCATGCAGGATGGCAAATTCCAGCAAGGGGATCTCGCGCATCCGATCGGCAAAGCAATCTTCGTCTTTGCGGGCGGAACCAGTGAGACGCTGGATAGCTTCGGCAAGGGCCTCAACGACGAAGAGAAGCGTGCGGCCAAAGTCCCGGATTTCGTCAGCCGCCTCAAAGGCTATCTCAACGTGCTTGGCCCCAATCCGCAGGCGCGTGGAAACGATCCTTATTATGTGGTGCGGCGCGCCATCCTGCTGCGCTCGATGCTTTCGCGGGACGCCAAACACATCGTGCGCAACGGCGAGGTGCAGATTGATTCCGGTGTGCTACGGGCGCTGTTGCAAACCTGGAGATACAAGCACGGAGCGCGGTCAATGGAGTCCGTCATCGCCATGAGCCAACTCGAAGGTAAGACTCGGTTTGAGCGTTCCAGCCTACCGACCAAAGCGCAATTGGATTTGCATGTGGACGGACTGGATTTCCGGGCGCTGGTCCAGCAACTCCAACTTAAAGGCGAGGTTCTGGAGAAGCTGGCCAGAGCCGCGCATGAAGTCTTCTGCGCAGCGCTAAAGAAGGACGGCTGGAAATTGGGACCCGCGAAAAACGACAAAACAAAAGAACACTCGTTCCTTAAGGACTTCTCTCTGCTTCCGGAAGAAGTGAAGGAGCAGAACCGCGGACAGGCGCGTGACATTCCTGGCAAATTGGCCTCCGCTGGATGTTACATGGTCCCGGCCGTTGAAGGTGAGCCGCCTTTTGAGTTTCCGCCCGACGTGCTGGAGGACTTGGCTTCAAGGGAGCACACACGCTGGATGCGCCAGAAGGCAAGGGACGGATGGCGTTACGGTGACAAGAGAGACAACGAGAAGAAGGAGCAGCCGTGCATGTTGCCATGGAAAGTTGGGGAGTTGTCCGCTTACGCGGACTTCGCGGATCGCATCGGAGACAAGGAGCTTCCGGAAGCTGAGAAGGACAAGGATCGGGCAGCGGTTCGAGAAATTGCCACGATTCTCAAGGTCGCCGGTTACACCATCGTGGAGGCGCGAAGCGAAGCCGGACGGGCCCAGGTTGCCGCGCAGAGGTAAGCATGCCGGAGATCGGTGTTACTGGGCATCGCCCGCAAATACAGGAAACTTCATGCCCTACGACCTTTTCATCTCCTACTCGCGTCGCGATGACAAACAGGGCCAAGTCCGCGCCCTGAAGGAGCAGATCGAGGCCGACTACTGCAGTTTCGCCAAGGAAGACCTCCGCTGCTTTTTCGACACCGAAGACATCGCCACCATGGACGACTGGCGCCATCGCATCCTGGAGGGCCTGCGCGAATCGAACCTCCTGTTGCTCGTGCTTTCCCCGGCCTACCTCAACAGTCCCTATTGTGAGTGGGAGATCGTCGAGTTCCTCAAATACGAGCACTCTCGCTCCGTCGGCGGCCAAGGTGTGACGCCCGTCTATTTCGTTGAAATTCCAGCCTTGGACGATCCCGGCTTTGAGCAGCAGGCCGCCTCATGGGTCGCGCTTGTGCGTCGCCGCAACCAAGCGGACCTTCGGCCTTGGTTCGATGAAGGTGCCGAGGCTCTGAAAAGAGCTGACGTTCGCCACCGGCTCGACGATCTTGAGCGCTCGCTGCATACCCGACTCTCCAAGCTTCGTCGCCTGCGCGAGGCTCCTGGCAATCTCCCCGCGCACAATCCTCGCTTTGTCGGCCGTGAGGCGGAGATGCAGCGCCTGCATGAAGCCGCTGGCCTCGGCCGCTTCGGGGTGCTAACTGCGGTGCAGGGCATGGGCGGCGTGGGCAAGACCGCTCTCGCCATCCAATACGCCTACGCCTATGCCGACTTCTATCCCGGGGGACGCTGGCTGGTCGGTTGCGCCGGGGAAATGAATCTCTCCTATGCGTTGCGCCGGCTTGATCTAGACCTTGGCATTACCCTTGACGAGGCCGAGAAACGCGACGACACCCTTGCTGCCCGCCGTGTGCTCGCCGAACTGGAACATCGCGCCATCGAAGGAGCCAAGGCCCGCGCCGGCGAAAAAGATCCGCCCCAGCCGAAGGCGCTCCTGTTGCTCGACAACGTGGACCATCCCGCACTGCTGCAACCTCCACAATCCGATTTGCTGACAGGCCGCCATTGGCTACACGTTGTCGCCAGCACGCGCAGCGGAGCAGAAGACTTCGGCAACGACCCGGAACGCCTGACGGTGCTATCCATTGATGAACTTCCCGATGGCGACGCACTCCGGCTCATCGAAAGCTATCAGCCCGGCGGACGTTTCCCTACCCCACAGGAGCGCGACGCCGCCCTCGAACTGGTCAGACTTCTCGGCGGCTTCACCCTCGCCATCGAGGTCGTGGCCGTGCATCTCGGCGAACGCGATGGTCGTGTTACCTGTGCCGCGTTTCTGGAACGGATGAAGAAGGAAGGTGTCGGCAAGTTCGACGACATCAGCCGCAGCACCAAAGGTGGCATCCGCCACGGCGAGAAACTCGTTGGTGCCACGTTGAAGCCCACGCTCGATCTGCTATCAGAAGCGGAGCGGCTGGTGCTCAACTACGCTACGCTGCTTCCACCCGACACGATTCCGCTCCCGTGGCTGCGTGCGCTGGCGGCGGAAGATTTTCCCGAACTAGGCCAAGACGCCGAACCCGGGTACGACGACCCTTGGCTCAGCCTCGTCAATCACTTACTTGGGCTGCGCCTCTTACAGACCATTGACCTCGCCGAAGACGGCCGCACGCCACGCCTAGTGCGCATGCACCGACTGGTTGGAGAACTGGTGCGCAGCACCACGCCTAATGTAGAGGTCCTCGCCAACCGCTTGGCTAGTCATCTCAAGGGTCGCTGCAACGAAATGGAGGAAAATTGGCATCTGCATCAGTGGGAAATCCCGCCACTGATCGCTTTCGCACAGGAATTACTTGCCCGGTGCGATGCCAAGGCGCCAACCTTCATCATATCCCTCTGCCAATGGTTGACCGCATTTGACAATGGTCGCAAATCGGAGCCAATCCTCCGTGCCTGCCTTGCTCAACTAGAGCAGAGCCCGAGCGACGATCCACTAGACCTTTCTGTGACCCTGTCCAATCTCGGTTGGGCTCTCCGAGACCTAGGCCGGCATCGGGAGGCTGAAATAATTTTGCGCCGAGCGCTGGAACTCGACGAAAGCGCTCAACCGGTAGACGAGCATGCCCTCGCTGTCAAATGTGTCCAACTGGCTCAATGCTTGAGGGAACAACAACGGCTTTCTGAAGCCGAGCCCTTTTGTCGAAAGGCATTGGAGTTGGCCGAGCGGGTCTTGGGGCCACAGCATTCCCTCACCTTGAGAAGCTTAAAGGAACTCGGAGAACTATTGTATGACAAAGGCGAATACTCTCAGGCAGAACCGTTGTTCAAGCGTGCGATTGAGGCCAAAGAACGGGTCTTGGGGCCGGAGCACCCCAATATCACAACGTATCTCATCGTTCTTGCTGAGTTATTGAGAGTCACGAACCGGCTGGCGGAGGCCGAGCGCCTCTATCGCCGCGCGTTAGCGATTGACGAGAAAGGATTAGGCCCGGAACATCCTAAAGTCGCTACAGCTCTAAATAACCTAGCTTTATTGTTGGAGCGCACTAACCGCTTCGGCGAAGCCGAGCCGCTGTTGCGTCGAGCGCTGGCGATTTGGGAAAAGAGCTTTGGTCCAGAACATCCCGAAGTCGCCACTGGCGTAAACAACCTCGCCTCGTTTCTTGAGCACACAAACCGACTGACGGAGGCAGAGTCGCTTTATCGCCGCGCTCTGGCTATTAAAGAGAAATGCTGGGGCCCTCAGTCTCCCAAACTTGCTACTGTTCTCAACAACCTTGCGTTGTTGTTGAAGGCCACGAACCGGTTGGGCGCAGCCGAGCCGTTGCATCGTCGAGTAATTTCGCTTTTCGAGACAAGTCTTGGTGTGGAACATCCGAGGTTCGCGACGAGCCTTAGTAACCTGGCGCAGTTGCTCTGCGCCACAAACCGGCTCGCGGAGGCCGAGCCGCTGATGCGCCGCGCCCTAGCCATCGACGAGAAGACATACGGGCCCGATCACTCCAGGGTCGCAGAGGATCTAAACAATCTTGCCCATCTGTTGCAGGCCACCAACCGGGCGGCGGAGGGCGAGCCACTGATTCGCCGGGCACTGGCCATCGACGAGAAATCCTATGGTTCCGATCACCCAGACGTCGCTCGTGATCCCAACAATCCACTTCTTCGCGGCCTGCCGAAGCGCGAGAAAGAGCAACTTCAGCGCCGCGTCTTGATTGGAGAATCCTCCGCGGGTTTTGATGATTCTGCGTAGAGACCGGTTCAGCGACTCCACGCTGTTGGTCGTATAGATCGCCTTGAAATTGCTGCGCCGGCACGGCGGCCACGACTAGACCATTTTGTGGCGCTTCTGTCTGTGTACGTCATGATCCCGTACGAAAATTTTTCCACCGTCACAAACGCTGGGAACCGAGCTCCTAATTCCGGGCATATAACGATAAAGGAAACCGAGAAATCCAGCGAGCGATCTGGTCGCCGTAAAGAATTTTTCTTGGCTTTGCGCAAGGCTTTCCGGCTCAGCGCGCCCGCCAATCACAGCTGGTGAGTCTGGCCGATCTGCTGGCGCAACCCGGCTTCTTCGGCGCGCTCTGGGAGAAGGATCAGTTTGGCGTGAAGGCCTGCTGGGAACTCACTCGCCGCTGCGCATGGAGCAGGTCTATGGCTCAGTGATTCAACAGCCTGATACCAGCGCGGTCCGAGGGCGGGATCAGCTCGCCTTGATCTCCACGTAGCGCATCAGCATCAGCCAGTCCTGCGTCTCGCGCAGCATGATTTCATCCACCTGCAGCAGCAAACTCTCAAACCGTTCCGGATCGGTCGCGGACGCCATCTGCCGGTTGAGCTGCTCCAGTTGCGGCCCCATGTTGGCGCTGCGTTTTTCCAGCCGCAGGTGTTCGCGATGTGCCTCCATGCCCGCCAGCGACGCAGCAATTGCCGGAAACAGCAGAGCAATGAACGCCAATCCCTGATGCAACCCGTGGTGCAGCCAGAGCGCGGACTCCGCCGCCGCACCCGTTGGCCACCAAAGGAGCAGCAAAAGATGCAGAGCCGCAGCCGCGATCGTCATAGGAAGCACGATCTTGCCAGCCAAAGCGAGACGCATCCGGGCCAGCCCTTCACGCTCCTTTTTGTCGTTGTGGAATTTCACCTGTTCGCCGATCCACGCCTCCCGAACGTAAGCATTCAAGCGCAGGCACTCCCCTTGACTGCAACCGGCGAGCGGCGGCAGCCGGTCCCATATCTCGTCAAACACTCGCACCGTCCAGTCGTTGATAGTCTGCGAATGCCCCATGTACGGAAGCACTTCGATTGGCCTCGGCTCCACGCCGCAGATGGCCATGAAGATTCCGCAACGGATGCGTTCGGCGAGAAACCGGTTCTCGATCCAGCCTTGGTGGGAGTGTTTCCGGTACGCCTGCCATAGGGTTACCCAAATAACGATCAACAACACCAGTTCCGCGCTGAATCCCGTCCATGTGAGCGCCGGGAAGAGAACGCCCGCCGCGGCGGATCCGACTGCTGCCGCACAAAGAACATAAATAAACTTGCCTGCCCGGTAAAACCGCTTCTGACTCTCCTTGGCCACGATCGAGGCCTGAGCGTAATAAGGAAAGAGGCGACCGTTCACGATTTCCCGCACGCTGACTGGTATTTCCCCTGCGCTCTTCGGCTTCTCAAAGTGTTCGCGGTCGAGGCTCTTCATGTAACTCGCCCTTTCGTCGGGCGTGATCGCCTGCCGGTTGAATTGGTCGATGGCGTCGAGCGCGGAGGCATCGAGACCATTGTTGTTGTCGCGGTTCAGCACTTCAAACGAATCTCCCCACACGCGGATGGTCGGGCGATTCTGCTCTTGGGCGTATTGGACGATCTCGGCCGAACCGCCGCGGCCGCGCGAAGGTTGGCCGTCCCAAACGGCGATGAGGACGTCACAATGATCCACCACATAGCGGCCCACTTGGCCGTAGGCATCGCGGCGCAGTTCGGCCTGGTCCCCGGGATCGCGGCGGTCGTCTTGAATGCGTCGCGTCCGCAGACGAACCGGCTTTCTGCAACGGCCGAGCAGTTCGGCAAACTCCTTTCGGGACTCTTCGGTCACAAAGTCTTCGAGGTAGTCTTCGAGCGCCAGGGGAAGGACGACATCGAGACGCGCGTCTGGATCGGCCAGAACGGCCCGCGCCACCACACGGTCCGCCCCTTCAGCCAGCGGACTCAGCACGCGAAACGAAATCGCAGTCGTCCCCGCGCGTCGGACGCGCTCAATCTTCCGCCTCGACTCCTCCGGAAACAGCTTCTCAACTTCGGCGTCGATGGCCTTCTTGACCAGCACCTGCACCGCCGTCGGATCGTCCAGCTTCCGATGGCCTGTGACCCCAATGCGGATACGGTACGGAATTGATTCGAACTCAGGCATCTGTACCCTCATGAGCTACATTCTTTACCACAGCGATCATGATGCTGGCGACCGAAACCGGGCGATCAACGAGAACGGATGCCAAGGACACAATAGAGCGGGACCTCAGCAGTTGAGGTTCCGACGAGAATCTGATTGCGGCTAGCACCGTCGCAAGAAATTACTCGCCGACGCCAAGCACGCGTTTCTGGGTGAACAGGATGCAATTGCCTTTTGAGAATCTGTTCCAAGCCAGCCGAGAAGTTGATTAATATCACGAGTCGCGAGCCATCGGCCCGCCGAAGGCTGTCACTGCGAGGTGACTGAGATCACAGCTTCCATGGATTGGTTTCAAATAACATTGGGCACTGTGGAGGTGTGGCATGGGTGTTTTTGACTTGCTAAATTCAAGGAAATCACTATTTGGACGGACAAAAAAAGTGGCAAACCAGCTGCTGCTGGAAGCCGCAACATGCAGTCAGTGCAATGCATCCATGACGATCTTTCTGGGCGTTAATCGTAAGGGGATGTTCCCAACGAAAATGTTCGTGAATGAATCACATCGAGGATGTTTCCGATGCGCCGCATGTGGCCGATACTATTGTTGGGATTGCAGTGATTCGCGCAAGCCGTGTTCTTGTGGAATTATGTCATGGCAGGAACGGCAATACTTCCCTGCGGGAGTTTCGCCAGAGTACGCATTGAGAGGTTTGGTGTAACGCAATTGCGATGGATTGACGATGTCCGCCACCGAAAGGGCGGCCGCCGAGCGACGGCGGCGACACACCCCTACACCCCCTTAGAGAACACCTCGAGACTGTGCCTTAATAAATCCAGGTCGTTCTGCTCCAGGGAAAAATCGTGTACGTTCAACTGCACGATGGGGCCGGAATCGAGCTGAACATGAACGAAGGTGCCTTGCATGTTGGCGTCAACGCGGATTACCCTTCCGGCTTCGCCGTACTTGCTGATTAATTTCGTTCTTTGGCCCGCTAAGGCTGCGTATATCTCAGGAAGCTTCATGTAGTCGTTATCCGGGATCTCCTTCTTACCTTGCAAACACCGCGCCCAGTGTACACCTGCTCCCACTGATCGCGACAGTGCGGAACAATTCTCATCTGGAGCAACCCAACGGTCTGAGATCCGCGCCGGATATGCGTCCGCAACCAAGTTGAACAAACCTCCCTTACCAAGTAATTGCGCCACTGATTACAGAGAGGTCGATCGGCGCGCTGGTGGTGGAGTGCTATTTTGCACCGCACGAGTATTAGTTGAAAATTGTTTCAAATTGACGCAAACAGCGGTGGAATCGCACGCGACAGTGATTTCAATCACCGACACGAACATGGGCTGAGGGCACGATTTCTGACACCGCGGAGGTCAAAAGGTAAATTCCGTATTACTCTTGTTTGGAGACGAGGCCGAAGGCGCTTCGCCGAACCGCCGGACCCCGCCGTGATGTTTAGATGTAGCAATGGCAAAGGAACCACAGTTATGGACAAACAGCAACTGGACAAACTCGTTGGGATCATAAAGGACGGAAGCAAAGATTTCATGGATCGCAATGCAGCCGTGGAGATATTGGCCCGTATCAACGATCCTTCAGCATTGTCGGCCCTCAAAGCGATCTATAAAGAATCTAACGACCCCTTCCTTAAGGCCAGCATAGCCGCTGTCGTGGGACCCCGAATGGAATACTCCCCTGAGCCAAAGAAATCTTGGAAATTCTGGAAGTAGGGTGAGTGTCCTTGAACCACCGACCCTGTGTCGCACAAAGGGTCCATTGTGAGACTGCGTAAAAGCTACTATCCGATCAAAGTGCCCTTGCATACTGATTCCGATTGGTACCAGAATTCTCATGTGGGTCGTGCCGCTTGAGTCCGAACCCCGTCTTCCTCGATCGATGAATCGATGCTCATCGACGAACGCCTAGATGGAAGCAGCGGTGCTGACAAGAGCGTTTGCTCTTCTTGTTACCCGCCGAACAAGGCGCTCCACCAGCGTCGGCGTTTAGGCTCGAAGGATTCCGACTTGAAATCTTGGAATCGAGACAATGTGATGTGGCACGCATGTTCAAGCTCGTGATCGGTGAGCGGAGGCTGATCCGCGACGAGTTTCACCAAGGCCTTATTTACGCTCACGAGCTCAGAACGCATACGGTCTGCCAAACCGGCAAAGGCGCCCGATCCGGCCGCTGCAGGGCCGAGAATGGCTTCGCGATAGGATCGCCGAATCCGGGCGGGCTCGCGTGCACCCAAAAGGAGATAAACGAGGAATCGGCAAGCATCGCGCCCTAATACGCCTGGATCATTCGCTGCGATGTAAATCGCGGCATACAGGCAGTGCTCATACGCCGTGGAATTGCTGTCGCTCAACTTCAGAATCGAGATCCACACCGAGGCCGGGCAGAAATAGATCAGCATTTCACTCACGATTCGGATGTACCGGTCGCTCCATTCTTTACCGACGGCGGCGCATCGCTTTTGAAGACCCTTAAGCAGCTCGGCTCCGTCGCTCGAATTCTGCCACTGTGCCATCTCTTGCCTGGCGATAAGAGAGGCTCCATTTGTGATCCGTTCGGCGAGAGCCGCCAAGGCTTCATCGTCGGATGCCACCGGCCGCGCCAGATCGTCGAGCAGGTGTTTGGCCAATTCACGGTCTGCGCTTCCCTCAGTTCCTAGTTTCGTCGCCGATTCAAGAGCTTTCATGGCCAGGGCGCGGGCATCATCCTCCTGCCCCTTGCCTGCCAGTGCCGTCGCTTTATTGGTGATGGGTTTCAGATACCCCTCCGGAGACAGCGAGAGCGCTTTGTCTGCCGCGGCAGTCGCCTCTTCCCATCGGCAAAGCAAGATCATCCAGGCGCTCTGAAAGTTCCATGACACGTGATCTTCGGGATCAAGCTCGATCGCTTTTCCCAGTTCCCTAATTGCGTCTTTGAGAGCCAGCCGCTCGTCTGGGGGAAAGCCTTCCCCGCGGTTGGTACGGGAGTTCGCTGCGGCCTTGTCCAATTCGCGCAATGCCAGTGCACGTCCGCTCCTAAGTGCCAGTTCGTTTTCTAGACTATGCGGTCCTGCGCCGAGGCTAAGTTCGGCGAGTGCGGCGCTTTCGCCGAATTTTTCGTGCGCCTGGTATTCCTGAGCTCCTTGGGCTAGCAGATCCTCGTATCGAACGTGCTGGGCACCTTCCTCGACTTGCCGGAGAAACTGCAGATCGGGGTCGCCAGCACACGCGATTCGGGCGACACCGGCCTGGCGCTGGAATTCGTCCCACGATCGTGCGTATTTGGCAGCGTTGAAGGCTGCAAACTTGTGCGAGGGATCAGCGCGCAGTGCCTTCAGGAAAAACTCTTCTGCAACTGCGCCCTGCCCCAGGAAGTCTTTGCGGATGAGCGCCTCGCAGTACTCAACCTGTCCGTCATTCGCAAACTCCAGCCGCACATCCGCGAGCCGATCCAGAGCCAGATGCACCCACCCATGCTCCGCGTCGAAGTAACAGCGGTTTAGAGAGTTAATCTTGTCATCGTTATCACGCTTGTAGCGCTTCATTCTTTGGTACCTGCTTCGTTTCGGATCTCCATCAAACAGTGCCTTCCATCAATAGCGCCTGCTGCAATCATAGACCGGGCGTCCGCCAGGGATGTGCAGACCAGAGGCAGTTCCGCGGCGGCCAAGGTGTGCATCTCTTCCGATCCGGACCACACCTCCAACCATCCGCAGCCTCGCTCTTGTCGCGCAATCGCTAGGGTCCCACCAGTCGTACAGCGCATCGCGTCGACGGGCACACGGCGCTCGCCCTCGTTTGTCCAATTCCCAGATCGACTGCGATAACGCAGCACGGTCTCTTTGAAAGCGACGTAAACGGTAGCGCCATCCGTTCCCGCGGCTAAAGCGACTGCCCTATGCGGAGTTTCTAGCACAGTTTCCCGGGAACCGTTCTTGCGGACGACGACAATCGACGTGTGCGCATCACCGGCATGACACCGCCCGCAACTCACAAAATCCCCGCTATTGCCAAGCCAGCATACGAACTGTTCTTCTCGCAGATTTTCGATGTGCGGGATTACGCGATCTACAGCAGCGGGGCGAAAACGAGCAATCTTGATCTCACCGCGTTCGCTTACGGCGAGCACACGGCCTTCGTCCATGGGCATCACCGCACACACGGCATGATCGAACAGATCCAAGCCATCTTCCAAATCCGGTGTCTGTCCGGGTTCGAGCTGTGCAATCGAGCCGTTCTTGTAGCCCACATAAGTTGCGCCGCCGTTGCCGTGGGCAGCCACCGTCAGCGGTTCATAGTTTGCAATGACGTAGTCGTTGCGCCAAGCGTTCTTCTCGAACCACGTTACCGATTTTGCGCCGGCACTGGCGAGGATGAGCCAACCATCGGGCCAATAGCTGCACTGCGTAATCGGCGCCTTACTTGAGGTTATGTCTTCGCCGGCAATGGAGAGAGTCTGAATCCACTTTGCGGTCGCCACGGCGAATCCGCCCTCCGCCGGGATAGGCTCGATCGCTCTTAGCGCTTCTGTCTCTATCAGCCCAGAATACGCACCCCTGCGGCGCACTTTATCCGTGGCGGTGTCCCAAGCCAGAAGTTCTCCATGGCTGGTTGCGACGAGGCAGTGCAAACGGCCTTCGGCCGTTAGTGCACAGCACTCCTGGGCGACGCCTCGGACTGCAGAACCGCTCGCGATTCGATAATCCGCTTCTTTGAGTAGCGAACCCGTGCGCATGTCGTACACCTTTAACTGGCGACTGCGGGTTGCGAGCACGATCATCGACGCCTCTTCGTTCAGACATGCCGAACACACATGCAAGGGCGGTCGCGGCCATTCGGTTGCGCGCGCTTCACCTGCTTCCATACGCAGCAACAGAATTCGCTGGGTCGGCAATCGGTCGCCATCGATTAGCACCGCGGATTGGCGATCAGGTGCAAACGTGATACTCGCGAAAAAGGGCGAGATGTCTGTCGCGAGAATCGATGTGGTGCGCCGCTCCGTGTCAAACCATACGAGTGCATGTGTTTCATCGATACCGATGAGGCCGCCGAAGAAACTGAGGCAGTGCGGTGGGTAACGCAGCTTGAGCGGTACACGCTCGCCATCGAGGTACACCGTGGTTCCATCAACCCACGCCACCCGGTCCTTAACCGGGTCGATTACGAGGGCGCTTTCGTTCACACCGGACGGCAGCGTCCGCCGGCCAATCAACTGGTAACTGGCCAGACTGTATTCTTCCAGGAAGCGCCCATCGGTAACCGCGTGAAAGATCCCTCGTTGCGGCGTTACCGAGACCACCCCGGCTACGGTTCGCTCGTCGCCGAAAGGGGTCTGAGCGCAAATCCACATACCGCGTCGGTCCATCTCGGCTTCCGCGCGCTTCAGATATGCTGCGAGAATCGGTGGCAGCGTCTGGTTGCGCAGCCGGTTCAAGGCGATTACCTGCGACAGTTCGGGACGCGCAAGGATGGCTCCAAGACCGGAGAGCACGGCGTCCCGCATGAGCGGGACTTCTGCCGCCTTCAAGTCCTCGAGAAGTTCGTATAGCAGCCCGCGCGCGACGGCGGCCGCGACAAAGCGTATATCGCCGAAGAGATGGGCTCGATAGCTCTGCCGGGTGTCGCATCGGCGCTGGTATGAGAGTTCGGATAGCGCCCGACCGGACGCCGCTGCCCATTGTCCCCGGCGCTTCGGACAGGCCACGCGCTGAAAGTACGCACCCATCCGCCGATGAGCCGTCTGGCTGGTCCAACTCCCTGCCGAATACCAACGATCCGCAACGGCCACGAAACTGGCGTGGAAAAATGTCATGAGGGCGGTACCTCCGAGAGATCGCCACGAGAGGTAAGGATTCAAATCCTGATAAAGGCGAAGCCAGATTGCAACTGGTAACCGGCGTGAAGGTAGATCGTGCCGCGCGATCCGTTGCGAGAATTGACTCCAATAGTCCTCGTCACAGACCAGGAGGTCCAGCATTTCGCTTTCAGTAAGGCCTCTTCGAGAGGAAACCAGGTATCCCGCTACGCGGCTCACCAAAAGTCGGCCATGATTCTTCTCCTCGCTCAGCCGCTCGAAGAGCTGCTCAATCATGCCGTCGATGCCGGCTGGCAGTGGAGAGATGGAATCGTACGAATGCCAAAGCCGCGCCTCCTCGAAGGCCAGCCGGAGATAGAGAGGCAGTTTGCATGCCGCGAATCCCTCCAACACCGCCGAAGTCTGATCAGGTGTCAACCGACGCCCGGCACGCGCGAGCCATTTCCCGAGCAACAAACCTGCATCCTCCGAGTTCATGGGGCCGAGCAGGTGGAAGCACTGTTCCGGCAGTCGCGAGCGCAACCGTTCAAGCGCAGGCCCACGTGTTGTCGAAACTACGATCCGCGTGTACGGGCGAAGAGTGTGCGGGAGCCAATTCCAGTTCGGCGCGCTGATTTGGTCAAGCGCGTCAACAAACAAAACGAGCGGCTGCCTGGCGGAGGGTAATTCCAGCCTTTTCTGGAACTCGTCAATCAGCAGATCGAAGTCGGAAGCCAGTTCAGATGAGTCCTTCCCGTATAACCTGTCGATTTCGTTGCAGATCCCTTTCAGCAGCGCTGCAGCCTGGGTTGACTCTGCCGTTACTCCGGCAAACCGGCAAATGACCGACGTTCCTCGCGTCCTGTATTCAAGCGCTGCCTCCGCCAGCAGCGCTGACTTACCCGATCCCGACGGCCCGTATAACACCAGCGGTGCCTGGCTGCCTTCGTCCTCGATATGCCGCGCGATCACTTCTTTCGCAGCCGCTTGCCCCGTGAAATCGCGGGAACGCTTGAACGCGAACTCATCGTGGCGCAATTGCTCTTCCCGAGCGGGGGATAGTTCCTGCGGGCGAACAATCTGCCTCCGGATTGTCCGACGCAGATCGCGGTACACGGTCGCACAGATCCATCCGAGATGTTCGGTGCTGATGCCGCGTTCGCTCCAGGTCGCCTCGCGCGAGCGGACGCGGTGCGCTCCGAGATGCGTGAACAAATGCTGTTTGAGAGAGGCTAACCGCGAGGCGGCGTCCTGATCGATCGTGCCTTCGGGCATGAAGTCCCAGTATTTCCGCAACGCGGGAATTTGTTGCGCCTCGAGCTTCAGATCGAGAGGAGTGCGAAGCTCGCGGAAGAATGCGAGCACGTGCTCACCCGCGTCCGGCTGCGCAAGCGCTCCAGCATGGATCTCCTGTTCGGTCGCCGAGGCTTCATATTTCAACATCTGCTCCGCTGAGAAACCGGCTTGCCTCGCCGCGCGACGAAGAGCCTCACCCAGCGGCTGTTCCACCTCGCGCACCCAGATCTCCGGATCGGTGAAGCGTCCAGTGCGAGGCTGCAAAACCCAGACGCCGCCTTCTGCATCGTGGTCAAGCTTGTACCATTCCTTGTGCTCCGCGCTCAACTCCGCTTGCAGCGCCGCAAACTCCGCGTCGGGAATCTCGGACGGCAAAGGACGCCATCCGTACCGATCACCCAACAAGATAAGGAAGTTTGGCCGAGGCGTGACCGACTGGCAACGGGCGATTTCCGCCAGGCAGATCCGCATCGTCCCCTGGTCCAATGCGGCCTCGGCGCTTACACCCCATCTGAGATCAATGGCCTGAAACGTCCAGCCAAGCCGCTCGCAGTAGTGGCGGAGCCGTGGAAAAACCCTTTCCTGGAGCGCATTCCGCTCCTCCTTGAGATCATCGAAAGTCGATGAGACGAAAACGCGAATGGTCCGAGTGGGAAGCGCCGGGAATTCCGGGGAGGCGCTTGAACTAGAAGCAGGCACTTTTCCCTCCAGAATCAACGAAGCGGCGAAGCTCGGGCTAGGCCCGGGTCATCTGTTCGCCGTGCTATTCCGCGATGTGTTTGGCGTAGCAACGTTGAATAAGCGATCCAAGATAGACATAACTCCTCGCATGTGAACGAGTTTGGGCGCCTCACCAAATGACGGCTGCGTATTCCCTGTATTTCGTAACGAACTGCTCTTCTCGTTGCGTTAGCTGGCTTTTCGTCTCGATCTCGCGGAAGGCCACATCAAGAGAATCGTACTTGCGGCTGACTTCCTGGACAGCCTCCCTGTAATCGCGATCAGCGTTCTCAGAGGCCACCGCAACGTGATATTCCGGAGTCGCCCTGGCCCGTTTCAGCAAGTTAGAATAGATAGAAGGACTAGCTATGGGCGAGTAATCATAAGTTGCGGGTTTCGGCAAAGGTACCCCGATTGTCGATTCGACAATTTCTTCGACTGTCATGATTGGGCTGCAATGAACCGTTATGAAACGATGCCTAGGACGCAGGCGACCGAGTTCGAGGCATGCCTTCAAGATCAAGGCCTGCGCACGGTCGCTGCGCAAATCTGGCATGAGTGATTTGCTTCTGAGGGCTGCAAGAACCGCTGCTTTCTCACCTTCCGTCAACTCCTCCATCCGCTGCAGGCGACACGTGAGGCGCGCAAGGAACTCTGAGAACAGTTCGCCCGTCGACTCCAAGATGCAACCGTGAGCCTTTTCGACCGCTGCATATTCCAGCAGAAAATCCATGATCGTCCGCCTCCACTTCAGACGCGGCCGATAGAAAAGCAATCGACGGCAACTTCGTCGTGCAACCTTTGACCAAAAGTCACTAGGAGTATAGGCATCACGGACGTCGTCAATCATTCTCATGTCGTTTTCTGAAGTAACCAACTTACATGGTAGAGCAGCAGGGTCTGGGCCTCGCCTAGGAGCAGCGGGCTAGCCATAGGATCGGCCCCCTTTGCACGGAATTATTGATTGGACTTGGGTTTGGACGCTGTGATCTCAGTCACCTCGCAGTGGCAGCCTTTCGCGGGTCCGATGGCTCGCGACTCGTGAAGTTAATTCACTCTACAGATCCGTGGTCTCTCCCCCGGTCGGCGCGCTTCCCAGGAATCGCGAAGCTTGCATATTTGATCTGGAGCAATGAGCTGCCGATGGAAGAACTGACGCTAGATCATCTTGTGTTACGGTATTGCCGGCAAATCATCATGCAGGCGATGGATTATGTGCGCGGCCGGATGCGCGAGGAGAACCTGCCCGCCCTCAAACGGCAGGTGCAGAATGTTCACATCGAGAAGTCGCGCAGGAGTGGCCTCCTCAGCCGGGTAACTCATGTTCTCTTCAGCAACCTGATTACCTGTTCCGCCAGCGCCGGGTTCCTGGCCGCGACAAACGGCGTGCGTTTCGGATGCTTGGCATCCTTACGAAAGGCTATGAGGATTTCGTCGAGGTCGAGCTGCGACGTGATGGGGTTCCCCTGTAGGTCAAGAATCGTCAGGCCGGTTTTCAGGCCGATGTAGAGTCCCGGGAGAATGTCGTAGGTTGCGAAACCCTTGGCGAACTCAATCGCCACATCCGCATAGCCTGCCGCCACCTGGATGATGGTGTTCGAGCCCCACGAAAGATTCACGCGACCATCCTGTTCGCGGATGGCGTCCATCAAGGCCGTCTGCTCCGACAACGCCCGATAACGGTCCACCTTTGTCGTCAGCACATTCACCCGTGCGCCCGCAAGTCTTGACTTAGGTTGTGTACCGCCATCCAGCCGAAACCACGAGTGGGTTATAAAATCTAGACATTCCGCGTAGCCGCTCCTGGACGCCCAATAGATCCGATCCAAGAAAATATCGCCCGCCACTGCGACGATCACATCGTTCTCGCGCCGGTCATAAACGGCGATCAACGACCAACCGCCTTGCAGCGCCTCGACAAATTCCGTCCCGTCAATTGGGTCGACGAACACGACCAGATCCGCGTCGGCCTCACTGGCGCCTTCGGGAAATGTCTGGATGCCCAGTTCCTCGGAAAACACCGTGTAAGCCTTCACGCCCGGTAGCTTTGCGAACTTGAACCGCAACGCCTCGACGATGAGGTCTTCCGCCTCCTGATCGATCGCCTTGGTGAGATTCAATTCGGACTTCTCGATGTGAACGTTCTGCACCTGCCGTTTGAGGGCGGGCAAGTTCTCCTCGCGCATCCGGCTGCGCACATAATCCATCGCCTGCATGATGATTTGCCGGCAATACCGTAACACCAGATGATCCAGCGTCAGTTCTTCCATTGACACCTCATTGCTCCAGATCAAATATATAGGGTTCGTGATTCCTGCGAAGCGAACCGACGGGGGGAGAAGCAAGGAACTGTAGAGTGAATTAACTTCACGAGTCGCGAGCCATTGGCCCTACCGAAGGCTGTCATTGCGAGGTAACTGAGATCGCAGCGGCCGAAGCCAAGTCCAATCTTAACTCCGTGCAAAAGGGGCCGATCCTATGGCTAGCCCCGCTGCTCTTATCGGCTCGTCGCCGCGAGATCGGTGTGTTCATCTCCTCGACCTTCCGCGATATGCAGGAGGAGCGCGAGGAACTGGTGAAGCAGATCGCGGGACGTCCTGCGCCAGGTCAGCTCTTTCCTCCCGCGGTGGAACTTGGTGCGATGGTGACTTTGCAATGTATGTTGCCTTTCACAGCCCGATGTTTGGAACGGCGCACGTGGACTCCCATCCGTTAGAGTGCCCCTTTTGCGCAAGAGGGAAAGAGAAGGGGCAAAACGACTGGGAGGAAAGGAACATAAACGTCTGCAACCCGGGCGACGTTTACACCTGCTTGCAGTGCGGAAGGTCAGTGACAATCAATTGGGGTTTAGTCGAGCCCGATCATCTTTCGAACTGGGTGAACTCAGAATACTGCCCTCACCGACTGTGCAAGATCAAGTATCAAGAACTCTGCTTAGAGCGGGGGTGGCCTGATGCCGCTTCTCCACCTCCCGTCTGAAGTCCTCCTGCGAAATGGCGCACGCTCTGTGCAACCAGGTAGCACGATCGACGTGCTGACCGTCACGGGCGCGATCTTCGCTAGCTCCGGCCACCTCGTCTAGGCCTTCACCACCGCGGTCGTCATCTCCACCCTCGCGGTGGGACCCAGAGTTCCCTCTCGTTGAGGATATCTCTTCGGGTCAGCGTTTGTTGAACGCGGGGTATAGGCGGCCATTGGTGGCCGCATTGTTGACATCGCTTCTGAGCACCGAACACCGTCACGATCAGTTTGGCGCCACAACGGGGACAGCCTTCTGATTGGGCTGCCGAGGCGTTCGGGCGTGCATCAACCCAACCTTGACCCGTAAACCGGATCTCGTGTCCTGTCTTGTTTACTGCAAGGAATTCTTCGCCCTCTTCGCACTGCGTGCAGTATAGAACCTTGCGCCATGCGGTCCTCGTCGATGGCATCCCTGAGGAAGTTCCGAAGAGGGATAAGGCCCTGGTCGAGGCAGCCGCGCGCTTCGGCGGAGATCGGGGCAAAAACAATTTCCACCCAGACACGAACCAACGGGACATCGAGTTCACTTTCTCCGATTGGGTTAATGCATGCGGGTTCCGGGACAGAGTCAACACTATGCCGGGGATGAAGGTCTTTATGGTCTCCAGATCAGGAGGAGGTTCCAACTCTGGTGGTAGTTGGCATTGAGCGCCGCGAGGGCGCGATCAGCCGCGCCCGCCGCTCTAATGCCGCAACCAAAGCCGAGGAAGGAGTCGTTCCCTTGTCCTTTGCATATTCGTGGTACTGATCCCCGAATCGTGCGATCAACATTGCTTTCTCTCCGGGAATTCGCACCAAGAACATTAGAGCCCGTAGGACACCGAGCGCGAGTACCAATGCGCTTGCAGCCACGATTCCGAGTCCGATAGCGTGAATCATCAGCACCGAATACATTGGGTGGCGCACCCAGTCCAGCGGTAGGTAGGGGCCCGAAGCGATTAGCTCATGGTCAGTCTTCATCTCAAGGAAGGCTGACCAGAATCGGCCAAGTTCCCGGTGCGAAACCTTCACTTCTTGCCGAAGATTCTCTTTCGGTTTATGGACTGGTTATTGTTAGCGTTAACGCTCACGACCGGGTCAATGGCGTAAGCAGCTCCGGGGTCTTTGGGGACTGACGTTGATGCTGCTCGGGTGGCACGGGGGGCGCGGCTTTCGCTTTGGGTTGTCACCGGAGATGGAGTACCTCAGGTGCCCGAAGCGGCTTTTCGAGCTACGGCGGTTTGTTGCGAGAAAGCGGCAGCGCTTGCCGAAGTTTCTTTGGGTTTGTCGGCCAGCATCTTGCGAATCTTGCGCGCGAGATCGGCAACTGTGAAGGGTTTCTGGATGAACGACACACCCGCTGTCAACATGTCTGGGAGAAACTCGCCACTGTATCCGCTCATGTAAAGTATTCTCGTCTGGGGGCGAAGTGAGCGAACCCGTTTTGCGAGAGCTGGGCCGCTCATTCCGGGCATAATCACATCCGTCAACAGCAGGTCGATCACACCTTTCCGTTCGTTGACTATTTGCAAGGCTCCCCGGCCATCCCGCGCAGATAAGACGGTGCACCCAGACGCGCTCAATGCTTCGCAAATCAAACCACGAAGCGGTTCCGCATCTTCAACGACGAGCACGGTCTCTCCCGAAAAAGCCGTTTCAGCCCTGTTGTTTCGAGACTCGTGGTCTGCTTCCGTTTGCTCGGTAGCAGGAAGATAGATCCTGAAAGATGAGCCGTGCCCCAACGTGCTTTGGACTTCGATATGGCCATGGCTCTGCTTTACTATTCCGTAGACCGTCGCCAGGCCCAACCCGGTGCCCATGCCCACTGCTTTCGTAGTGAAGAATGGTTCGAAGATGCGCGCCTGGGTTTGTTGGTCCATGCCAGTTCCTGTGTCGGTCACCTCCAGCAATATGAAGCGGCCGCGCGGTCCGCCTGCTCCAGTCTGAGGGCAGTCTTTCTCCAGATGCGTGTTGGTCGTCTGGATGCGCAACTTTCCGCCGTTCGGCATCGCGTCGCGCGCGTTGACCACCAGATTCAGGACTATT
>Ga0116134_1000150_pt1 | contig 36791 bp, 27 predicted proteins | sample June2015DPH_19_5_FD_89737 | JGI IMG/M metagenome (GOLD analysis project Ga0116134, IMG submission 89737) | Peatland microbial communities from SPRUCE experiment site at the Marcell Experimental Forest, Minnesota, USA - June2015DPH_19_40 | ecosystem: Environmental > Terrestrial > Soil > Wetlands... | reverse complement strand
CAACGGCAATCCCGAGGCGGAAGCCGGATATGTGAGCGATCCCGCGAAATTCACCGCGCTGCGCTCGGTTCTCGCCGTGCCGCTCGAAGGCCTCAATGGCGTGGTCGGCGTGCTGGCCATGTACCGTGCCGACCGCGATGCTTTCTCGGCGGATCATCTCCGCATCCTGCTCGCAGTCAGCTCGAAGATCGCGCTCTCGGTAGAAAATGCACTCAAGTATCAGCTGGCCGAAGACTCCGCAACCACCGACTACTTAACCGGGCTGCCTAACGCCCGTTCGTTGTTCGTTCATCTGACGCGCGAACTGGCACGCTGCCGCCGCACCGGCACGTCCCTCGCGGTCATGGTCTGCGACCTCGACAACTTCAAGCAGATTAACGATCTCTATGGCCATCTCGAAGGCGACAACCTGTTGAAGGATTTTGCCGGCCACTTGAAGGAAACTTGCCGGGACTACGATTACGTTGCCCGCATGGGCGGAGATGAATTCGTGATCATCGCTCCCGGGCTGAGTCCGCACGCTTCCAGCGAAAAGGCCAGCCGTCTGAATCAACTGGCCGTCGATTCCGGCAAAAAAATTGCCGGCCGCGATCTGGTTGGCCTGAGCGTGGGAACGGCGTTTTGCCCGGAGGATAGTTTTGACATCGAGCGACTGCTCGCCGAAGCCGACCGCCGTATGTACTCCATGAAGAAGCTTCACCACTCCGAATCCGGACCCGAACGCGATACGAATCTTCCCGGCTCCCGCACACGGGGTGCGACGGTGAATTAGGACGTTCCCATGTTGCGAAAAACGTTGCTCCGGAAAACGCTGCTCTGGAAAATCCTTCGGCACATGGGGGCCATCGCCGCGCTCGTCCTGCTGGGCGGACTGCTGTCGGCCACGCTGGTGCGCCTTGCTCCCGGCTTCGATGCCGACGAGCGCGAACTCGACCCCAGCCTGAACGCCGAAAGTGTGCGCGCCTTGCGTCAGTCGCGCGCCGGTGAACACAACATCCTCAGCTTCTACGCCGGCTACCTCCGCGGCGCCATTCACGGCGATCTCGGAACTTCTCATGCCCTCGGCCAGCCCGTGCAAAATCTTTTGCGCGAGCGCTGGCCCGTCACCCTGCGCGTGGCTGGCATTGGCCTTTTGCTGGCCTGGTTGCTGGCCTCGACTCTCGCCTTCACCGCCTGCCTCTGGCGCCGCTCCGCGTGTGAAGTTCTGGGTACCACCGTCAGCGGCGCGTTCCTCTGCATTCCGGCAGCCGTGCTGGCCTTGCTTTCCGTAATCCTCAACGCTCCCGGATATCTCGCCATTGCTCTCATCGTGTTCCCCAGGATCTATCGCTATTCGCGCAATGTGCTCGCCAAGGCCTACACCTTGCCGCACATCACCGCCGCTCGCGCCCGCGGACTCGGCGAAGTTCGCATCCTGGCCTGGCATGTGCTTCCCGTAGCCGGTCCGCAGATGATCGCTCTCGCCGGCATCACCGTCAGCATCGCCCTCGGCGCAAGCATTCCCGTCGAAGCCCTATGCGGACTGCCGGGCATCGGTCAACTCGCTTGGCAGGCCGCGCTTTCCAGAGATCTTCCACTGCTCGTCAACCTGACCGTGCTGGTTACGCTTGTAACCTTGCTGGCAAACTCTGGGGCCGATGTAATGAACTATGTAATGAACTACATGTTGAGGCCCCGAGAGGCCACGCGAGGCCCAGAAGAAGAAGAGATGACCGCCGCATGAACGCAGGCCGCAAGCTGGCGTGTGTCGTGGTGCTCGCTGTGTGCGCCGTGTCGCTGGCCGCAAATTGGCTGGCGCCCGCCGGATACGCACGGCAATTTCGCGAAACTCCCAGTGCGCCTCCTTCGCATCAGCATCTGCTCGGCACCGATGAAGTTGGCCGCGATCGCTTCGCACGCGTTCTTTACGGCACGCGCATCTCGCTCCTGCTCGCTCCCGCCGCCGCTCTCGTCTCTACCTTATTGGCCGCGCTGGTCGGCGGCCTCGCAGGATACATGGGCGGAATCTGGCTGCGTCTGGCCCGGGGCTTTACCGACCTGTTTCTTTCTCTGCCCTGGCTTTTCCTGCTGATCACGGTTCGTGCGCTTTTGCCGTTGAACGTTTCTCCGCTGGTCTCGGTTCTGATTACGTTTCTCATCCTCGGGCTGCTCGGCTGGGCCGCTTCCGCGCGCGTGCTTTCGGCCAGCGCCGATGCCCTGCGCAATTCCGATTTCGTTTTGCAGGCTCGCGCCTCGGGCCTGCATGGCCCGCGGCTCTTTTTTGTTCATGTCCTGCCCAACCTGAAGCCGGTACTGTACGCGCAATTCTGGATTTCGATTCCGGTCTTCATCCTGGCCGAGGCGAATCTCGGCATCCTCGGCCTAGGCGTTGCCGAACCGCTGCCTTCATGGGGAAGTCTTCTGCGCGAACTGGAAGGCTTGATTTCGTTTCGCGAAGAACCGTGGCGGCTGGTGCCTTTGCTGCTGCTGATCGTTGTCATGACGTCGTTCCAGTTGCTCTTGTCGAACGAGGAGGTGACCGCATGATCGGCCGCCGAGCATTCTTACGACTTCTTCTTTGTTTCGCGCTTTTGCTATTTACTCTGGCATCCGTCTCGTCGTTCTCTCAGAGCGGCGGTGAGCTGCGCTTCTGCCTGCGCTCCGAGCCGAAGACTTTCGATCCGCTCCTGGTCGACGACGATGCTTCCCTCTCCATCCGCTATCTGACCGGCGGTGTGCTGGTACGCGTCAATCGCCATACGCAAGACCTCGAACCCGAACTGACGGAATCGTGGAAGGTTTCGAACGACGGCAAGCAGATCACCTTCAAGCTCCGCCGCGGCATTACCTTCTCCGACGGCAGCCCGTTTTCCTCGGAAGACGTTGCCTTCACCATGCAACGGCTCATGGATCCGGCGCTGCACTCCTCAACCGGAGACGCATTCCGTTCCAGCAGCGGCGCCGTCAGCACAAAGATCATTGCGCCGGACCAGATCTCCATCACATTTCCCGCGCCTCTTGCCGGACTCGAGCGCCTCTTCGATCAGGTTGCCATCATGTCCGCGCATTCTCCCAAAAAAGAAGCGCCCGTGCTCGGGCCCTTCATGGTTGCGGAATACAAGGCGGGATCAAGCGTGCTCCTGCGCCGCAATCCCAACTACTGGAAAAAAGATTCCCAGGGCCGCCGCTTGCCCTATCTCGACTCCATCCGGCTCGACATTCAATCGAATCGCGATGTCGAGATGCTGCGCTTCAAGCGCGGTGAGCTTGACCTGATCAACGTCATCGACAGCGATTACTTCGATCGCCTGGCCGCCACTTCGCCGCAGCTCGCGCACGATGCCGGACCCTCGCTCGATTCCGATTTCATGTGGTTCAACCAGGTGGCCAGCGCACCGATCCCCGAGTACAAGCGCGCCTGGTTCCGCTCCACCAATTTCCGGCTCGCGATTTCTCAAGCCATCAATCGCGAGGATCTGAGCCGCGTAGTCTTCAATGGTCACGCCCAGCCCGCCGTCGGCCCGGTTTCGCCCGCGAATAAATTCTGGTTCAACAACAAGCTCAAGGCCGAACCATATCGTCCCGCCGCCGCCCTGCAGCGCCTGCAAGCCGACGGTTTCCATCTGCAAAACGGTGCATTATTCGATAAGGGGGGCAACCCCGTCGAGTTTTCCATCGTCACCAATGCCGGCAGTAAACCGAGAGAACGCATGGCCGTCATGGTGCAGGAAGATCTCGGGAAGCTAGGCATCAAGGTCAACGTGGTCACGCTCGATTTTCCGTCGCTCATCGAACGCATTTCGCAGAAATTTAATTATGAAGCCGCGATGCTAGGCTTCCGCAATGTCGATCTCGATCCCAACGGTCAGATGAACATCTGGCTGAGCTCGGCCGAAGATCACGCCTGGAATCCGCAACAGAAGTCTCCGGAAACCGCCTGGGAAGCCGAGATTGACCGGCTGATGCGCGCGCAAGCGTCCACCGCCGATCCAAAGAAGCGCAAAGAGAGTTTCGATCGCGTGCAGGAAATCGCCGCCGAACAGGCGCCGTTTATTTATCTGGTCAATCAAAATGCACTGTCCGCCATCTCCAGTGCGGTCCAGGGCGCGAACCCCGGCATCCTTTCCCCACAAACATTCTGGAACGCCGAGCGCCTCACCCTGAACTCAACCACGCGGGCGAGCCGATAACCGAGTTCATGACTATGACAACGCCGACGGACACCTCGCGCAGCCTGCTCTCCGCGCAGGTGACCGTGCGCTATCCCGGCAAGGCTCCGGTCCTCCGCGGACTCTCGCTCGAAATCGCGCGCGGCGAAGTTGTCGGCCTCGTCGGCCAGAGTGGCTCCGGCAAAAGCACACTGGCGATGGCTATACTCGGATTACTCGGCCGCCAGCGCGCCATCGTCGAAGGCAACATTTTTTTCCAGGGCGCCGATCTGCTCGCCCTGCGCGAACGGGAATTGCGCGACCTCCGCGGATGTTCCCTGAGCCTCGTGCTCCAGAGTCCTCTTGCCTCGCTCAATCCCGCGCTCCAAATCCGCACGCAACTAAGAGAAGCCTGGCGCGCACACAGCGACAGCAACGCCAGCAATCAAGACTGCGACCGCGCCATCCAGTCCGCCTTGAAAAGCGTCAGCCTCCCAAGCAACGCGGAAGACCCAGATTTTCTGCACAAGCGCGCCTCTCAACTCAGCGTCGGCCAGGCGCAACGCGTGCTGATCGCCATGGCCATCATGCATCGCCCCGCGCTCTTAATCGCCGATGAAGCCACCAGCGCGCTTGACGTGATCACGCAGTCTGAAATCCTGGAACTGTTCGCGCGCCTCAATCGCGAGATCGGCATGTCGATCCTTTACATCTCGCACGATCTCCCTTCAGTCGCCGGAATCTGCCAGCGCATCGCCATCCTGCACGAAGGTCAGATTGTCGAGTGCGGCCCGACCGAACAGATTTTCACCGCGCCCGTCCACGCCTACACCCGTCGCCTGATGTCGGCCCTGCCCCACCTTCCCACCCGCCGTGAAGCACCCATAGCAAGAGCGCAAGCTGCCACAATGGAGTAACGACTGACGGCTGATAGCTGACAGCGGCGCACTACGCCTTGGCAAGTTCCTCCGCAACCTCCGGAAGGCCGGCGGCATGCCACGCGTCGAAGCCTCCCGCCACGTTGATCACGTTGCCATGGCCGGCGCGCTCCAGCAAACTACAGGCAATCATGCTGCGATATCCGCCTTTGCAGTGAACCGCAATCGGCCGCTCCCGATCCATTGCCGGCAGTCCTTGCGGAAAGGTATCGAGCGCCCGGCACTGCACTTCGGCGATGTGACCCGCCTGCCATTCGCCTTCGCGACGGACGTCGAGAACGTCGTGCGCCCGCCAGCTTCCCTCAAGCAGTTTCTGATTCAATTCCTGGGGTGAAATCTGCGCCGTCTTCACCAGCGGGAGCCCAGCCTTCTGCCACGCCGCCACGCCGCCCGCCAGATAACCGCGCAGTTCTTCGATGCCCACACGAGCCAGCCGCAGCCGAGCTTCCTCAATCTGCGCGTCGGAGTCGCCGATCAGAACCGGCTTTGAGTGGATCCCCAGAATCCCTCCCGCCCACGAAGCGAATTGTCCCGAGAGCGCGATGCAGATCGACCCCGGCACGTGTCCCGCTGCGAACTCGTCGCCCGGACGAACATCCAGCACATTGGCATTCTGCTGCAACAGCGTCTGCACTTCGGCCGGGGAAAGCGGCGGAAGCGGCGGCAATTCCGTCAACGCCGCCGCACCCGACCGATTGATCTCAGCATCCTCCAGAAAATAGTCGGGACGAGCCGGAAGGTTGGTGGTCAACTGCGCGATGAATTCTTCCCGGCTCGCGATCTGCAGCGCATAGTTCGTAAGCCGCTCCGTCCCAATCGTGGACGAGCGCTCCGCCCGCATGGCGCGTCCGCACAGCGAACCAGCCCCGTGCGCGGGATACGCCATCACCGCATCGGGCAGCGTCAGCAGCTTCTGGTGCAGACTGTCGTAGAGCAATCCCGCAAGTTCCCGCGGCGTGTGCGTCTTCGAAAGATCCGGGCGTCCAACATCGCCAATAAACAATGTATCGCCGGTCAGCACCGCGCAGGGCTGCGCTGATTTACTCTCAGACGATTTAGTTTCATCCGTGATCACCAGGCAGACGCTCTCGGGCGTGTGGCCCGGAGTCTCCAGCGCGCGAATCCGCACCGCTCCCATCTTCACTTCAAAGCCGTCGGTCAGCGGCACATGCGGGAATTCGGCGTTAGCCCGCGCTCCAATGTAGATCTTCGCGCCCGTGCGCGCCGCCAGCTCCTTGTGTCCGGAAACAAAGTCGGCGTGCAGATGAGTTTCGAATATGTACCGGATCTTAAGATGCTGCTCGTCCGCCGCCTTCAGATAGATGTCCACATCGCGTTGCGGATCAACCACTGCCGCCTCGCCCTCCGATCCGATCATGTACGAAGCATGGGCCAGACAGGTTAGATAGAACTGTTCAAAATGCATATCGCGACTCCGGGCCGGATGCAGCTTCCGGCGATTGTCAGATTATCCCATTCAAAAGTGCAAACTCCAGATACGGGCTTGGAATTCAGAAGTTTTTGCACGGAACCCACCCAATCATGCAAAATATCCTGAATATTCTTTCGCTCCAAAGTCCCGCAGCAATTTCGCGCGCCAGCAGCGGCCGCCGCCTTGAGCCCTGCTCCTGAGCACTCCCCAGCCGAGCTTCCCAACCTATTGACCGGCTTATGGTTAGGAACGCACCCTCTGCGTACTCCTTTTGTAACTTGGACGCGCACCCGATAACGGCCTACAGTCAATCAGGCCCGCGTTTTGTCGGCTTTCGGCCCCCGGCGTGCATCGAAGTATTTGAAAGTTGTGAGATTCACTGGGCTCCGAATAAGATTTACGAGCCATGTGTAAAGCATAAAGAATCAAACAAGAAACAATCAAAGAATTAAAAATTAAAGAACTACAGAATAAAGAAGAATGACAAAGCGCAACCAATTCGGGTTGGCGAGCGGATTCGCCGTAATCGTACTCGCGATCGCCGCCGTTCTTGGTCTGTCCGCTGCCGGATGCGCCCAAACCAGTCCCTACGTCGTCGCCGCTTCTGCCCTTGCGCTGGATTCCAGCAGCGCCGCTGCCCTTCCCGCCGCCAGCGACGAAGCGGACCAACCGATCCTTACGATCAAGAGTCGCGTCGATGAAGTCAACGTGCTCTTCATCGCGACCGATCGGCACGGCAAATTCGTCCGCAATTTGAACCAGAACGATTTCTCCATTTTCGACGACCACAAGCCCGTGCAGTCCATCCTCAACTTCCATCCCGAGACCGACCTGCCCATCGAACTCGGCCTGCTCATGGACGTGAGTGGCTCGGTGCAGGGTCGCTTTGGATTTGAAAAGGAAGCCGCCACCGGTTTTTTGCAGCACATCATCCGTCCCGGCTACGACCGCGCCTTCGTCGTAGGGTTCAACAAAGAAAGCCGCCTTACCCAGGATTTCACCGACAAAGTGCCACTACTCGCCGCCGGAGTGCAACGCCTCAGCAATGGCGGCGGCACTGCGCTCTACGACGCGATTTACAAGGCGTGCAAGGAAAAGTTGCTGCGTGAAACCTCAGACCATCCTATTCGCAAAGCCATCGTCATCCTCAGCGACGGCGAAGACAATCAGAGCGAATATACGCGTGCCCAGGCCATTGAAATGGCCGAGCGCGCCGAAGTCATCATCTACGCCATCTCTACCGACGACAGCGGCCTGATTCTACGCGGCGACAAAGTTCTCGAAGACCTCGCTTCCGCCACCGGCGGCCGCGCTTTCTTCCCCTACAAGATGAAGGACATCACGCGCTCCTTCGCCGCCATTGAAGACGAACTGCGCAGCCAGTATGCCGTCTCCTACAAGCCCTCCGACTTCGATCCCGACGGGCGCTACCGCTCCATCCAGATCACTGCCCTGAAAAAAGATCTGCAAGTCCGCACCCGCCGCGGATACTTTGCTCCACGTCAATAAAGCAAAGGCCAGGTTCAGAGTTTCAAGGTTGCCCTGCGCCTTTGAAACTTTGGGAGTAAGCCAGACTGATTTCCATAGGGCATGCACAATGCTGCGGCCCGTGGCATCATCGTGGCAGTTGCCGTGGACATCTTTGAGCGGGCGGCAGGAGAGCAGTCGGCGGAAAGGTAGAGATATGTTGACAATTTATGCTATCTGTAAGGTGACAATGGTTCTTCTAGCTGCGACTTGTGGGTGGCTCTGTGTGTTCAGGACGAACATGGTGGTAACGTGGCAGCGGGAGAGCTACGAGAAAAGCACCCTCGCCAAGGGTTTAGGGCTAAAGCCTTTTTCCTCGACCTTTATTTCTTGGTTGGGAATCGTCGTTTGTCTTTCGGCACTCGTCGACATCTGCTACATGATCGCGGGCAATCTCCCATAGCCTTGCGGAAATCACACTGACACACCACTTGAAACCTTGCTTCTTTGAAACTTTGCTGTTAACGTCCCCTTGAATCCGCATCGAGGAGATCTACATGGCTTGGATTGTTCTGGCAGTCATAGTTCTGTTGGGCGTCTTCCTGATCGGGATGTACAACAGCCTGGTGCAGTTGCGCGTGCGCACCGAATCGGCCTGGTCCGACATCGATGTTCAGCTCAAACGCCGCCACGATCTGATTCCAAATCTGGTCGAAACCGTGAAGGGTTACGCCACCCACGAAAAGGATACGTTCGAGAACATCGCGAAATTCCGCTCCATGGCCATGCAGGCCACCGGCCCGGCCGACAAGGCTGCCGCCGAGAATCAACTGACGGGCGCGCTCAAGAGCCTGTTTGCGGTCGCTGAAAATTATCCCCAGCTTCAGGCCTCGCAGGAATTCACGCAGTTGCAGAATTCTCTAAGCGAAATCGAGGACGCAATTCAAAACGCCCGCCGCTACTACAACGCCGTCGTGCGCGACCTGAACACCAAAATTCAATCTTTCCCAACGAACATTCTGGCCGGGATGTTCAACTTCCAGCAGAAGCAATTCTTCGAAGCGGCTGCCGCCGATCGCGAGCCAGTCGCGGTGAAGTTCTGAGCGGGCATGTGCGCAGAGCATTTTTTGTCCGCTCGCTACAGCGTCACAATAACCGATTCGCGGCGGGCCGTGCGGCACCCTCTATAAGAAGGTACGGTTATGGGTAAGGGTAGACCCAGCATAAATCTTTGGCCTCCCTCACTGTGGTTTGTGAAGGGTAACTGGAAAAAGGACATGAGCCCGGAAGAAGCCGCACAGGTCATCGAGCGTTTCTTGGCGGAGACGGAATCGTATCCTGGAGAGTGGGCCGATTTCGCGGAGACAAGGCAACAAGATCCGAGAGTCGAACCTTACAGAAAGCGCTGCGACAAACTGAGCCCGCTAGTAAACAGACCAGGAGAGATGGATGAAACAGCGGTTGCGGAACTGCGGTCGATTATTGTGGAGCTGCGGTCGGTTACTCAGTAGTAATCGACTGCCGGCCATCGTACTCGTAACACTAATGTTCACGTCTGGCGCTCTCGCCCAGGCCCGCAATTGGCGCGTCGCCGATTTCCAGGACACCATCTCCATCGCCGCCGATGGCACGGCCCTGGTCAGCGAGAAAATCACCCTCGCTTTCGTCGGCGAGTGGCACGGTATTCACCGCACCATTCCGGTCGAGTATCCCGGACCTCAAGGCACCAACTACACGCTCTTTCTCGACGTCATGAGCGTCACCGACGAAAACGGAAACAAGTTGAAATACGATTCAAGCAAGTCCGGAGCCTATCGCGATCTCAAAATCTACATTCCCGGAGCGGTTGACACGACGCGCGTCGTCAACATCGATTACTCCGTGCGCAACGGCGTCCGCTTCTTTGGTAGTAACAACGACAGTAACAATGATAGTTACTCGGAGTTCTACTGGAATGTAACTGGCAACGATTGGCCGGTTCCCATCGACCACGCCTCGGCCTTCGTAACTCTGCCCGAAAATGCCAACGGCGGCTTGCGCGCTCAGGCCTTCACCGGCGCCTACGGTTCCAAGGTAGGCAATGCGTCCTCCGAAGTCAAAGGCGCCGATGTTCTTTTCGAGACCACCCACCCGCTTTCCATGCGCGGCGGCCTCACCATCGACATTTACATCCCGCAGGGAGTGCTCAAGCCTCCCTCCGCGCTAACGAAGTTAGGCTGGTTTCTGGGCAGCAATCCCATCGTGTTCCTTCCGTTGCTGACTCTCGCCGTGATGTTTGCCCTCTGGTATTCTGTGGGACGCGACCCCGATCCCGGAGTCTCCGTGGCCCCGCAGTACGAACCGCCCAAAGGCATTTGTCCCGCTGAAGCCGGAACTCTGATCGACGACACCATACATCCCCGCGACATCACCAGCACCATCGTCGATCTGGCCGTGCGCGGCTACATCAAGATCGAAGAAAAAGTCGACACCTTCCTCGTCTTTCACCACAAAGACTATCTGTTCCATCTTTTGAAGCCGCGCGAGCAGTGGGGCCCCGACCTTACGCCGCACGAACGCGTGATGCTGGAAAACATTTTTCTCGGCGGCGCTGAAACCCGCTTGTCCAGCCTGAAGAATCGCTTCTACACCGTAATTCCCATCGTGCGTCAGGACATTATGTCCGCTCTCAAGAGCAAAGGTATATACGCGCTCGACCCCGAATCGGCCAATGGCTACAGCATCGTTGCCGGCGTCGCCATCGCGATCCTCGTCATCGCCGTGCAAGTCATGGGTTGGATGAATCTGTTCTATTCCATTCCGCTGGTGATCGCGAGCGTTGTCATTTCCGTTCTGATCTGGTGGCTGTTTGCCCGCCAGATGACGGCGAAGACCGTGGCCGGAGCGCGCATCAGAGTCGCGGTCCTCGGATTCCAAGAGTTCATGAATCGCGTCGACGCCGACCGCATCAAGCGCATGCCGCCCGATACCTTCGAAAAATTTCTACCCTACGCCATGGCGCTGGGCGTCGAGCATCACTGGGCACAGGCGTTCGACGGCATTGTCAAAGACCCGCCAAGCTGGTACGTTTCGCCCAACGGGTATGTCGGCTTCAGTCCACTCTTCTTTTCCAGTTCCATGCACAGCATGGCGTCAGACATGCACCAGGTCTTCGTCTCCGCCCCCAGATCCAGTTCCAGCGGATCGGGCTTCAGCGGAGGAGGCGGATTCTCCGGCGGAGGCTTTTCCGGAGGTGGTTTCGGCGGCGGCGGCGGGGGCGCCTTCTAGCAGGATGCGCAACAATTCGGGTTCGACTTTGCTTTGAAGGGGCGCGGCTTCAGCCGCGCCGCAAGCACCGCAAAATTAACGGCGGCTTTAGCCGCCGAGGGTCGCCCTAGCCCGCAACCACTTCCTCCAGTCGACATTCCTCTGCCGACTTATCACTTCTGAGCCCCATGAATACAGGCGCTCGCAGCTTCATGCCGCCTTCCGCACTTTCATGAGTCCACTCCGCAAACTTGATTTCAGCAACCAGCTCCGGCCGCACGAATTGAACTTTCCGCAATCCGCCAATCTCGCCATAAAAAGGATTCTGTTTCGTCTTGAGCCCCTGCAGCCGAGCGAACATTTCTTGGAGCGTCTTCTGATCGAAGCCGGTCCCAACCTGGCCAACGTGAATCAGGCGTCTTTGCTCGTCGTACAAGCCAAGCACAAGCGCGCCGAAATATTCGCGGCTGCCCTCCGGATCGGTGTAGCCTCCGACGACGCACTCCTGTCGCTGCGTGATTTTGATTTTGAGCCAATCGTTCGCGCGCTTCTCCTGGTAGACGCTGCTGCGCTTCTTGGCGAGGATGCCTTCCAGTCCGCGCTGCTTGGCCGCTTCAAAAAGAGCAAGGCCCTTCTCCGCATAGTGGTCGGAAAATTGAATGACCCCGCCAACTTTGATCCGGTCTTGCAGCAACTGCTTGCGCTGCTCGAGCGCGACGCGGCGCAGGTCGAGACCATCCAGGTACAGTAGATCGAACGCGTAGTAGATGACCGGCACACCCTCGCGCCGCGCCAGGCGGCGCTTGCCCGGCTGGAATCCCGTACGCTGCTGCATCAGGCTGAACGATGGTCGGCCCTCCTCATCGAGCGCCACGATCTCTCCGTCGAGAATAGCGCGCTCGGCATTTACGAAATGCGGCAGGCTGCCAAGTTCGGAAAACTGTGCGGTGAGGTCATTCTGATTGCGCGACACCAGACGCACGCCGCCATCTTCGATGAAAGCAACAGCGCGGTAGCCGTCCCATTTAATTTCAAACAGCCAGTCAGGATCATCGAAGGCTTTGGAAACTGAAGTGGCCAGCATCGGGCGAATGACCGTAGGCATGGGCCTCCGCTCCGCCCCGGCGAGATTCTTAACCGCAGAGGACGCAGAGTTCGCAGGGGATTTCTTGCTTCTCGATTTGGGCGCGAAAGCCTTCGCCGCAGCAACTTTGGGCGCGGTGTCCTTGGACGAGGTCTTCGCCTGAGCCGCACTTCGAACAGCCCGCCTTGGTTTCTTGCTTTCAGTTTTCTCCGCGCCCTCAGCGCGCTCTGCGGTTAAAGCCTTTCGCTTCGCGTCGGCGCGCGCTACCGCGTCCGCCAGCCAAGCGGCCTTCACTTTCCCGCGCGACGCCGGACGGCTGCTCGTCCATTCCGCCGAGCCTTCATCGCCGGCGATCTGCGCCATGGTGCGATCAGTGAGGATGGAAGTGTCGTACGCCTCGATGTCGAATCCCGCGACCACGTGGTCGTCTTTTTTCTTGATCAGCAGCCATTCGTTTCCTTTGCTTCCGCTTCGGCCTTTGATGTGCACGAGCGCGAAATCGCCGTTGAGCCGCTTCCCCTTCAGGCGAAACTTCAGGTCGCCTTTCGCCAGCATGGCAGCAGCTTCTTTTTCTGTGCCCGGAACGTACTCGCCCTTAACTGGCACCGGCGAAAGCGGCTCCCAGGTGCCTGCATCCCAAACCATCACGGTACCGCCGCCGTAGTTGCCTGCGGGAATGGTGCCCTCAAAATCGAAATACGAAACGGGATGATCCTCGACCTGCATGGCCAGACGCTTGTCGGCAGGGTCGAGCGACGGGCCCTTGGGAACGGCCCACGACTTGAGCACGCCTTCCATCTCCAGTCGGAAATCGTAGTGCAGGCGCGACGCGGCGTGGCGTTGCACGCAAAAGCGATGCCGCGATTGTCTTTCAAGCTTGGGCGGAGGCTCGGGCGTTTCCTCGAACCGCCGTTTTCGTTTGTATTCGTCGAGCGACATGTTAGTCATTGTAATTCCAGCCTACGACTCCTGATGTGTCAGTCCAAGGCGGCAATCTCGCGCAAGCGCCATCTGCCAGAATGCCAACCCAAGGCCGTATACTGTTCCCGTTTCTGAGGAGTCATTCATGAATCGTCCGTCGCGATCTAAAACTCTGCTCGCTCTTCTAATTCTGTTCGCCGCTTCGCTTCTGCAAGCGCAGAACCCGGCGGCAATCTCGGCCGCACTGCGGGAAAAAGTCGATGCCATCGTCCATCAGGCGCTGACCACGACCAGCGTTCCGAGCGCCTCCATCGCCATTGTGCGAGGTGGAGCAATCACCTATCTCCAGGCCTATGGCGACGGCCGCATCGAGCCGCCCACGCCCGCGTCGCCTTCCATGCGCTACAGCATCGGCTCCATCAGCAAGCAGTTTACGGCGGCCGCGGTGCTGCTGCTGGCGGAACAGGGCAAGCTTTCGCTCGACGATCCCGTGTCGCGATTCGTCCCCAACCTCACCCGCGGCAATGAGGTCACGATTCGCGAATTGCTCTCGCACACCTCGGGTTATCAGGACTACTGGCCGCAAGACTACGTTCCGCCGTTCATGCTGCAGCCCATCACGGCGGACAAGATTCTCGACCAGTGGGCACGCAAGCCGCTCGATTTTGATCCTGCGACGGAGTGGCAATACAGCAACACCAATTTTGTGATTGCGGGACTCATTGTCGAGAAAGCCAGCGGCGTGCCTCTGCTGCAATTTCTGAGCGAGCACATCTTCGCGCCGCTGGGGATGAAGAGCGTCATGAACATCGACCAGAATCGTCTCACCGAAACCGACGCAGCCGGTTATTTGCGATATGCGATCGGGCCGCCGCGACTGGCTCCGAAAGAGGGCAAGGGCTGGTTGTTTGCCGCGGGCGAACTGGCCATGCCCGCCGAGGATCTGGCGAAATGGGACATCAGCATGATCAATCAGAGCGTGCTCCGGCCGGCTTCCTATGCGCAGATGGAAAAAGAAGTCGTACTCAAGAACGGGCTCGGAACGCGCTACGGCCTGGGCGTGGATGTGCGGCAGGAATTCGGACAGCGCGCCATCGAGCATGGCGGCGAGGTCTCCGGCTTTACGGCGCACAATATAGTTTTTCCGGAGGCACGCATGGCAGTGGTCGTGCTCGTCAATGAGGACTCGGTCGAAGCCTCGGGCGACATTGCCCGCAACATCGCCGCTTTGCTTTTCCGCGAGGCCGATGCCGGCAAGCAAGAGGATCAGTCCCGCGAAATCTTTGCCCGGTTGCAACAAGGGAAGATCAATCGCGCCTTCTTCACCGACAACTGCAACAGTTACTTCACCGAACAGGCTCTCAAAGATTTCGCCAGCAGCCTTGGGCCGCTGGGATCGCCAATAGAGTTTACGCAGACCCATAAGCAGGATCGCGGAGGAATGACGTTCCGTTTGTTCGAAGTGCACTTTCCGCAAAAGTCGGTCGAGGTGTGGGAACGGATCATGCCCGACGGCAAGATCGAGCAATATCAAGTGAGCGCGAAATAATCAGCGCACAGCCGGCTCGTATGAAAACGTGCCACTTGAGAGAGTGCCGTGTGAAGTGTGTCGCATGAAACGTGAATACCCAGACAAACCGCTGGTGGGCGTGGGCGCGGTGATCGTCGATCATCACCTCGACGACCATCGCGTCCTGCTGATCCGGCGAGGAACACCGCCGTTGCTGGGCGAGTGGTCGTTGCCAGGCGGCGTCCTCGAATGCGGAGAGACTCTGCGCGAAGCGGTCGCCCGTGAAGCACGCGAAGAAACGGGATTGGTAGTCGAACCGGGCGAGATGCTGGGAGTATATGAGCGTGTGATTCGCGACGACGAGGGGCGAGTCCGGTATCACTATGTGCTGATCGATTTCTTGTGTCGCGCAGTCGGCGGCGATCTCAAAGCGGGGAGCGATGCGGCGGATGTTCGCTGGTTCACGCGCGACGAATTGCCAGCGCTCAACCTGGCATATGACGCGAATGACGTCGTGCACAAGGGATTGGCGCGGACATGAGAATCCGGCTAAGTCCTTTGTTTGCGATCAAAAGTGTTCCACGTGAAACATAAGTGCGATATTTTCTGGCCTCAATAGTAGCCAATTGTTATAGTTAGTAGAAGCAACTATAGCTTGTATTAGTCGGCCATCTTGGCCACGTGCAACTGGAAGCCCGTCTTGGGCAGCAGCGACGTTAGCTCGAACACTTTGAAGCCGTCACCGGTGATTTCCGTCTGGCGATAGATGCCCGGTTCGGTGTCGGCGGTTTCGTGGCGGCCTTGCAGGTTGTCGAGAAACTTCTGTGCATCTTTGAGGCTGGCCTCCCCGCCCTTGGCACGCGTCACCACCGCCTCGGTGGCATAGGAGCGGATAAGCTTCGGCCAATATTTTTGCAGCAGTTGAGTGCTGGCGAAAATATCAGCCCAGACAATTTCTCCATTCACCGCGACCACGACTCCCACCGCATTCTTATCGCGCAGTTGGCGAATGACGCTTTCGTAGTTGCGCTGCACCGGTTCGGCAACAGCATCAACCTGCTTTTGAACTTCCTTGTTGTCCATAACCCGCGCGTACGATGTGGTCGCGTTCACCTCTGGAGCGGCACCGGTTGCCTCTACAGTCACTGCCATGGCACTCTGCGAACTGCGGACGCTGTCCCACACCTGCTGCTGATCTTTCGCGCCCATCGCCTTGCTGCGCACGACGGGAGCGGCGAGAAGACCGCCGACAACACCACCCGCGGTGCCGAAATCGTTCTTGCCGTTCGCCGCCACCCAGCGTCCGGGTTCGACGCAGAAGACGCTCAGGTCGACCGGATCGCTCTCAGCGGGCACAATGCGGTCTTTGCCGATGACGCGGTCCTGCTTGCCGCCAGTAACTATCTCGCCCGCGAGGAGTAATAAAGGTCGCTTTGAGTTATTAACCAGGACTAGTTGATTCACCTCCGCCCCGCGGACGGGATGGATGATTGCCGGTTCGCCGGGACGGTGACGGATGAGGCCGCGCGCCTGGCCAGCTTCCGTCACGACCACGTCGCCGCTGCGCAGGCCTTCATCGAGGGTGAGAAACTCTGCCGTGTCATACGACTTACTGGCGACAACGGGAAAGACGGTCAGATTGCCGCTGCGAATCGGGGTGAGCAGCGAATAGCCAGAGGCTGGTGTTACTTCGCCTGCTTGCAACAGGCACGGAAGGAAAACAGCCGCCACTACCAACAGAGCGATTCCAGCAACCGCGATGACTAGCCGCATGGTTGGGCCTCCCAGCAGTAAAGACACCAGTGAAGACACGGCTGTTCCCGCGTCCGCGCGATCCTCTCTTTTTGCGTCGGCCAGCGTTCGCCGCCGCCCCGGCACACCAAGATAGAGCGTGCCGGGGGACTGAACCGCGAGTCTTCCAGGAGTGTCTTTCTCTGCTCGCTGATCGAAGAACGCAAGATTTATTCGTCCTTGCATCAAATAAATTGCTAGCATCAATTGGGAGATGTCTCGGTCCGCCCAATCCGGCCACGGAGCAGATATCGCTGAGGCTCTTTACCAGCGCAGCGGGGCCGCGGCCTATGGCGTGAGCGCGGAGCAGTTCGCCGCCATCCTCGACGAAATTCTGCGTAAGTATCTTCCCGACAATTTGGCCCCAAGTTCGACCCTTAATTCAGCCCCTGCTTCGGCAGAGCAGAAAACCGACTTCTGCGCCGGGCTGCGCTTGGAGGAACTGGCGCTGGCGCGCGCCTGTGCCGCGGGAAACGAGCGGGCATGGCAGGACTTCATCAGCCGCTACCGGCAGAAACTGCACAGCATGGCGCTGCACATTACGCGCGACGGCGCCCATGCCGCGGAGTTGGCCGACTCGCTATTTGCCGACTTGTATGGCCTAAACGCGCGCGATGGGATACGCAGTTCGAAGCTCGTGTTCTACACCGGCCGCGGTTCGCTTGAAGGCTGGTTGCGCACGGTCATGGCGCAGGAGTTCATCAATCGCTATCGCAAGCAGAAACGCACGGTCAGCCTGGAAGAACAGACGGAAGAGGGCGTACAGTTTGCGGCAGCGGTTCCTGAGCCGGCCTGCACTTCCGATCGCCTTTCAGAAAGACGGCTGGGAGCGGCCATAGACGAGGCGCTGGCGGAGCTTTCGTCAGAGGACCGGTTCACGCTGGCGTCTTATTATCTGGATGGGCGGACGCTGGCCGAGATTGCGCGCACGCTGGGGCTGCATGAGTCGAGCGTCAGCCGGCGGCTCGATCGGCTCGCAACCGGGCTCCGAAAGCGTATTCTGGCGGGGCTGCGCGCGCAGGGAATGAGCCACGCCCAGGCTACCGAGGCGCTGGAAACCGACGTTCGGGACATGGGGTTGAATTTGCGCTCACGTTTGACGCAAGATCCAGGGGCGACAACGTTCCCTGGTAGTAGAAAGGTTCCAGCACAAGACGCAGGCGACGGAAGCAATGACCTGCAAAAGCCATGACTGAAGTACCCAAAATCGTATATGACCGCCTACGGGCTGCTCGGCCAGAGCATGCTTTGCCGGTGCGAACCGGGCCCGAGCTAACGCATGAACTGGCGCATCCGGATGCGAATCTGCTGACCGCTTTTGCCGAGCAGGCGCTTTCGGTGACCGAGCGCAAGGGCCTGCTTGAGCATTTGGCGTTCTGTGCAGACTGCCGCGAGGTGATCGCCCGGGCGCTCCCGGCCGCGGAGATTGTGGCCGCTCCGATTGAGTCCGGGGGTGAAGCGGTTCCGGCGACGGCGGTGCCGAAGACGGAGAGGAACTGGCTGACCTCGACAAAGTTTGCCTGGCCAAGTCTGCGCTGGGCCGCGCTGGCAGCGGGAATTGCGGTGGTTGCCTCAGTGCTTCTGCTGCGTCCTGGGAAGCTGAACCAGGCGATTCCGCCCTCCGTAAACCCGCAGGTCGCGATTACTGCACCGTCGGCTTCCGGCCCACAGATCGCGTCGTCGGCAGTCCCATCGTCGCCAACCGCATCGTCGCCAACGGAGCAATCAGCACTCTCATCCAAAGCTGAGGAACCACAGGCAAAGTCCGAATTGCGCTTGTCGAAGAAACTCAAGGCTGGACAGACGGTGACGCCGTCGCATCAGACGGAGCACGGAATGTTGCTTGCGGAAAACAAGAAGGATGCAGGCCCGGCGGCCATGCTGTCGCCAGCGCCAGCAGCGGGAGCACCGGCATTCGATGCAGCAGCGAGTCGAGGAGCGACTGAAACCGTGGAGGTCTCTGCCGGAGCCGCAGCCGTAAAGGCGACGCCCTCCACCGAAAGCAGCCTGATGGCGCAGAACGAGACGCAACCGGTTATAAAGTCAAAGCCAGCGCTGCAGGGGGTCGAAGTAGCGGGGGTCGAAGTTACTGACCAGCAAGCAACCGTGGCAGCTGCTGTTGTTCCCGCACCAGCCATGTCACCGAGCAAACATATAACGTCTAACGCGAGACTGGCGGCGCCTGCGAGCTCGACCATCGCGCACAATATCACCTGGACGATTGCGGCGGGCGAACTGCAACGGTCAATGGACAGCGGCCGGAGCTGGCAAAACACCTTGCACGCGGATCATCCATTGCTGTGCTACGCTAGCCACGATAACGATGTATGGACGGGAGGGCAGGCGGGTACGCTCTTCCACTCCGCCGACAGTGGAGTAACTTGGGTGCAGGTGCGACCTTCCATCAAAGGCCAGCAACTTAGTTTTGACGTAACTCATATAGACGTGCGTGGCCCGGCCGAGATTGTAGTTTCCACCAGTAACCACGAAATCTGGAGCAGCGCGGACGGCGGAAGAACCTGGGACAAGAAGTGATCTAGGTTCTCTCAGTGGCAGTCCTGCGGAGCAGCCCGCAGAGCCTTTGATGGGCTTCCCCTGCTGCTTTCAGTCAGATAGCAACCTATAGCTCCGCGAAGTGGTTACCTTCGCCCATGACCCCGCGGTACTTATTTGCAATCCTTACATTACGGAAGTGACATTTACAGTGGGGCCAACCGGACATAGGATGGGCATGTAGTTTGGCAGTTCTGGGGGAGGGCTGCCGAAGGCGTCCTGAGCTTAAACGCTCAGGGCGTTTTTTATTGCCCTCAACCCATTCGCCCGACTAGCTTGTGGCAGAAGCGGCAAGCCTCTTGGCTCCAAAAACGGAATCCACCGTGGCTACGATCTGCTCCATGGCTCCGTCGATGTCGAGCGTGAAACGAACCAGGTCCATATTCTTGAGCGCAGGATAGGTGGCAACCAGGATTTCCCACGCCGCATCGCCGCCGAGATCGACTCCCATGATCTCGTCATAGCCGTAGCCCAGGTAGCACACGCGGCACAGAAGATCACTCAGGTGAACCAGACAGGCCAGCGGTCCCGCCGTGGACAGCAGGCTTAGGTCGTGGTGACAGCGAGCGGCGTCCACCAACTCCTTTGACAGGCCCCAATGCTGGCAGAGCATCGGACCAGTATCGCAATGACTAAACCCGAGAACCTGCTCTTCGATGACATGGAGCGGCAGGTGCTGCTCGGCGGCGCGGCGGAGGCATTCTCGAAAACCCTCGGTATAAAGGACCGAGTTCACCAGAAATCCGAGGTCGTGCAGCAGTCCAGCCAGGTAAGCTTTTTCGGGCTCCGGATATTCGATTTTCTCCGCCATTCTTTGGGTGATTAATGCGCAGCCGAGCGAGTGCCGCCAGAATGCATTCGGCGCGATCACCCACTTATCGTGCGGGATGACTTCATTCATGCACAAACTGAACAGCATCGAACGTACTCTCTCGAGGCCGAGGGCCATGACCGCGGAGCGCACGGTTTCGGTCTGCCGCCTTCCAAAGAGAGGAGAATTTGCCAGGCGCAGACATTGCCCCGCGAGCGATCCATCGTAAGAGATTAGCTCAACCACTTTTTCCAGTCTGATTTTGTCGGAAGGCAATCGCAGCATATCGAGAAGCGGCATCAGGATTGCCGGAGCGGTCGAGACCGAATCCAGCTTATTGATTTGAGCTTGCAGTTGTGACTGTAGTTTGGCGTTCACTTTTTGCCTCCACCGGCCTGAGTGGCTGTCGGTTTCCAATACGCCGTCGTCCCTGGAAAATGGACCAGCCGAAACGAATCGTCCACTTGGAACAGAGATTCCGCACTGCCCATGAAAAGGTAGCCCCCGGGCAACAGATTCGAATAAAAATGCTGCACCACGCGGCGCTTCGAAGCCAGGTCGAAGTAGATCAGCACATTGCAGCAGAAAATAATGTCGATCCCTTTCTGGAATAACATCTTGCTGTCGTCCCTGAGGTTAATACGGTCAAAGTGGATGGGCGCTTTGAGCAGATCGTTGGCCTGGAGTTTCTTGTTGCCAATATCTTTGAAGTATTTCCGGCGCAGCGCGTCGCTGGTACTGCGCAGGGCATACTCTCCGTAAATTCCGGCGCGTGCCGCTTCCAGCGAATTGTCGTTCAAATCGGTGGCCAGAATGTCGAAGGTCCAACCGGCCAGCAGCTTGTCTTTTTCTTCGAGCAGAAACATAGCCAGTGTGTGGGGCTCTTCTCCGGTCGAGCAGCCGGCGCACCAGAAGCGAAGACGTTTCAGGCTGATCAAACCTTTGACCTGCAGGATCTGGGGAAGAATCACGTTGCGCAGCGCATCCAACTGGCAGGGGTGGCGGAACATGTAGGTTTCGCCAATGGTGATTTCGTTCAGCAGCAGACGTAACTCCGCGTCGCGATTTCCACGCGTGGTGAGGTGTTCCAGGTACTCCGAGGGGCTGACCACGCCGAGCGCGACCATCCGGCGCGCGCAACGCCCGATCAGAAGATACAGCTTCTCCTCCGCATGATAGATTCCCGAGATTCGGTAAATCAGATCGCGGATCTTCAAATACGCGGGATCGCCCGGGTTGGAGTCCGGTGTTACGGCAGGCTTCGCTTTTGCGATTTCCATGGGCATCGTTTCGTCTTTCGCCAGCTAACTTCCATGCATCGTTTCGTACATTCCCAGGTTTTTCACGGGTGGGCAGCGATGGCCATCCCCCTCCGCACCGCCACCCTGCGCACAACTTCCGGCGCGATACCGCCCAGAGGATATATGTGATCGGCCAGGTTGGCGGCAACCACATTTCCGGGCATGCCCCAAACCACCGAAGACGCTTCGTCCTGGGCGATTACTTCCCCGCCCGCTTCCCGTATGTCGGCTGACCCGCGAGTGCCGTCCGCCCCCATGCCGGTGAGCACCACCGCCAGCACGTTCGCGCCGTAGGTTCGCGCCACCGAACGGAACAACACGTCCACGGCGGGGCGGCAGGAATTTTCTTGAGGATCATGGTTGAGGCCCAGCACGAATTCAGCCCCCCTCCGAACCACCGTCATGTGATAGTCGCCGGGCGCAATCCAGATCTGGCCGCGCTGCAATTTCTGTCCTGCCTTGCCTTCCTGCACCTCAAGCGGGGAGAGGGTATTGAGACGCTCGGCAAGCAGGCGCGTAAACAGCGGCGGCATATGCTGCACGATCACGATGGGCACGGGGAAATCCGCCGGGAATTGCGGAATCACCGCAGTCAGCGCGTTCGGTCCGCCGGTCGACGTGCCGATGGCCACGATTTCAATGCGTGGGTTGGAGCGTGGCCTGGCTTTCACTGCCGGACGGAACCCAGGCAGCGGCAGGAATTTCAAGGCAACCATGCCCCCACACAGCGCCTTGATCTTGGGGATCAGCTCGGCGCGAATGCGCTCGATGGCAACTGCGGGGCTGCCGGTATTGCTGGGTTTCGTGGCGTAGTCCGACGCTCCCAGCGAGAGCGCATCGAGGGTCGCCGCCGCTCCGCGTTCGGTGAGCGTGCTGAACATGATGACCGGCAATTTGGGATACAACTTGCGCAATGCCGCCAGCGCTTCCAGCCCGTCCATCACTGGCATCTCGATGTCGAGCGTAATCAGATCGGGTTTCAGCAGCGAAATCTTCGCCAGAGCGATTCGCCCGTCGCTGGCCACACCAACAACTTCCAGAGCGGGGTCTCCGGACAAGGTATCCGAGAGCAGCCGGCGAATCACTACCGAATCGTCCACTATAAGAATGCGAATCGGAGTCATATCAAACCTTGCCGGTCCGTTTCATTCAGGCGGAAAGCATGATCAAGGCAGCCAATCAACCCACCGTTGCCAGCACTCGGGCCTAAACCGCCCAACCCAGCACGCCACCATGCGTGGGTGTGAAGGTTATGCGCCCGCATGAGCCCCTATGCTCCGAGCTCTAGTTGCTGCCGCGCCATTTTCGCCAGCGTTGATCTTGAATTGCTCGACCAGGCGGCGAAGTTCGACCGATGTCTCCACCAGTTGCTGCGATGCCTTCTGGGTCTCGGTGGCCCCGTGCGTCGTACTCTGCGCCGCCTCCGCTACTCCCGCAATGTTGCTGGTGATCTCGCCGCTGCCGTGCGCGGCTTCGCCCACGTTCCGCGACATCTCGTTGGTGGTCGCGTTCTGTTCCTCGACCGCCGTGGCTATGGTGTTCGAGATATCGTTGATCTGGTTGATCACTCCGCTGATCGATGCAATCGCGTCCACCGCCGCCTTCGTGTCCGTCTGGATCGCCTCGATCTTGCGGCTGATGTCTTCGGTAGCCTTGGCCGTCTCCTTGGCCAGTTCTTTGACTTCGTTCGCTACCACGGCGAAGCCTTTGCCCGCTTCGCCCGCACGTGCCGCTTCAATCGTGGCGTTCAAGGCCAGGAGGTTCGTCTGCTGGGCAATCGAAGTGATGACTTTAATGACCTGTCCAATCTCAGTCGAAGAATCGCCCAGCTTGGACACGGTAGCAGTGGTGGTTTCGGCGACTTTAACGGCAGCGGTTGCGACCTTGGCCGCCTCGGTGGCGTTCTTGGCAATCTCCTTGATGCTGGTACCCATTTCTTCCGCCCCGGTGGCCACGGTCTGGAGGTTCTGGCTGACCGACTGTGCCGCCTTCGAAACCACGTCGGCCTGCGCCGAGGTTTCTTCGGAATTGGCAGTGATCTGCTGGCTCGTGGCATTCAGTTCTTCGCTCGCGCTGGCCACGTGCAAGGACGCCTCCGTAATCGCCTGGACCGTACTTCGCAGATTGTTTTTCATGGTATTCAGTGCCGACGTTGCGCTCCCAATTTCGTCTTCGCTTCCTACCGGCAAATCCTCCATCGCCAGGTCGTTGCTGGCAATTTTGTTCGCCAGATCAACCGCAGACGACAGCGGCTTCGTAACCAGTTTGCGTATTAGGATGAACATGACGCCGGCAGCCGCCAACAGCGAAAGAAAGCTGATGAGAAAGAGTGCAATCGAATTGGAACGGGCGGTTTGGACCAGCCCTTCCGTCGATGCTTTTACCGCAAAGGCTCCGCGCAGGTCACCCACCTTCATGCCTTCCTTCGAGTAGCCGAATGGATCCTTCGCCCCGACCGGATCCCCATGGCAGAACAGGCAGTCTTCGGTGAGCCGGATAGCCTGGGCGTAACGCATCACATCGTTTCCGTCCTCAACCCGTCGCTCCGAGAAATCTGTAAGAGATGAGTCTTTCTGAAATGCTTCGAGCGCGTGACGCTCAAAGTCGTCGGGCTGGTTCTTAGGATCGCGCGGGCTCAGAGAAGGGGTGTGAAACTCCATGTTTTGCGCCGTCGCATATTGCCGAGCAATGCTCCAGGCCGCTACCACGGGCACCTGATTCAGGGTTTTGAAGTTTTTTTCTGGCACTAAGGTATTGAGATTGTCGGAAAACCAAGCGCGTGCGGCGCCGGCCATTCCAGTGATCTGACGCACCTTGTCGCGAAACGCCTCATCAGCCTGCAGGTTCACACGGCGCTGCGTAATCCAGAAACTGACAGCCGAGGTCAAAAGGAGGGTTAAGGCTATCGATCCGAGAATCTTTCCGTTCAGTTTCATCCGCTTGAACATCTCGCTGTCTCCAATGGCTTTCTGATCATCGCGCCAGTACGCTTCATCTACGCATGAGCCGCCATGCTTCGAGCACCAGTAGATGACACGGCGTTCCCGCCCCCGCTTTCGCCAGCGTTGACCTTGAATTGCTCGACCAGTCGGCGCAGCTCGGCCGACGTCTCCAACAGTTGCTGCGACGCCTTCTGCGTCTCGGTGGCTCCGCGCGTCGTACTCTGCGCCGCCTCCGCCACCCCCGCAACGTTGCTGGTGATCTCGTTGCTGCCGGTCGCCGCTTCGCTCACGTTGCGCGACATCTCGTTCGTGGTCGCGTTCTGCTCCTCGACCGCCGTCGCAATCGTGCTCGAGATATCGTTGATCTGGTTGATGACTCCCGAGATCGATGCAATCGCGTCCACCGCCGCTTTGGTGTCCGTCTGAATCGCTTCAATCTTGCGGCTGATGTCCTCGGTAGCTTTGGCGGTTTCTTTGGCCAGTTCCTTCACTTCATTGGCAACTACAGCAAAGCCCTTGCCCGCCTCGCCTGCGCGTGCCGCTTCAATCGTGGCGTTTAGTGCCAGGAGGTTAGTCTGCTGTGCAATCGACGTGATGACCTTAATGACCTGTCCAATTTCGGTCGAAGAATCGCCCAGCTTGGACACGGTGGCAGTGGTGGTTTCGGCGACCTTGACGGCGCCGGTGGCTACTCTCGCGGCTTCGGTGGCGTTCTTGGCGATCTCCTTGATGCTGGCGCCCATTTCTTCGGCGCCGGTGGCGACGGTTTGAAGGTTCTGGCTGACCGTCTGCGCCGCCTTCGAAACCACGTCGGCCTGGGCCGAAGTTTCTTCGGAGTTGGCGGTAATCTGCTGGCTGGTGCTATTCAGTTCCTCGCTGGCGCTGGCCACGTGCATGGCATTTTCCGTGATGGCGAGGATCATGCGTTTCAGGCTGCTACTCATCTTGTTGATGGCCACAGTCAGGTCGCCCAGTTCGTCCCGGCTGCGGACCTTCAGATCGTCCCGGGTCAAGTCGCCCGCCGCGATGGCTTCGGCCTGGACCAGGACTGATTGGGTGGCGCCCGCAATGGCGCGGCTCAGGAAAATGGCCACGAAGATTCCGATGCCCAGTGCCGCAAAAGTGGTCACCGCCATGGTCAGGTTGAGCGAGCGGTTGTCCCCATTAAGGTCCTCCGTTTCCTGCTGCAGTAACTTGTCGTTGGAATCCGCCACTTCGCCGAGCGGTTTTTTGATCGCCTCGTTCGCCGGAGTAGCCTGGTCGGCAAATTCGTTCCCCGCCGTGATGACAGCGTCGCGTTCGCTGCCTGCCGCATGAGTCATGGCAGCTTCCTCGGTCGCACGGAGCAAGGGAATTTGCTTCTTGACGTCTTCCAGACGGTCGCGGTTCGCCTGGAGAGTCCATTTGGGCGCCAATTCGTCCAGGCTGGCGATGTCCTTTGCGATATCGTCCCACGTTCCATCGAACAGCTTCTTCGCCGCCTCTCTCCTCTCCTGTTCCGATCCCGCGAGAACGGCTTGGCGACCCTTGCTCATCGTCTGATTCAGTTCCCTCTGCAAGTTCCTCAAGGCAGAGATACTGGGGATGCGCACGGTCATGGTGCGATACTGCGTTTCCTTGATTGCGCTCGCCTTCAAATACGTGAGCACTGCGCTAAGAACCATCAAGGCGAGGATCACTCCAAAGCCCAGTCCCAACTTCTTTCCCAGTGTCAGTTTCATTTCCTTTTCTCCCCAGCTTTCAAATTCAAAATCAGTGAACCCATTGCCCGCGAAGCGCGCTGCCGCGCGACCGATGGAGCGCTTGTCGGCTGAAGCGGATGCCGGCTATCGCCCCACCGCCGCGGTTTCCACCACATCCGTCATCTGGCAGGCTTTTTCGATGTCGAGCACATGCAGGAGCCGGTCATGCAATTTGTGGACACCGAGGATGATGGTCCGCACCGAGCCGCGCAAGGTCTCAGGCGGGGACTCGAAGCTGTCTTCCTCGACCTCGACCACATCGCCAATTTCATCGACCAGCAGGCTAACCGAGCCGTCTTCGGAGCGCACCACGACATTCATGGGCAGCATTCCCGCCGGTCGCGGCTCGAGCTCCAATCGCCGCCGCAGATCGACCGCTGTGACGATCTGTCCGCGCAGGTTGATGAGCCCGCTGACCACTGCCGGCGCCAGCGGAACCTTCGTCATGTCCAGCGTGCGGATCACTTCCTGCACGCCTTTCAATTCCACGCCGAACAGCAGCTTGTCCAAGTAGAAAGTGCAAAACTGCGAAGTGTGAACGGAAGAATGGGCCATGGCTTAGTTCGTAACCTCCGCTGCTCTCGCCAAACCGGGCTGCGTCGCGCTCGCGCTCATATCCGCGCTGCGCAGAATCGCTGGGATATCGAGCAATTCCGTCACCCGGTCCCCAATCAAGACGGAATAGAGAACCGACGCCCGGGTTGACGCCGACCTCACGTCCGCCCGGTCTTCGACAATGTCCAGAATCCGTTCCACGACCAGGCCGAAAGAGCGCCCATCGTGATGCAACACCAGCACCTGAATCGGCGCCGCATCGGCCGTGGGCGGAGCTTGCAACGCGCGCAGTTTATTACGCCGCTCTTCCATGACGACGTTGAGCCGAATCAAGGGCAGGATCTGGCCGCGATACTGCGTCACCCACTGGCTGCCCGACATTTCCACTTGCGCCACGGGAAATTCCTCGAGGCGCGCCAGCGTGCTCAGCGGTATGGCCATGCGGGAATCGCCCGGGCCCGCGAACAGCAGGAAAGTTTGCTTCTCTCCCGCCGTGCCCGCCGCTTCCGTGGCTTTTCCAGCCAGGGCGCGGTCCCGGGTTTCCGTAACCACGCTGGCCCGCTGCGCCAGGCCGAGCACGTCCAGAATGAGCGCCACTTTGCCGTCGCCCATGATGCTCGATCCGGCAAACGTCTTGACCGTCTTGAGCTGTTTGCGCAGCGGCTTCACCACAATTTCTTCGGTGTCGTTGATCTGATCGACCACCAGCCCGAATTGCCGCTCATCGGCTTGCAGCACCACGATGTTGACCGCGCCGTCCTGTTCCTTCGCCGGGCGCGCATCGGCGGCGAGTTTCAGTTCCTGATTGAGATAGACCAGCGGCAGGAGCCGTCCGCGCAGCCGGTAGACCGGGGCGCCGTGCACCAGTTCGATGCCCTTCGCCACTTCGTCCGCCTCCAGCCGCACCAGTTCGAGCAAGCTCACCTGAGGAATGGCATAGCGGTCGCCGCCGCAGGTCACCACCAGCGCGGGGATGATGGCCAGGGTCAGGGGAATCTTGACGCGGACCGTCGTGCCCCGGCCGAGGGTGGACTGAATGTCCACGGTGCCGCCAATTTTTTCGACGTTCGTCTTCACCACATCCATGCCGACGCCGCGGCCGGACACGTTGGTCACTTTTTCCGCGGTGGAGAATCCAGGCAGGAAAATCAAATTGAAGATTTCCCGCTCCGTCATGCGGGTCGCCTGTTCGGCGGTGATCACGGCGCGTTCGAGCGCTTTCTTGCGGATGCGCTCGACGTTCAAGCCGGCGCCATCGTCGGTGATCTCGATATTGACCTGCCCGCCTTCATGAAAGGCGCGCAGAATCAGGCGTCCCACTCGATGCTTGCCGGCCTTCACCCGGTCCTCGGGAAGCTCGATGCCATGGTCGACGGAATTTCGCACCAGATGGGTGAGCGGATCCTTGATCGCCTCGATGATGGTTTTATCGAGTTCGGTTTCCTTGCCCTCCATCTCGATGCCCACTTCTTTGCCGCAACCGAGCGCCACATCGCGCACCGTTCGCGGGAACTGGCTCCAGATGTTCCCGATGGGCTGCATGCGCGTCTTCATCACCCCTTCCTGCAGCTCGGTGGTGATCAGGTTCAGATGCTGGGAAGCGGCCAGAAAACTGGTGTCTTTCATGCGGTTGGCGAATTGCAGCACCTGGTTGCGCGCCAGCACGAGTTCCCCCACCAGATTCATCACCTTGTCCAGTAACCCAACATCGACCCGGATGCTGCTGTCCGAGGCGGTCGCCGGCCCGCGGGAGGACTGCTGTACGCGCAGCGCATCCACGATATCGGCCGGCTGCGCCGCGCCCTGTTCCACCAGAATCTCGCCCATGTGGCGCGGGTCGCCTTCCTTCTGCTGCTTGGCCGCGAGCTGGACCTCCGCCGCAGTCACGCCGGCCCGCTGCATCAGAAGGTCGCCGATATTGGGCGGCACCTCGGCCGCTTCGGGAGCGCTTTCCGGCGCGGGCGCAACCGCGCTCTTGGTCTTTGTCTTTCTTTTTGCCTTTGTCTTTGCCGGCGCTTCGGCGGACGCTTCGCACGGCGCTTCGGGCGCCTGCTGCAGTCGGATCAGCGTGGCAATCAGTACGGAATCGTCGCGCTCGCCTTCCTGGCCCGCCGTCTCAATCTGGCTCAGCATCTGCCGGACGGCATCCACCATACTCAGCAGCGCCGTGGTGATCTCCGGGTTCAGCGTGAGCTGCCGGTCCCGCAGCCGCGTCAGCAGGCTCTCGCCCACGTGCGCCACCGCTTCCAGCTTGTTGAAGCCCAGAAATCCGCACGTGCCCTTGATGGTGTGGATCGTGCGAAACACGCTGCCGAGCGCGTCCCGATCTTCGGGATTCTTCTCCAAACCGACCAGTTCCCGGTCCAAACGGTCGAGATTCTCGTAGCTCTCGACCAGAAACTCTTTGACAATGTCGTCGGAATCATCCATAGCGAATACCCTCTCCATCGGCGCGGTCTTGCTCTCGCTTGAGTACGGAGGCGCCCAGCCGTTTCGATTTTCGGTCCCTCAAGCAACCCATCGGCGGAGAGTTCTAATTCGATTAGAAAGCGCTCACCGCACCGCCCGATAGTCATGAAATGGAGCAGTCGCGGGGCCCAAACAGACGCGCCCCCGGCACCTTCGAAAGTTTCCGATGGGCGGATCGGCAGTCCTGCGCCCGCACTTCTCGTGCGACCTTTCGTGCGAGATCTTGCCCGGACTTTTGTGTGAATTTCAGGGATGGGCGAAGCATCCATCGCCCTGCGAGGAAGGGATCTTTACTGCATTCCCGAAAGGACTTGGGTGCTTTCGGAATGACGCGGCACTAACTCGGCGATAACTCTGCAATAACTAGTGTTGTGTTCCGTAAGTTCGTAGCATAACCGCCTCTGTCATCCTGAGCGAAGCGAAGGACCTATGTATTTTGTTTGCACCACGTAAATGGTTGCCCTGGCTCGAAAACGACGTCCCGATTTTATTCGCGTATTTCCGGGACACCACACTAGAGCGTGTTTCATAAACCGGCTTTGGGTAGGGCACGGCTTTAGCCGTGCCGTTTAGGGCTCGGATAATGCGGGCTTTAGCCCCTGAGGGACGCGCCCTCTAAACTGCGGCCGTCTTACACCGAGTACGAGACATCGTCACTGGCAGCGCCTGGGTTTGCCGAATCCCGAGCCGTACCTTCCGTCGCAGACGCGGCGTCGGCTGTCTTGCTGCCCCGTCGCATGGCCACGATGCCAGTGCGCACCATCTCCAATATCCCATAAGGACGCAGCAATTCGAGCAGTCCGTCGATCTTATCCTCTGCGCCCGTGATTTCGATGGTCAATGACTCCGGAGCGACATCAACCACCCGCCCGCGAAACACGTTGGCGAGTTCCAGCACGTGGGAGCGCGCTTCGTGCGCAGCCGCCACCCGGATCATGGCCAGGTCCCGTACGATTGCCGGTTGATTAGTGATGTTCTCGACCAGCAACACGTTCACCAGTTTGTAGAGATTCGCTTCGATGCGGCGGGCCTGGTCGCGGTCGGCGTCGACGGTAATGGTCATGCGCGACACCTCTGGTTTCTCAGTCCGCCCCACCGTGAGCGAATCGATATTGAAGGCGCGGCGGCGAAACAGTGAAGCCACGCGAGTCAGCACACCCGGTTTGTTTTCGACGTACACCATGAAGGTATTCAGCATAATTTTGTTCGTCTTGTGTTTATGGTAGTCGGCCAATTCCTTGTTACTCGGGCTGCGAGCTTCGGGCCGCGAGCTTCGAGCAGTATGGGATGCGCGCAGCTCGTAGACCGTAGCCCGCAGCGGATCTATTCGTCCTCGGCCGTCTCGACAATCGGGCTCGGCCGCCGGATCATGTCGTGCAGTGCGGCGCCGGCCGCGACCATCGGATAGACCGTGTCTTCCTGTTCGACCTTGAAATTGATTAGCACGGGCCCCTCGTGCTGACGCGCCGATTCGACCGCGGGCACGACCTCGGAGCGCTCCGACACGGTCATGCTCCGGATGCCGTAAGCCTCGGCTAACTTTGCAAAGTCCGGATTGAGCAAAGGCGTGGCCGCGTAGTTGCGTTCGTAGAAAAATTCCTGCCACTGCCGCACCATGCCGAGAAATCCGTTGTTGATGATGGCGATATGGATCTTCAGATTTTCCTGCACAATCGTCGCCAGTTCGCACATGGTCATCTGGAATCCGCCATCGCCAACGATCACCCAGACCTCGGCCTCCGGGCAGGCGACCTTCGCGCCAATGGCGGCGGGCAGCGCGAATCCCATCGTGCCCAATCCGCCGGAAGTAATCAGCGAGCGCGGATGCTCATGCTTGTAGTACTGCGCCTCCCACATCTGGTGCTGGCCGACGTCGGTTACGACGATGGCGTTGCCGTCGCGCGTCTGCCGCCACAAATCGTTGATGACGTGGGCAGCATAAAGATGGCCGCTGTCGGGCAGGTTCTGGATGTCGCGCACCGCCGAATCACCCTTCAGCCGGTCGATCGAATCCAGCCAGTCGCTACGATCGATGGATTCGATGTGCGGCAACAATTCCAGCAAAACTTCCCGCAAATCGCCAACCAGCGGAACATCGACCTTGACGTTCTTGTTGATCTCCGCCGGATCGATCTCAATATGGATCTTCTTGGCATTGGGCGCGTAATTTTTCAGGTTGCCGGTGACGCGGTCGTCGAAGCGCATGCCAAAGGCCAGCAGCAGATCGGCTTCCTGGATCATGTGGTTCACCCAGGCTTCCCCGTGCATGCCCATCATGCCGAGATTGAGCGGGTGCGACGCCGGGAACGCGCCCAGACCGAGCAGCGTGAGCGCGACCGGAATGCCGGCGCGCTCGGCAAAATCGCGCACCTCGCGCATGGCTCCGGAAATAATGATGCCGTGCCCCGCAAGGATTACCGGCCGCTTCGAATTGTGGATCAACTCCAGCGCCTGCGCATACTCCTGCGGAGCGGGCGACAAGTCGGGCCGGTAACCCGGCAGTTGCGGCTTGGCTGCTTCCCAGTCGAACTCGCAGGTACCCTGCTGCGCATCTTTGGTGATATCGACCAAAACCGGCCCGGGACGGCCCGACCGTGCCACGTAGAAAGCCTCCCGAATCGTGCGCGCCACTTCGTTCGCATGCGTCACCAAGTAGTTGTGCTTGGTGATCGGCAGGGTCACGCCGGTGATGTCGGTTTCCTGAAACGCGTCCGACCCGATCAGTTTGCTGCCGACCTGCCCCGTGATGCAAACGATCGGTATCGAATCGAGCATGGCGGTGGCGATTCCGGTGACCATGTTGGTGGCTCCCGGCCCCGAGGTTGCGACCGCAACTCCCACCTCTCCACTGGCGCGCGCGTAGCCGTCGGCCATGTGGGTTGCGCCCTGTTCGTGGCGCACCAGCACGTGATGGATCTTGCTGTGCTTCAAAGCGTCGTAGGCAGGCAGAATGGCGCCGCCGGGATAGCCAAAAACGTGCCTCACGCCTTCCCGTTCCAGACATTCCCAAAGAATACTGGCACCCGTCATTGTCGTCTTGTTCTTGCTCACGCTTGGCGCCGCGTTCTGATCCGTCATGAGACCTCCTTGCGATGCTGCAAATGCCGCTGCTCCAATCCGATGGTCCAAATGTCGATGTCCCTCGAAAAAACAAAACCCACCTTGCCAGCGTTTCTGGCGGGTGGGATTCGGGAGCACTTACGATTTCTAGTTTATCAGCTCACTCTTTCCCCCGCACCGCACCGGACAGACATACTCGTACTCCGGGGATTTTAAAGGTAAGTCGTGGAAGACTCCATTCCTTCGTCACGGTTGCACCTAAAGAGTAGACGTGATAGTACCCGACCGACCGTCCGGTTGCAAGCGGAAAGTCACAGTGGTCATGAGTCAATTTTCCGGGTGGGTCGCAATCCAGGCGCGATCCCGAAAAGCGCACGGCGCAACATGTGCTCGGACGGATACTACCTGACCCGCTCGGAATGGTTGGCGCAAACGTGGGACGCAAACTCTTTGTCGCGCAGCAACTCGAAGTTGCGCATCATTTCATCGAAAGATGTGCCGGTGGGCTTTCCAGAGCTTTTGAACCGCCAGCCACATTCTGAGCAACCAAAGCCCCGAAAACGGTCTTGCTCAATCCATACCAGCCTCCGGCTCATGGCTGCCTCTGTCGCTGCACCCCAACGAGCAAATGGTTGCTCTCCGGGAACGAAACATTCTGGCTCGCCATTAACGGCTCCTTTCGCAGCGGCGCGCTGCTTGATTACAGCAGAAAACCCTCACCCACTCTGGGCGTGGCGGAACATCCGTAAAAGAAGAGGAAGTTTACATGCGCCAATCTGGATGGTCTGTCGGGCATCCTACATACATGGAAAGGTCTGATTCGTGCGTGCGCCCAATTTCGCGGCCTGCGTTTGAAGTGTGCGGAATTAACAGTCCGTGGTGCAAGTGAGATTCGTATCAGGGCACGCCTTCAGGCGTGCCGCAAGTGCATTGGCATCAACCCGCCTTCAGGCGCTGGATTTCGACATTCGAGTTTCACCACAGGCTATTAAGCGTTGGCCGCGTTTCGTGCGACACGATGCCAATGTAGGATGCCCTACAGAACTGTTGTGTTTGGGAATGTATAATTTCGCCGAGTAGTGCGAATGAGCAGAGTTCCTGTTTCGCACACCATAACGGGTGAGTTTATCCCCGCGTCCGGGAGGCTTTTCGGTTCTGGGTTGTGGCGAACAAGGGCCTCCAAGTCGTGCAGTCTGGCGAGCGGACCAACGCCGCAGGAAAGCCAGTCAGCAACAAAATACTATTGTCGATCTCCGATCGCGACTACAGCTTACTTCGTCCTCATCTGGAGCACGTCAGCTTGCCCAACCATCTGGTCATTCACGAGGCCGGTGGAAAGCTGGAGTTTGCCTATTTCCCGAATCGAGGTTTGATTTCTCTAGTCGTCGTAATGAAAAATGGAAAAACCGCCGAAGCTGGCATCGTTGGCAATGAGGGCTTTACAGGAACACTGGCCGCTGTCGGCCTGAGCAGGAGCACGCTGCAAGCGGTGATACAAATCACGGGAGATGGGTTTCGAGTAGCGGTCGGAGCTTTGCAAAATACTCTTGAATCCGCTCCGCACCTGCAATTGATGTTGAGCCGTTATGCCGCAATTCGGGGTATGCAGGTTGCACAAACAGCCGCGTGTAATCGCCTCCACGGTATTGAGCAGCGCCTGGCGCGCTGGTTACTAATGACTCAGGACAGAATAAATTCAGGGTCGCTGCCCATCACCCATGATTTTCTCGCAACCATGCTAGGGACTGATAGACCTAGCGTGAGCTTGGCAGCTCGCGTTCTGCAGAAGAAGAAGCTCATCGAGTACATCCGTGGCGCAGTGAAGATCGTGAACCGCAAGGCGCTTGAAAGGTCCGCCTGCGAATGCTACGCGGTAATCCGGCAGTACGATGGCGAGCTTGGCTTGAGCTAAGCCGGCAAGCGAAAACCTCCCAGTTTCCATCGCCCGCCGATCGCCAATAGAAACGATTGCGCGCCTCCTCTGAATCAGAGTTCCCGTTATAACCCCGGCCCCTCCGGATACGTCGGCAAATCCGGCGGCCGCGCCGGCAGTTTCTTTGGATTGGCTTTGATCTGCTCCATCAGCATCTCGACCGCTTTATCCAGCTGTGGATCTTGTCCCTTCAAAACTAAGTCCGGTGGATTGTCCACCACCACATCGGGCTGCACGCCCCGATTCTCGATCAGCCACTTGCTGTCGAGGCTGGACAGGGAAAATTCCGGGCGCGTGATGTAGCCGCCATCCATAAGCGGCATTTCCCCGCGAATGCCGCGCACTCCGCCCCAGGTCCGCTCGCCGATCAGTGGTCCCAGCTTGTACTGTTTGAAGAAGTAACTGAAGAAGTCCCCATCGGACGCGGCGTAGTGATTGGTCACGCACGCCATGTATCCGTAGAAGACGTTTTGCGGAATCGTCCCCGATTCCCAGTTGCGAGCAGGGCTCATGGCAGCCAGCACCCGCCGCAAGCGCGCAAAAATGAGCTCATCCACAAACCCGCCGCCGTTGTAACGGACATCGAAGACAATGCCTTCCTTGCGAATCTGCGGGAAGTATTGCTTGACGAACTGATTGAGCCCTTCATCGCCCATGTTGGGCAGGTAGACATAACCGATGCGACCGCCGCTCGCTGCGTCCACCTTCTTGCGGTTGCTCTCGATCATGTTCAACTCGCGCAAGTTGTATTCGTCGCCAACCGGCTTCACCACCACCTTGCGCGCGCCCTCCGCCGCGGGTTTCGAGTTGACGGTAAGCGTGACCACCTCATTGGCCGTGTTCACCAGCAATTCGTCGGGCGTCTGAGGAGCGCGCAGCGCGCGTCCGTTGATCGCCAGCAGGTAATCGCCCTCTTTGATGTTGACGCCCGGCTCGGTCAAGGGAGAGCGTGTGTGCGCATCCCAGTTTTCGCCGGAGAAGATTTTCTTGATTCGGTAAACGCCGCTGGCAGCATCAGCTTCATAGTCCGCGCCCAGCAAGCCGACGTTCACCGGGTGCAGGTCCGGGTAATCGCCGCCCCCCACATAAGTGTGCGAATTCGATAACTCCCCAATCATCTCGCCCATGATGTAAGTCAGCGAATAGCGATCGGCCACGTAGGGGAGTAACTGAGAGTATTGGTCTTTGATCTTCTGCCAATCCACTCCATTCATCGAGGGCTCAAAGAAGTAATCGCGTTCCTGTCGCCATACTTCGTTGAAAATTTCCTTCCATTCCTGCGGAGGATCGACCTCAACCCGCATGCCGTCCAGTTTGAGCGCGCCATCCCCCACCTTGTGGGGCGCGTCCGGAGGCTTGGCATCGATAATCCCAATCGGGCCGTCGCCATCGGCGCGGTACAACAGCTTCGAACCGTCATGGGAAAGTGCGAAACGATCGGCGCCATCCAACAGCACTTTGTCTTTGCGTTCTTTCAGATCGTAGGCATGAATCGCCGGATTTTCTCCCGCAAGCGGTCCTGACAAACCCCGAATCGGTGATGTCGAGTAGTAGATCGCGTCCTTGGAAGCGTCGAAGCTGCGAATCACCGCCGGTGGAACGGCCAGCGCAACGATCCGGTCCTGGATTCCATCCAGATCGATCCTGAAAATTTTCGGAGGCTCCTTGGTCTCGGTTTGCGCGGCTTTCTCTTCCGTCGCGGGCTTCTCTTCCTTCTTGTTTGGCGTTTGCTTTTGGTTCTTCTTATTCGACTCGGGTACTGCCGAGGCCGCCGCTGGCTCTTCGCTCTTCACCTTCACCTCGTCGCTCAAGGCCGGAAAGGGTGAAGGCTCGTCTGCCGTCAACGTGACCACGTAAACGCGCGTCGTTTTCGGATTGGCAAACTCAAAATCGATGTTACCCAGCACTTCGTTGTAGTCGCGGTCGGAAAGGAAGTATAAGTATCGCTTGTCAGGATCGAACAGTGCGCCGTAACTATTATTAAGAGTTGAAGTTACGGCGGTAATCTTGCGGTCGGTTAGCCCGTACACATACACCACCGAATAGCCGGACTCTAAATTCTTATCGTAAGCCAGCCACTTACTATCTGGGGACCAGTTATAATTCTGAATCTCTCCGTACTTGCCGCGGTCCACTTCGACGGGCTTCTTCTCTTTGACGTCGACATACCAGAGTTTCAAATCCTTGTCGGCCCAGGCAATTTTCGTGCTGTCCGGCGCCCACGCTGGCTGGAACATGAAACCCTTGTGTCCGCTGGTGATCTGCTCTTCGGCGGCCAGTCCGTCTTGCGGAGCAATGTAAATCTCATCTTCTCCGGTGCGGTCGGAAACGTAGGCGATCCATTGCCCATTCGGCGACCACGCCACATGTTGCTCGCGCACCCCGGGAGAATGCGTCAGATTGCGGATGCTCCCATCCTTCGCCGGAATGGTGAAGACTTCTCCGCGCGCCGCCAGCACGGCTCGCTTGCCGTCGGGCGCGATGTCGAAGTCGGTGATTTGCCGGCTCGCGCTTTCCCAGTGCTTCATGGCCTGGTCGCGCTCGCCGCTCACATAGATGGTCAGTTTTTTCGGCTGCCGCGTCTGCAGGTCGAAGCTATACAGGTAACCGCCACTTTCAAAAATAATCGCATCGGGACCAAGGCTCGGCCACATGACGTCGAATTGGTCGAACTTAGTAAGTTGCTCAACCTGTTTGCTGCCCTGATCATAGCTGTAGAGATTAAGCCGGTGTTCGAGGCCGCGATCGGAAGTGAAATAAATCGTGTTCCCGTGCCACATTGGAAACGTGTCGGTGTAATCCGTGTGTGGGACAACCTGCTCAACGACATTATTCTTGATGTCGTAGATGGTGATGTCCTGCGCCAAGCCGCCGGTGTATCGTTTCCACTGCCGGAAGTTGCGGAAAAT
>Ga0116134_1000142_pt1 | contig 37442 bp, 31 predicted proteins | sample June2015DPH_19_5_FD_89737 | JGI IMG/M metagenome (GOLD analysis project Ga0116134, IMG submission 89737) | Peatland microbial communities from SPRUCE experiment site at the Marcell Experimental Forest, Minnesota, USA - June2015DPH_19_40 | ecosystem: Environmental > Terrestrial > Soil > Wetlands... | reverse complement strand
CCTGTACTCATCCTCATTCCGGGCCGTATCACCCTTCCCGTAAGCCTGCGGAAGGAGACAACCCGTGAAAGTGTACGAAGCAGCCAATCTGCGCAACCTTGCCCTTATCGGACACGGGCATGCCGGCAAGACAACGCTCGTGTCCGCCATGCTCTACACCGCCGGAGGCGCGCCGCGCCTGGGACGCGTCGACGACGGCTCCGCCCCGACCGACTACGACGAAGAGGAAATCGCCCGCAAAATGTCGATCTCGACCGGCCTCGCCTTTGTCGAGTGGGGCAAGCCGGATGCGAAGGTCAAGATCAATCTGCTCGATACGCCCGGTTTCAACATGTTCGTCCACGAGGCCAAGATGATGCTGCCCGTGGTGGACGCCGCGCTGGTCGTCGTGGACGGCGTCGCCGGCGTCGAGGTCGTGACCCAGCGCGTCTGGGGATACTGCAACGACATCAACCTGCCGCGCATGATCGTCGTCAGCCGCATGGACCGCGAGCGCGCCGACGCCAATCGCGTGCTCGAATCGCTCACCAACGCCTTTGGCCGCGCCGTCACCCCGCTGCAACTGCCCATCGGCAGCGAGAAGAATCTCAGCGGCATTGTCGATCTCGTCCGCATGAAGGCCTACACCTACGAGATGGGCGGAAACGGAAAAGGCAAAGAAGGCCCCATCCCCGCCGACCTCGCCGCCGCCGCCAAGGAAGCTCACGAGAAACTGGTCGAACTCGTCGCCGAAGGCAAAGACGAGTTGATGGAAGAGTTCTTCGAAACCGGCACCATCCCCGAGGAGCATCTGGTCCCGGCGCTGCACGAAGCGATTCGCGAAGACAAACTTTTTCCCGTGCTCTTCACCTCCGGCCTCGGCAACATCGGCGTCGACGAGCTCATGGATTTCATCGTGGACTACACGCCGGCTGCCAGCGAACATCACGCCATCACCGGCTGGACGGCCGAGGGCGGCGCCCCCGCCGAACGCAAAGGCACCGACAACGAGCCCCCGTCCGTCTACGTTTTCAAGACCATGTCCGACGCATTCGCCGGCCGCATTTCCTACTTCAAGGTTTTTTCCGGCGTGCTGAAGGATGACGCATCGCTGCAGAACTACAATCGCAACACGCTGGAAAAGTTCGCCCACATTTCCCTAATCCAGGGCAAGCAAGCGGTTCCGATCCCGGAGCTTCATGCCGGCGATATCGGCGCGGTCGCGAAGCTGAGAGAGACGCTCACCGGCGACACGCTGGGCGACAAGTCATCGCCGATCCGCTATCCGGTCGTGCAACTGCCAGAGCCGGCGATCACCTTCGCGATCGAGCCGAAGAGCCGTGCGGATGAAGATAAGCTCGGAGTCGGCCTCCACAAGCTGATGGAAGAAGACGCCATGCTGCGCTTTTTCCGCGACCCGCAGACCAAGGAATTCCTGATCGCGGGCACCGGACAGCAGCACATCGAAGTCGTGGTCTCGAAGATGAAAAAGCGCTATCACGCCGAAGTGGTGTTGAAGGCGCCCAAGGTGCCGTATCGCGAAACCATTCGCGGCAAGGCCGACGTTCAGGGACGCCACAAGAAGCAGACCGGCGGCCACGGCCAATACGGCGATTGCAAAATCAAGATGGAGCCGCTGCCGCGCAACGCCGAAGTTGAATTCGAGTTCGTCAACGATATTTTCGGCGGCTCGATCCCGCGCAACTTCATTCCCGCCGTAGAAAAGGGAATCAAGGACGCCGCCGCCCGCGGCTACCTCGCCGGTTATCCCGTGGTGAACTTTCGCGTGATCCTTTACGACGGCTCCTACCACGATGTGGATTCGAACGACCTCTCGTTCCAGATGGCCGGCCGCATCGCCTTCCGCAAGGCCATGGAAGCTGCCCGGCCGACGCTGCTCGAACCGATCATGACCGTCGAGATCACCATCCCCGACGAATTCGCCGGCACCATCATGGGCGACCTCAACAGCCGCCGCGGACGCATCCAGGGCATGGACAACAAAGCCGGCAACACCATCGTCAAGGCCGAGGTGCCCATGGCCGAGATGCTGACCTACGGCGCCGATCTCACTTCCATGACGCAGGGCCGCGGCAGCTTCTCGATGGAAATGCACCACTATGACACCGTCCCGCAACAGTTGCAGGACAAGATTATCGAAAAAGCAAAAGCCGAACGCGGTGAGGTTAAAGAAGAAGAAGAATAGGTTCAACGTAGGGACGACCACCCTCGGTCGCCCAGGCCGAGAGCAACTCGGCAGCCATTTCGGTGGGGCTGGCGCGCACCCACAGGCGCACGGCCCGCGCCTTTGATCTCGCCGGCACACCAGCGCGGGGGGGCTAGAATGCATGCGAGAGGCTAAATGGCAACGAACGATTATGTCTACACAAGATTCATATGCACTGCCCTCAGAAAAGTCCTGCTCGCGCGCGCGAAGAACTCGTCACCACGAGAGCGTGTTGTCATTATTTTGAATTCCTCGTTTGGAATCAGGGAGAACGATCTTCCCGACGAGGTGCGGAAAGACTGGCGAAACATGCACTCGCTGAGCAATATCAAGTTGCACGAGGTGACGCCGAATCAAGCGAGGAAGGTGCTCGATTCTTTCTGGAATATCGCCCGCGCCGTGATCGCCAAACAGGCGAGCCAGGCGGTCGCCGATGCTCTGCTGCAGAACCGTTCGTACCCTGCATCTAGGTGAGACTGCGCTTCGGGCGATTCGATTCCTTCACTTCTTGTGGTGGCACGGAAATGCTTTTTCCATCGCCGCCAAAAACAGGGTTCCTGTGCTCAAGTGTGCTCTCTCAGGATGGTCTCGTATGAACTTCACTACGATTTCCTCAGATTGACCATTCGTTACGCTGTCGGGCGCACAATATGGCGCACCCACTAATCTGGCGCCGTCGTCCAAACCGCGCAGGTATGGTATGCAGTCCGACGTGGCACTTAACTGGGCCATTGTTAGCTCCCCGGTCGTCTTATCGGCATCTATAGCACAGGTAGAAAGGAATACGTTTCCCGATTTCCAAATGTGTTCTTTGGTTTGCCCAGCGGCGGGACCCGAACAGGCAATCACCGCCGCCAGGAAGAGTGTAAAGGCACTTCGCATAGGATTCTCCATCGGGCCGCTCAAATTGTCGGCCTGGTGCCCCAACTTTCGCGCGTTTCGAAGGCGGGGATTCCACTACTCTATCCCTGTTGGAGACCACCCGCCCACTCGCCTAGCGCAAAGTTAGCCGGGTACCCCACTCATTCGCGTTCTGTGCGAATGAGTGGGTCTTAGCTGGCGGAGATAATCGGAGTGGTTCAGATTCGTCAATTGGCCTTGCGCTGCGCCCGTTTGAACGAGTCCTGCATGGCATGCCGCAGCAAAATGTTTACCTTGGTCTAGTACCCGCGCCCATAGCTCTTCAGCCAGCCCAGGATGTCCGTGTCCAGCCTCATGGTGACAGCCTTCTTTGGCGACCGATAAAACTTTCCGATTTCCGCGCCGCTCCAGTCCACCACCTCCGGCATCTCCGACAGGTCAATGCCGGCGTCCTTTTTCGCGGCGATGGCGGCGATTTGGCGCGCCCGGTTTCTGGTGTGCTTCTTCATAGCTCCTTACGCTCTTTAGCGAAACGGGTCGGGGACTGCAAGCTGTTGGCAGATTCGGATTGCCGTAGGGTTCTTAACTTCACGATGTCTCGGCACAGTGCTGGTGCGTTGTGCTGGGGGATTATGGTAGACGCTGTGGTTAGCGCCCTCGCGAAGCAGCAACGCAGCCATGTGATTCCAAATGGCGGATCAAATCAATACGCTTCACAAATCACGTCACGGGAACCGTGATCTTTTCGCGGGCAACTTTTTTCCCGCGATGTGACTCGCTGGCCAGTTCACGATTAGCCTCCAGCAAGAGCTCGATAGCATCGCGGAGATTCTTACGTGCCTCGTCCAGCGTGTCGCCTTCCGAAATCGCACCCGGCAGTTCCTCGGTGTAGGCAACATAACCGCCGCCCTCGGATTCCGGAACTTCCTCGTAGACCGCGCTGAGAGTCAAGTTCATGAGACTATTTTACTTGGAAATCGCCAGTAAGAGGACGACCTTTTCCTTAACAGTTCGCGTAGCCAGCTCGCGTTCGCAGGAAATCGTTCCCTGATCGCGGTTTCTGGCGTACCATTCGTCTTTACTAAGGAGGCCCGCATGTCCAAGCGGAGTTCCCCGATCTGCTGCCGCTTGTTCTTCGCGACGCTCGTTCTCGTGCTCATCTCCCGACCTGCAACGCCCCAGGAAAGCAAGACCACAACCCTGGAGCTCGACCACGCGTCGATCTGCGGATCGAATCTTGACACGCTGCGCCAGGCCTTGACCGACGTGGGCCTGGCTCCCGACCTCGGCGGCCCTCACGGCAACGGCATTACCCAGATGGCCATCATTGGCTTCGATGACGCGACTTACCTTGAACTGATTGCGCCGATAAAGCCGGGCGTGAGCGCGGGCTCCGACTGGGCAAAGTTTATGGCCGACGATGCCGTCACCTGCGCATGGGCGGTGGGAACAAACGTTTTGCTGGAGGAAGTGGATCGCCTGAAGAAGGCGGGAATCCCCGTCACGACTCCCGAACATGGCAGCCGCAAGCGCCCCGACGGCATGTCGATCGAGTGGATGACTGCCAACGTTGGTAACGGAACGCCGGGATCCACGCTGCCGTTCGTCATCGAAGACCAGACGCCGCGCGCCTGGCGCGTCCAGACTTCGGCTAGCGTACAAGGAGCGCCGGTGACAGGCGTCGAGAACGTAGTCCTCGGCGTCAACAACCTCGACGCCTCGATTGCCTTGTTCCGCAAGGCTTACGGCTGGGCCGCGCCGCTCACCGAAAACCAGAAAGACTTCGGCAAGCTCGCCTACTTCCCCGGCGAGCCCGTGATTCTTGCCGCTCCGTCGAACGGAGGCTGGCTCTCGGAGCGGCTCGCCAAGTACGGCGAGTCCCCGGTCGCCTACCTGCTAGCCACGCGTGACTTCGCAGCGGCCACCAAGAAGTACAAACTCTCCGGCACGAAAACCTGGTTCGGCCAGAGGGTAGCATGGTTCGACCCCGGCAAGCTGAAGGGCGTGCACCTGGGAGTGATTGGGCAATAGATTGTGTGGCGCGGACACTCCTGTCCGCGTCTCTCCCTCGGAGCGCACCTCTGCAGCGGTTTTCGCGGTAGCAATTGCTTGATTCCGCTTTTCGCTTTACCATCGCCTTCAGTGTCCGCCGCCAAAGATAATCCCGCGCTCCATCTTAAAGACCGCCTGGTCTCCGCTGCCCCGGTCGAGGACGATTCCTCTTTCGAGCTCAAGCTCCGTCCGCAGCGCCTCCAGGAATTCATCGGCCAGCCCAAGGTCAAAGAGAATCTTGACATCGCGATCCAGGCGGCAAAGTCTCGCGGCGAGGCGCTTGATCACGTCCTGCTCTACGGACCGCCCGGCCTCGGCAAGACGACGCTGGCCAACATCATCGCCAACGAACTCGGCGCTGCTTTCCAGCAGACCTCCGGCCCCACGCTGCAGATCAAGGGCGACCTGACCGCGATCCTCACCAATCTCCGCGACCGGCAGGTGCTCTTTATCGATGAAGTCCACCGCCTGCAGCCCGCGCTCGAAGAGATCCTCTACTCCGCGCTCGAAGACTACAAGCTCGACATCATGATCGGCCAGGGCCCGTCCGCGCGCACCCACACGATGGACGTGAAGCCTTTCACCTTCATCGGCGCCACCACGCGCGCCGGACTGCTCTCCGCGCCCCTGCGCTCGCGTTTCGGGCTGCTGCTGCGGCTCGAGTTCTACACCCACGACGATCTCCGCGTAATCGTCGAGCGTTCCGCCGAGATTCTCGGCGTAAGCATCGATCGTCCCGGAGCCATCGAAATCGCCAGCCGCTCTCGCGGAACGCCCCGCATCGCCAACCGCCTGCTGCGCCGCGTTCGCGATTATGCCCAGGTGCGCGCCAACGGCTCCATCGATCTGCCCACCGCCCAGTCCGCGCTCAGCATGCTGGAGGTTGACCGCTACGGCTTCGACGAAGTCGATCGCAAACTCTTGCTCACCATCATCGAGAAGTACCAGGGCGGGCCGGTAGGCTTGAACACGTTAGGCGCGGCGCTTGCCGAAGAGCCCGACGCCATCGAAGAAATCTACGAGCCCTTTTTAATCCAGATCGGCTTTCTGAACCGCACTCCCCGAGGCCGAGTAGCCACTCAGCTGGCCTACGAACATTTCGGAATCACTCCCAACCGCCGCCAAAGCTCGTTGTTCTAGCTTGTGTGGGGACGGGCGTCCTCGCCCATCCGCGTAGAACCAGGCAGGTTCCAGTTTGACTTCTGCTACCGCAATCTGCGTTAATCACTCTTCGTCATCATCCCAGTGGAAACGCAGCAAGCAGGAGGAATCATGCGCGAAGTGATCGCTACCGATCAGGCTCCGAAAGCCATCGGCCCATATTCGCAGGCCATTCGAGCCCAGGGCCTGATCTTTACTTCCGGCCAAATCCCCATCGATCCCGCCACCTCGCAGATCGTCGCGGGCGACGTGAGCGCGCAGACCGAGCGCGTGCTCAAGAACCTGGCCGCCGTTTTGCAGGCCTCGGGCAGCAGTCTGGAAAAAGTTGTGCGCTCGACCGTCTTCCTGAAAAATATAGGGGATTTCGCCGCCATGAACGAAGTCTACGGCCGCTATTTTAAGCAGGAGCCGCCGGCGCGCTCGACCGTCGAAGTAGCCAGGCTTCCGAAAGACGTCCTGGTGGAAATTGATGTGATTGCACTCGCTTGAAAACAATTGGCGCTAAGAGACAAAATTTAAGAGACAGAATTGTAGAACTTTGAAGAAAAAGAAAAGAGGCATTATGAAGGCTCTAATCCTTGCCATCACCCTGCTCGCGTTAGCCGGCCTGATCGCTGGCCAAACGGCTCCCGCTCAAAAGGCAGCGAGCGCCAGCGGGCCCACCAAGGTTACCGGCGCGCCCACCAAAACCGCCAGCGGTCTCGAATATTGGGATATCAAGGTTGGCACGGGCGCGGTCGCGCAAAGCGGACAGCACGTCAAAGTCGATTACACGGGCTGGCTTACCAACGGCAAGAAGTTCGACAGTTCGGTCGGTACCGGCCATCCGTTTGACTTTATGCTGGGCGCCGGTCAGGTCATCAAGGGATGGGACGAGGGTGTAGCCGGCATGAAGGTCGGTGGCAAGCGCCAGCTCCGCATTCCACCGGATCTGGCCTACGGGGCGGGCGGCTATCCTCCGGTAATTCCCGCAAACTCAACCCTGATCTTCGACGTGCAACTAGTGGATGTGAAGTAGCGCGTGTGGCGCGGACACTCTTGTCCGCGAAAAGCTCGCAGACACACAAAAGCCCGCAGGACTCCAAAGAATCCGCGGGCCTATAGAAAGCTACGCCTTGACTACTTTGCCGCTGCGCAGACAGGAAGTACAGACGCGAATATGTTTGGTCGCGGCTCCCACCTTGGCGTGAACCGGGCGCAGATTGACGTTCCAGCGTCGTTTGCTGACATTGTGGGCGTGGCTGATGGTATTTCCGAACTGCGGCCCCTTGCCGCAGATATCACAAACTCGTGCCATAACTCTGAAATCCTTCCAGGCCTGTTGCCGAAACCATAATTTTACAGGAATCCGCCAGATTTCGCCAAGGGTGCGCGCGAAATCACGTGGGGACGGCCGCCCCGGCGATCCAGCCGAGCAAAAGCTCGGCAGCGCCTACGCCGCCTTGCCCATGACCGGTTGGGCGCAATGGCTGCAGCGCCGCGCATCGATGGGAATCTCACTCAGACATTCCGGGCACTTCTTGGTGGTCGGATCGGCTGGCGCCGGATCCTTGCGCATCCGCGCCACCAATGCATTCACCGGCAACACTACAAAAAAATAAATGGCCGCAGCAATCAGCAGAAACGACACCGCGGTGTTGATGAAATGCCCCAAGGGAAACAACGCCCCGTGAATCGTAAAATGGACAGCGGAAAAGTCCGGCTTGCCCACGAGCGCCGCGATGAGCGGCGTCAACAGGTCGGTGGTCAGCGCCGTGACCACGCCGCCAAAGGCTGCGCCAATCACCACGCCCACCGCCATATCTACCACATTGCCGCGCAAAATAAACTTCTTAAAACCGGATAACATTACTTCTTCCTCCGCTTATAGCGAATCCCGAGTTGCGGTACCACTGGCAACTGCCGAGCTTCGCTCGGCTTGGACAGCCGGGGGCGGCTGTCCCTACGCAACCTTCGACAGCCTCAGATCCTCATCGGCATCACGATATACCGGTACTTGTAATCTTCGGCTTCCGCCGGACGAAGCTGGCCGGCGGACTGGGCATCTTTCAGTTCGAGTTTCACTTCACACGACCCGGTCGCCTTGATGAAGTCGAGCAGGTATTGCGCGTTGAATCCGATCGCCATGGGCTCACCGTCATAGGCGACTTCGATGGAATCCTCCGACTCGCCCGTCTCGGTCGACGATGCGGAAATCTTCAACTCGCCCTTCTCCAGACGCAGGCGCACGGCGCGCGACCGCTCATCGGCGAACTGCGCCACGCGCGCGATCGCCGCTCCCAGTTCTTCGCCATGCAACGCGATCGACTTGGAGATATCCTTCGGCAACACCGCCTCGTAGTTCGGAAACTGCCCGGTGAGTTGGCGCGACGTCAGCAACCGCGGCCCCACGCGGAAGAATAGCGTCGACTCATCCTTGGCGAAGTCGATAGTCTCGACATCGGAATCCAGTAGCGACTTCAACTCATCCATCGCCTTCTTTGGGATCAGTGTTTTCATCTCGCCAGAAACGCCTTCAAACTTTTCTCCCGACCGCTCCACGTGCGCCAGTCGATGTCCATCGGTCGCAACCATGGTGATCGACTCTGGCTTCAGCACCATCAACGCGCCATTCAGCGTGTAGCGCGACTCTTCGCTGGCAATGGCGAAGCCCGTCTTGGCAATCATCGACCGCAACACCGCCGCGGGAATCCTGATCACGCCCGCCGATGGAAACACCGGCAAACCAGGAAAATTCGACCGCGCCATGCCCACCATCTTCGTATTGGATCGTCCGCAGCGAATACTGACCCAGTGATTCTCAAGCAAGCGGATGGTGATATCGGCGTCGGGCAGCAACTTCACGTAGTCATAAAGCTTACGCGCGGGAATTGTGCACGCGCCCTCTTTTTTCACCTTGGCATTGCAGGACGTGCGCAGGCTCAGGTCGAGGTCCGTCGCCGTCAGCGACAACTTGTCGCCTGCGGCCTCGAAGAGATAGTTGGAGAGAATGGGAATTGTAGTCTTGCGCTCGACCACACCCTGAGTGGCTGTCAGTTCGCGAAGAAGCTCAAATTTGCTGACCGTAATTTCCATGGTCGTTGCGGCTACTACAGGGGCGACTTCCACCGGCATATTGGGTCTCCCGACTTTACTTCTGTTCTCTTCTTATATCAAATTCAAAAGCAAGAAAACCAGTAGTAACCGTAGGCGCTTCGGAGAAGTGGAAAACTGGTCCAGGTCCCTGCGGTTCAGTTGCTTCTACATCGATCCTTCATGTGGAGAATCGATCCCTGCCTCAGCGGAGACCAGGGCAACGCGCGGACTGTTCTCAGATTTCTATCCTGTCTCCCACAGTTTCCACAAAGACTACACAGGTAGAAGGCAGGAAGAATGGCCTGATGAGTGGAAAAATTGGTGGAAACCACCATCTACGCGCCTAACTGCTCGGTCAGTTTATTGAGCAACCTGTTCAAATCCTTATCGTTCTTGCGAACCCCTTCAATCTTGTCAACTGAATGCAAGACGGTTGTGTGGTGCTTACCGCCGAACTGGCGCCCAATTTCAGGCAGTGACGCCTCGGTGAGGTGCTTGGCAAGGTACATCGCAATCTGCCGCGGATACACGATAGAACGCGAATTATTCTTCGCCTTGATTTCCACCAGACGCAAGCCGAATTGCTCAGCCACAGCCTTCTGAATGGATTCAATCGTCACTTTGCGGGCCTGCGAATCAATGAAATTCTTCAGTACCTGCTGCGTGTAGGGCAGCGTAATTTCCGCCCCGATCAGCGAGGAATGCGCCACCAACCGGATCAGCGCGCCTTCCAGTTCACGCACATTCGACCGGATATTCTGCGCGATAAACAACGCCACATCCGACGGCAGCGTCACCCGTTCCTGCTCTGCCTTCTTTTGCAGGATGGCGACTTTCGTCTCCAGGTCCGGCGGCTGAATATCTGCAATCAGCCCCCACTCGAACCGGCTGCGCATGCGATCCTCAAAGTCCGCCAACTCCTTCGGCGGGCGGTCGCTGGCGATCACGATCTGCTTCATCGATTCGTGCAGCGCATTAAACGTGTGGAAGAACTCTTCCTGGGTGCGCTCTTTTTGCGCCAGAAACTGGATGTCGTCGATCAGCAGAACATCCATCGTCCGGAATTTATCCCGGAAGCTGATCATTTTGTCGTAGCGCAGCGAATTGATCATCTCATTGGTGAACTTCTCGCTCGACACGTAGCAGATCGCCGCCTGCGGCGTCCGCCGCTTGATCTCGTGCCCGATCGCCTGCATCAGGTGGGTCTTGCCCATCCCCACGCCCCCGTACAGGAACAGCGGGTTGTAGGCTTTCGAAGGCCGCTCCGCCACTGCCTGGCAGGCTGCGTGGGCGAACTGATTTCCACTGCCGATCACGAACGCGTCAAACGTGTAGCGCGGATTCAGTTGCGCGGCGCTGTCCCAGTCAAACCGCCCCTGCGTTGCCGACAACCCCGGCGCCGCCTGCGGACCCGCACCAGCATTCGGACTGCCGCTCGAACCGCCGCTGGAACTATGAGCCGAAAGGCCGCCGTTATGCCGGATCAACGTGTTCGAAGGATCGTCCTCGGCGGTAACAAATTTCACATCCTCGTATCCCAGTTCGAGCTGGTCGACCGCTTCCTGAATCAGATCCGCGTATTTGTCGCCAACGTGACGGAACTCGGCGGTCGGAATACGCACGTACAAAACTCCATTGCTGGCGTGGCTGTACCGCGTCGGCTTCAGCCAGGTGTCATAGGAGTGCCGGTTAACTTTCTTTTCCAGGGCGTCAAGGATGCGCACCCAGGGATTCGGGATGATGGCGGAACTGGAGAGAGACATTTTTTACCAGAATATCGAAAACGCCGGCGTAAATACGTCCGGGAAAAAACCGATCTTGAAATTATGAGTTCTTCTTTTACTGCAGAGCCGCTTATGTCTTGCAGTACGAATTGTCGCTGAAAGTTATTGCGATTCGAACCGCATACTAGCACAAAAAAATCGCCGCGTCGGTGCGTTGCAACAAAAAAATTCCGCGCGAGCGCTGAATCGAATCGCGTTTTTTTTACGCTGTCAAGTGTCGAGAAACTAACTGCCGCGCAAAGTGTGCAATGGAGAAAAGGTTCGTGTGGTGACGGGGCCCTGCCCGGTCCCGCCTACGCGCAGCTAGGCTGCGAAATGTGGCAACTACGAAATCGGCCGCCGTTCCCGCCTCGCCGGTGCCGCGGTCTTGTAACTTCCCGGATACACCACCACCGACCGTCTTCCACCCTCGCCGTCACTCTCCGTGCGCAAATCTTTTTCCTCACGCAGCGCCAGGTGCACGATCCGCCGCTCGCGCGACGACATCGGCCCAAACCGGTAAGGCTCGCTCGTCCGCCGCACCTGCTCCGCCGCCACCCGCGCCGCCGTTTGCAGTTCGTCGATCCGCATCGCCCGGAAATTCTTGCAGTCGAACCAGATCTTCTCGTGCTCGTTGCCCTGCAGGTGCAGAATCTCTGACGCCAGCAACTCGAACGAACGCAGCAACTCGCCGCCTCGCTCCAGCAACAGCGCCGAATCCGGCCCCGCAAACTCCACCAGAATTTCCGGATGCTCCCACTCGCGATTCTGCGCGATCGGCGGGTCCACGGTAATCCGATACTTCAGCTTGAAGCCGCCATTCGAAATAACGGCCTGTAGAAATTCCCCAATCTGTTTAGCAGCAGCAACTTTGTCAATGATCGGCATAGTCAGTTCTCAGCTGTGAGCTCTCAGTAAATGCTAAGAGCATCGCAAACGACGAAAGGTTCGTATCAGGGTATCGCTTTAGCGATACCGCAACTTCCTCGAAATCAGACGCCCCTTTAGGGGCTGGATTTTAACTGACGGCTGAGAGCTGAGAGCTGGCCCCTATTTCTCTTTCTTCCGCGCCCGCTTCTCCATCATCTCGCGCATCTCGCGTCCCAGCGACGTGCGATTCATCACCATTTGCTGCACGATCCCGATCAACTGGCCCGCGGACCAGTACAACCCCAACCCCGCCGGCAGGTTCCAGCTCATCAGTCCCAGCATGCCCGGCATCATGATGTTCATCATTTTCTGCTGCGCCGGATCCATGCCCGCCTGAGGCGTCATCCGCTGCATCACCAGCATGGTAACAATGATCGCAACCGGCAGAATGTGCCACGGATCGGGCGCCGAAAGATCGTGAATCCACATCCATGGCGCATGGCGCAGATCCATCGCGACGTTGAGCATGCGGTAGTACGCAAACAGAAACGGCATCTGGATCAGCAGCGGCAAACATCCACCCGCCGGATTCACGCCTTCCTTTTTGTACAGCGCCGAAATCTCCTGGTTCATTTCGGCTTTCTTCGGGTCCCGCAGACTGTACTTCTTATATTTTTCCTGGATCGATTTGATCTGCGGCGCCACGCGCTGCATCTTCAGCATCGACTTCATCTGCGAAAGCCGCAGCGGCAACAGCGCCAGGTTGATGACCAGCGTTTGCAGCAGGATCGCCCAGCCCCAGTTCGAGACGATGTGGATGTGCATCCACTTCAACCACAAAAACAGAGGACGCGCGATAATCCCCAGCCAGCCAAAGTCGATGATCGCCCGCAGATCCGGCTCCGCACCCGTAATGCCCGGCACCGAAACCGATTCCAGATCCGCCAGCGCCTTCGGCCCCACATACAATCGGCCGTCAGTCGCGCCCTTCAGGCTGCCGACCGCCGCGCCCAGCACGTCGACCTTGTCCATCTGCTTCGTATCGGACCCGCCATGCGGAATTTCAAGCGCGTTCCGCAGCGTCACCATGGCTGCGCTCTGCGGATCCTGCGGCAAGAATACCGCCGCGAAATACTGGTCTGACAGTCCCGCCCAATGCAGCGGTCCCGGTATTGTGCCGCCCCCGCTGATCTTCTTGATCGCCAGCCGCTCGACCTTGTTGTCGTACTGATAAACGATCTGCCCAGTCGCGTACTGCGGACCGGTCATGTCGCTGCCAAACGCCGCCGGCCACATCGGAAACGCCGTGACCTGCGCGCCATTCACTTCGACCGCGGTCCGCACCCCGACCACATAGCTGTTGCGATCAAACGTGAAACTCTTCTCGACCGAGACGTCGCCGTCGGAGTAAGCAAACTTAATCTCACTCGGAGCCGTTGCGGGTGCGCCATCCTTCTGCACACTTTGCGGAAGGGTGGGTGTCACATACAGCGCCGAGTTCAGCTTGTTCCGCAGCCCCTCGTCATACGACCACAACGTCAGCGGATACCCGTACTTCTCCGCCGCCGCGGCATTCACCAGTTCGAGCGGTCCGCCTTTGTCGTCGGTGTATTTCTTCAGCACCCAGGACTTGACCCGCCCGCCGCGATTCGTGAACACGATCCGGTAGACGTCATTTTCAATCAGCGTCTCTGACTCACTGGTTGCCTGCAGCGGAGTTGCTGCCGGCGCGGTCTTCTTTTTCCCGGATGTACCCGGCGCCGTTGGGAGTTGCGTTGGAGTTTGCGAAGGAAGCTGCGCTTGATTCTGCACCGGAGCCGCCTGCGGGCTCTCCGTCTTCGCCGGAGGCTGCGGCCCATACTTCTTCATCAGCGGCTGGAAGAGCATGATAACCAGAAACGTCAGCGCAAACACGACCAACAGCTTGCGCTCCATCCCGGGTTCTTGTTGAGGATTATGAAATTCAGCCAAATCAGTCAGCTCGCCATTTCTTCGTCATTTGCTTTGTATCAGGGCATCGCTTCAGCGATGCCGAATTCCGTCCGCCATCAGCGGCCCCTTTAGGGGCTGAGAGCTGGCACGTTCCGCGCTAACCGCGCTCGACTTCACCACCGCATCCAGGCCGCCCTTAGCCAGCGGATGACACCGCATCAGTCGCCAAGCCGCCATCGCCCCGCCGCGCCACGCGCCATACCGCTCCACCGCTTCCATCGCGTATTCCGAACAAGTCGGCACATACCGGCACGACGGCGGAAACGCAGGCGATATCCACCGCTTATAAAATCGCAGCAGCCCGAGCGCCAGAGACTTCATTTCTCCACCAGCTTTTTCGCGATCGCCTCCAGCGCCCGCCCCACTTCTTCGAGCACTAGAGAAAATTCTAAAGTCAACACCGATTTCTTCGGATTGATCACCACATCCACCGCGCCCACTCCCGCCAGCACCGCGCGACGCAGCCGCACTGCTTCGCGCAGCCGCCGCTTGATCCGGTTACGCTGCACGGCGCCGCCTAGCACGCGTCCCACGGTGAACCCGACGCGCGCGCTTTTTTTTGGTAGAGCGCCTTCCGGCGAAGCGCCCTCCGCCTGCCGCAGATAGAACACGGTCATGTGTGAGGAAAAGTGCCGCCGCCCTTGCTTGTACACGCGCTCGAAGTCGGAGTGCTTCAGCAGCCGCCCCGAACGCGAGAAGCCGCGGGGAAAGCTCCCGCCCGCCTTCGCCGCGGGCTGCTCTACACTCCGCTCCGGAGCGTCGGCGCTCACCTGCTCACAATCCTGCACAATAGTTAATGATAATGACGGCCTTTGCTGTCCGTCGGGGGAAAACTAATCGCGGAAGCCCGGCGCCACTGAAACTCGCTTGCGCCCCTTGGCCCGGCGGCGCGACAGCACTGCCGCCCCGCTCTTCGTCTTCATGCGGGTCCGGAACCCGTGCTTCTTCGAGCGCTTGCGCTTGTTGGGTTGAAATGTACGTTTCGGCATCGAAAATCCCTTGCTCCTGATTGAATCGGCTGGCTTGAGGCAAACCGTAAGTATAAATGACGCCGACTCCCCCGGCAAACGCCGCAGCTAGCTACAATGTCCCTGATCAGATTCTCTGACCACCGACCGGCCACTGACCACTGCTTTCGATGAATCTCGACGATACCATAGTTGCCATCGCCACCCCGCCCGGTCGCGGAGGCATAGGCGTGGTCCGCCTGGCCGGCCCCGACGCAAGAGCCATTGCCCAGCCCATGCTCCGTCTAAACCGCGAACTGGAACCCAACCGAGCCCAACGCTGCGATCTAATCGAACCCCGGGTGCCCCACCCAAGCTCTGCCTGGGTGGGTACGTCGCCGCCGCGCGCCGCCCAACAGAGCGACGCCACCGTCCTAACCGCGGCCCGCATCGACGAAGTTGTAGTCACCTACTTCGCCAAGCCCCACTCCTACACCACCGACGACATCGTAGAAATCTCCGCCCACGGCTCCCCTGTAGTCCTGCGCCACATAGTCGAACTCGCCCTGGCCCAAGGCGCCCGTCTAGCCGAGCCCGGAGAATTCACCATGCGCGCCTTTCTCAACGGACGCCTGGACCTGACTCAAGCCGAAGCCGTCCGCGATCTGATCGATGCGCAGACTTTGTTTCAAGCCAAAGTAGCCGCTCAACAATTGGAAGGCGCGCTCTCCAATCGCCTGAAGCCCATCAAGCAAAAACTAGTCGATCTGATCGCTCTGCTCGAGGCCGGCATCGACTTCGCCGAAGACGACGTCTCTGTAGCCCAGGACGCAACCATCCGAGATCGCATCGCGCAAGTCAAAGCCCCGCTCCAGCAACTGGCCGCCACCTTCACTTACGGTAAGATCGTTCACCAGGGTCTGACGCTCGCCATCGTAGGCCGTCCCAACGTAGGCAAGTCGAGCCTTTTCAATCGCCTCATCGAACGCGAGCGCGCCATCGTTACCGCCCAGCCCGGCACCACCCGCGACTTAGTGAGCGAAACCGTAGCTATCGGTGGAATTCCTGTGGAACTGGTGGACACCGCCGGCATCCGCCGCGCTCTCGACGAAGCCGAGAGCATAGGCATAAAGAAATCAATGGAAGCCCTGGCCGACGCCGACTTAGTGCTGGTAGTAATCGATAAAACTCAGCCCCTATCGGAAGAAGATCGCGAGTTACTAAGTCAAGTAGAAGGCCGTCCAGCGATAGTGGTAGAAAACAAATCCGACCTACTGGGCTTGTGTGGGGACGGGCGCCTCGCCCGTCCAAACAGCGCCCACGTAGAGACAGCCGCCCCCGGCTGTCCAGCCGAGCGCAGATCGGCAACTCGGACGCTGCCCGTAATCCCCACCTCCGCCCTAACCGGCGAAGGCATCCCCGCCCTGCGCGCCGCCATCCTGAACCACGTCGCCGGAGACGCCACCACCCAGCAAGAATCCGGCTTCCTGACCAGCGTGCGCCACCAGAAGTTAGTCACCGACGCCCGAACCGCGCTAGAAGCGGCAACCAACGCCGTAGCCGCCCGAGTCCCCCACGAGATGCTCCTCCTCGATCTCTACGGAGCTCTGCGCCCTCTCGACGAAATCACCGGCGCCACCACCAGCGACGACATCCTGAACCTGATCTTCAGCACCTTCTGCATCGGAAAATAGAGTAGCGTGCAGTACCAGCCAAAGAGCAGCAGAAGCGCATCGGGGCTGCCGAATTCCGAAATACGCATTTCAGCTTCACTCGGTATCCCGATGGGATCGAGCAATTCGTGTCCACACCCGAGCTTCACAATGAGAACAGCATCGGCAGCGATCCTCTCCCAGCCGGACAAGTGTGGGCACTGTCTCCGGGCGGTCCGGATGAAAACCCCGGACTCTTCCGCAATGAGGTGACCGAAGGGCCGGGCAGCGGACTGAAAATTCTCAACCAAAGTCCTCCGGGGCTGCTCAAAGAAAGTGTGCGCTGTGCCGAACAGAATCTTTACGCCAGAGCAAAGGAACTGGTCGGTGATCGCGATCCTCGCGCGCACGAGTTCACCATCCAGTTCCGCGCTTGTCGAGCGCAGCCTCGAAGGCGGACTCGTCATCGTCGGCGGACTCAATCTCGGTGGGTCTGTCGAACCTATTTACAATGCCGTCAGCATTATCGAACTGGCTGCTGACAAAGGTGCGCAGAAAGTCCTCATGCCAGTCTCTGCCCGCAAGCAACTATTCGATCTGGCCGACGATTTAGCCACCAAGGTAGCCGTCGTGTATTACGCGGATGCAAAAGATGCGCTACTCAAGGCGCTCAGCGAATAAATGTTGAACGGCACGCAAACAACCTGTCCGTCATCTCGTCATCTTGTGCGAGGAGTCACGCGATTTGTCGGTTCGCCTCAGAAACATCTGGATACTCGAAGGAGACATCAAAGGCGGCTTCGACCATATTAGTCATTCCTGGATGCTGAATCACATTCCTATGGATACAGGCATTCTGGAGAAGTGGCTGAAAAGCGGATACCTCGAACAAGCGAATTGGTTTGCCACCGAAGCAGGTACTCCACAAGGGGGTATTGTTTCGCCGACGTTGGCCAACCTCGCTTTGGACGGACTCGAAGTCCTGCTGGCGAAAACGTTTCCGCGACGCGCAGAAAAAGGACGCTGGGTTCATCCCAAAGTGCATCTGGTGCGTTATGCCGATGATTTCATCATCACCGGCAGCAGCCATGAACTGTTAGTCAACGAAGTTCGTCCGCTGGTGGAAGCGTTCTTGCACGAGCGAGGACTCGAACTTTCAGTGGATAAGACTCACGTGACACGCATTCAAGATGGGTTCGACTTTCTGGGTCAACACCTCCGTAAGTACAGAGGCAAACTGTTAGTCACGCCTTCTAAGAAGAACACGAAGGCGTTCCTGACAAAGGTCCGGGGAGTAGTCGAGAATAACAAATCGGCGGCACAGACTAACTTGATCGTTCAACTCAATCCCGTCATTCGGGGATGGGCAAACTATCATCGACACTGTGTTGCTAACCGTGCATTCAGCCGCGTGGACTTTGAGATTTGGCGTAAGCTGTGGCGCTGGTGTCGCCGACGACATCCAAATAAGACCGCTAGCTGGGTGAAGGCTCGATACTTTCACGCCATCTGTGGTCGGACGTGGACTTTCGCCTCGCGTACCGGCACACATTCTGACGGCCAGCCTATCTGGAAACGACTGGTCTATGCTGGCAACACTCCGATACAACGGCATCGGAAGATTAGGGGAGGCCAACCCATTTGATCCCCAATGGCGCGTGTATTTCGCGGAACGGAACTGTCGCCAGCGGTTCGTAAACGCATCACTCCGTCGTGCATGACCGGTTCTCCCTCGTGGAGGACCTACCACGGCTTGAGCCGGATGAAGGGAAACTTTCATGTCCGGTTCTGAGGGGAGAGAGCGCCAGCAATGACGCTCTCTTACCCTACTATGACCAAATCGGCGGGCCGAAAATGGTACATGCGGCTTGTTGGTCTCATGCAAGAAGGCAGTTTTTCGAGGCAGTGCAGCTAAATCCCCGAGACCCAGTTGCAACTCCGATTGTGGCGCGGATGGACGAACTGTTTGCCGTCGATGCAGACGCTCGCCGCAAAGCGCTGACTACTGCGGCCCGCCATATCCGGCGTCAGGAAACAGCCAAGCCTCTTCTCGATGATATTCGAAGCAAGATCGACGCAGCGCAGTCCGTAGCTTTGCCTTCCAGCGCACTCAGCAAGGCTTGCCAGTACGCCCTCAAGCCTTGGAAAAGGCTCACCCGATCCTTGCAGCATCCCGAATTAGAACTAAGTACTAACTTGGCGGAGAACTCCATGCGTCCGGTTGCTCTTGGTCGAAAGAATTGGTTGCACATCGGCAGCCCACAAGCGGGACCGAAGGTTGCGGCGATTCTCTCGGTCGTGGAAAGCTGCCGTCGGCTGCAGGTCCGGGTGCGCGATTATCTCGCCGCGGTTCTCCCCGGGCTTGCCGATCTCCCGATCCGGTGCCTCCCTGAACTTACTCCCGCCGTGTGAGGCGCCCGGCATTCATAGAATCAAGCGACCGGGGTACTAACGTGAACTGATTGTGCCACCAAGAACCCCAGGGCCGGCTCGGGTTGCCATTGTGACCGTCTCAGTGCTTTGTGGCAGAGACAACGCGGTGCGCGGCCTGCCGACGAGCCAGACCTGCCTGGATTGAACCTGCTTGCGAAGCCGGGTGAAATTGCGGGTGCATAATCTTCTCCCGTTGCTTCCGGGTCGCGGGATCGTTCTTCTTCGCCAGTTGCTGGTTCAAAGCCGCGAGCGCAGCGCGCTTGTCGGTCACGTCTTCGAGCCGGACATTTTCGTAGCCCTTGCGCCGCCCGACAATGCGATAGTCAAACGAAATATTGGAGCGCCCGCCCCCATGCTCGTGCACTTCAAATCCCGATGCGGTTTCGTTCGCTACATAGAGTGCTTCGGAATCGCCTTTGGGAGTAATGAACACGTGATACTCAATACTGGTGTTCACGGTCGCGGCGAAGTTCGGATCGAGGACAGATCGAGGACAATGGTGGCGGATCCGTTGCTCAGAGTCGCCGAACCGAAATCCTCAAACCAGTTATTCGGCGACTGAACCGCATAGAGACGAACCACGCGGTCGCCTTGTCCTTGCACCGCGCCCGATACGTTTCCAGTGCAGGTAAGGTCGCCTCCGGTATCGACCAGGCAGTTGTGAGTCAGCGTGCCGGCCTCAAGCGCGTAACTGGCCGAACTGCTCTGATTGAGGAAAAGACCGGTGACATATGGACCATTGTTCAGCCCGTACACCGCATAGCCCGAATCCTCCGTTCCCCACACGCCAATTCCGCCCGTTCTGTCGCTATCGCCACTTGTCCCTATCGACTGAAAGCCCGAGCTCTTCACAAATGTTTCGCTCGTACCACCACCACTACCCCACTCGCCTATGCCCACATCAGAATTGCTCTGGCCCAAGATCCCCGGCGCTATGCCGGTATTGCTGTTATTCTCAGAAACTGTAGCCATTTCCACCGGTGAGTTGTTGTATGCGATCAGTGCCGAATTTCCGTCTGCCGTGGCGAGTACCCCAGTAGTTCCTAAGAGTCCGGCATCACCCCAAATCCCCGCTCCCAAGCCTGGTTCCGACGTTCCCATAGCGCTCAGCCCTCCGTTGGAACCGAACACCCCAGCTCCGAGGAAGCCACTTGTAGAAATGTACCCCTGCACGCCATACACCTGGGCCGAACCCAATGCCGAACCGAAGATCGCCGCGTTTCCGTCCGTGTTGGCCTGTGTCGTCGCAACAATCCCGTAGGACGTGCCGCTCGGAGCAGCTTGTGTCACGTTCAACACAGTGCCGCCGTTCGCATTGAGTGTTTGATTTCCGGTGAATGTATTGGGCGCAGAGAGCTGAGGGACCTTGGTGGTGTCGAGGTTCAGAGTGACATTGCCGCTCGTGCCGCCACCGGTCAGGTCCGTGCCTGCGGTCACCCCGGTGACGGTGCCCGTGCCCGCATTGCTGCAAGCCCAGGTGCTGCCGTTCCACTGCAAGATCTGATTCTTCGTGCAGTTAGAGAGCATGCTGACCGTTATATTGCCCTTGGTGCCGCCGCCGGTCAGGCCAGGACCAGCGGTTACGCCGCTGATTGGTCCCGGAGGTCCTTGCGGCCCCGGAGGTCCAGTCAGCACGATGTCGAGTTCGGCTGGATGGCTGGTCGTGGTCGTCTCTTTGCTGTTCAGAGCGAACGACACTGCGCCATCGGGAATGAGTGCGATTCCGTCGTTCGCCGTGGTGTTGAGCCAGTCGACGACCGCTGTCGTCACGTCGACCAGGATGTATTGCTCCTTGTCAGCCGTCGCGATTGGAATCGCGCTCGCGCTCGCGCCGCCCAGAGTGGGTGAGTCATTCGCGGTGATCGTCTTTTCCGTCCACGAACTGGTGACGAGATCGACGTTGAACGACCCAGCAGTGGGAACAGTGGCAACAAAAATCTTGAGCGTCCCCTTGGCGACCATCGAACCGGTGACGGACGAAGGAATGCCGGAGAGATCAAACCTGATGAAGGTCGTTGCCCCGGAACTTTCGACTTCCAAGGTGTTCGCCGTGCCGAAATTCTTGGTCGGTGAACTGGTGAGCGTGTAGGCATCATCGCTCGGGGTGATCTGGGCCGCTGCGAAAGCTGCCAGCAGTGTGTCCGGCAAATCCCTCCAAGTATTTTTGATTTGTGTGATCAAAATTCTCCAGAGAAGGGCCGACTGCCAGCTACTGGCTCTTGCGACTCCGGCTCGCGACTCTCCGTTCTCGGCTCCCGCCTTCCCCGCCGGTTTCGTTTTGTCCGGGATGTGCCCGGTCCGAAACTGGACCCGCCCACATGCACCCAAGTTCTCAACGACAATTTCTTCCATTTCCTGAAGGCAGAATTCCAGATTCGAAATCTGTATCTGGGGGCGGGCCTCAGTGTTGACGGGCCCCAGCCCACTAAGTGATTGATTCAGAACGCTGCAATCCGACCGGCCGGGTTGGACCGTGGATTGCTTTCTCGGATGCCGATTTAGTTTGCCCTGTACACGGGGATTGGGCCGGGTACGTGGCTTTAACTCCCAGATCGATCTTGAAAATTGAAGCTGCGCAAGTGCCCCGGATCCTTACCTTACCTTGGCGCGAGTCGGTGTCGTCATCTGGACCTGAGCTGTCCAGACACAAGTTATCCGAACCTCAGTGATCGAATCCGGCCGCAATTGAGAATTGGAAATGGTCGGATCCCGAAAGGAAGGTGCACGATGTTGCACGAATCTCTCTCCTCCCGCCTCTTGGCAAAGTTCGCACTGCTGATGTTGGTTCTCTGTTTCGGCATGGCCCCCTACCTGTGCGCTCAGGCCTCCAACACTGGTACCGTGCTTGGGACGGTTAGCGACGTATCGGGCGCGGTTATCTCCGACGCCGCTGTCACCCTCACCGATCTTTCCACCAAGAATTCGCGGAGCGTGACCACCAACAACGCCGGAAGATACATTTTTGTGGACGTTAACCCCGGCAACTATGAGATCACTTTCGTCAAGCAAGGCTTTAACACTAACAAGACGCAGATCATAGTCCAGGTCGGACAAGCTAACAGCATCAATATGGCCTTGAAAGTCGGAGGCAGCACCACGGTGGTGGAAGTGACCGCTGTCGGCAATGAACTGCAAACGCTGAATTCCACGATTGGCAATACTGTCACGGCCAGCGATTTGGCCAACTTGCCTACCCTCGGGCGCGATACCAGTTCATTCGTCACCCTGCAACCTGGCGTCAGTCCTGACGGCAGCGCTGGCGGCACGGTGGTGGACCAAACCGTTTTCACGCTTGACGGTGGCAACAACAGTAACGACATGGACGGCAGTTCGGGCGTGTACAACCCGAATTTTGGCGACGATCCGGCTGGTGGGTTGTTCTCGAACAAATATAATCAGATCAGCGGAGCAAATCTCGGGATCAACGGTGGCCAGCCTTCGGGCGTGATGCCAACCCCAGTCGACAGCATTGAAGAGTTCAAGGTCTCGACCGCAAACCAGACCGCCGACTTCAACAATTCTTCAGGCATGCAGGTGGCGATTGCCACCAGGCGTGGCAGCAACGCCTGGCATGGTACGGCTTACGAGTATTATTGGGACAACAACTTTTCCGGCAACACATGGGAAAACAATTCGGCAACACCAAAGGTACCGGTGCCGGACTGGCACAGAAGCTGGTTCGGAGGTTCGATTGGCGGTCCCATCATTCCCAAGGAGATTCTTGGCGGCAAAACCTACTTCTTCTTCAACTACCAAAGTGCGCGCTGGCCTAACTCGGAAACCATAACCAAACTCGTCCCCAGTGCTAACATGCGCCTGGGGATTCTGACCGATTCCAGCGGTAACAACTACAACCTTAACACGCTTGATCCGCGGGGCATCGGGATCAATTCCTACGTACAGCAGATGTGGAATAAGTATATGCCGCTTCCCACTCCGGGGCTCGGTTGCGGTGGGCTCACGGGCGACACCTTTTGCGACGGCGTCAACACGCTCGCATTCAGCGCGAACCTGGCGCTTCCGCAAAACGACAACTTAGCCGTGGTGCGCCTTGACCACGACTTTGGACAGAAGTGGCACTTCATGTCGAGCTACCGCTATTACCATCTAACGCGTGCTACCGACGATCAGGTTGACATCGGGGGATTCTTCTCCGGCGATGCGTTGGGCACCCCCGCTTCCTTGACCGACCGCCCGCAAGTGCCCTGGTATCTTGTCTTGGGAATGACTACAAACATCAATTCGCACGTGACCAATGACTTCCGCTACAGCTTCCTCCGCAACTGGTGGCAATGGGGATCGAAAGGCGATCCGGCGCAGTTTTCAAACTTAGGCGCGGCTCTTGAGCCGTTTGGCGAGCAACGAAATGACGTGGCCGCTCCTTACAACATCAATACCCAGCAGACACGCACGCGCTTCTGGGATGGGAAGGATTATTTCCTCCGCGACGACGTTTCCTGGCTGAAAGGCAACCACCTGTTGCAATTCGGCGGTCAGTACCAGCGTAACTGGAACTACCACCAGCGTACCGATAATGGCGCCGGCATCAATTACTACCCGGTTTACCAACTCGGGGACTCTGCGGGTTCCGGCAACGTTGACATGACCTGCGCCGGCACCTGCTTAGCTCCCGCTTTCAGCGGCGCTATCCTTGCTCGCGAGGCGGCTGCAGTCCTTGGAATCGTAACTGACTCGCAGCAGGCATATACCTATGCCGGTTCCGGTTCGAGTTTAACCCTGAATCCGCCGCTTACGCCGGCCTTCGATAAGGCGACCATTCCCTACTACAACCTCTATATCAATGACACCTGGAAGCTCAAGCCTTCCTTCACCCTTACCTACGGGTTAGGTTGGGCGTTGGAGATGCCGCCGACGGAGGAAACTGGTAAGCAGGTCATGTTCGTGGGTCCAGATGGCCGACAACTCGACACTCAGACGTACTTGGCAAACCGCGAGGCGGCGGCGCTGGATGGGCGGGTTTACAACCCGACCATCGGTTTTGCCCTGATCGGCAACGTCGCCGGACACCCGAGTCACTATTTTGACCCGTTCTATCATGCGTTCAGCCCTCGCGTTGCCGTGGCTTGGAACCCGGATTTTGCCAAGAACACCGTCATCCGTGGCGGCTATGGGCGAATCTATGGACGTTTGAATGGCGTGGGCCTGGTGCTGGTCCCATTACTCAGCCCCGGATTGATCGAGGCGGTAAGTTGCTCCTATGTCTTCTTGAATGGATCGTGTGGCACATCTGGACCCATCGATGCCTCGGGTTCGTCTACTAAGGGTGCTTTTCGTATTGGAACTGACGGCACGACGGCTCCGCTTCCAGCTGCAACCCTGACGTTGGCGCAACCATTATTCCCTGGCACAATCCAGAACGGCGTGCTCAGCGCAGAGGCGGCCACGGCCTCGCCCCAGGACCCACGTACCCGTCCGAATTCTGTTGACTCGTTCGATTTGACGATTCAGCACCAGTTTTCTCACAAGGTCACTGTGGAATTTGGCGGCATTAGCCGTTGGATCCACGACACACTTCTGTCGGTCAACCTCAACTCGGTGCCCTACATGATGACTCTTGGTGGGCAGCAGTTCAAGACTGCCTACGCCAACATTGAAAAGGCGATGGGTTGTGCGACCTCAATCGGTGCCTGCCAGGCGGCGACTCCTGCAAGCACGTTGGCCGCCCTCGGCGGCGCGCAGCCGTTCTTTGAAACTGCGCTCGCTGGAACTGGCTACTGCACGTCTGGGAACTGCACGGCCACTCTCATCAACGACCCTACGGCATTCCCTTTGCTCCAAAGCCAGTCCGTCTGGTCGCTGTGGTCTTATTTGGACCACGGAGGAGCTGCGCCGGGATTCAACTTCCCCCTCAGCACGATGAGCAGTACAGGACAAATGACCAGCAACGTCGCCATGGCAACCAGTCTGGGGCATGGTAATTACAATGCCCTTTTTGCAACGGTAAAAATCGACAACTGGAAGGGCATCGCCCTGACGAACAATTTCACTTGGAGCAAAGCGCTCGGTACCGGAGACGTCGTTCAGGCCACTAGCGGTCAGGTGTCGGTCGACTCATTCAACCCTAATGAGCAGTACGGCGTGCAACCATCGGATCGCAAAGTCGTGGACACGGCGTACCTGGTTTATGACTCGCCCTTCTATCGTGGCCAGCACGGCATCATGGGTCATATCTTAGGTGGCTGGACCCCTTCGTTTGTTTTCGCTGCCGGCAGCGGTGCTCCACTGTTCTGCACCACCGGTACGGGTTTTGCTGAAGAGGGCTATAGCGGTGGACAGGATTTTGGCTCCGCCGATGGCATCTACATCAACACCGACGCGAACTGTGTAAATACGGGGACGGCTCCGTCGGCGTCGGTCCGCAGTAATGGGACCATCTTCGCAAATCCCACTGCTGTGTACAATGCGCTCCGTCCTCTGATTATGGGGGTCGATAACAGAAGCGGTGGCTACGGAACAATCCGCGGCCTGCCGTACTGGAATTTGAACTTCGCGGTAAAGAAAAATGTCCGAATTACAGAACGGATCAATATCGAGGGCTCCCTCAATGTCAACAACGTCCTGAACCACGACCAACTGCTGGATCCAGTCCTGTCCATTACAAACCCGGCAGCAAGTTTCGGGGCGCTCGCGCGCGAGGGAACTCTGCCCCGAGCGATGGAGATGGGAATCCGGGTCAACTTCTAATTGGTTGGTTGTTTGAAATTCTGGGGAGTCCCTCGGGACGCCCTTTTTTCTGGAGCTGAGTTGAAAGCTCTATCTTACAAGCCCCATTTTCAAAACGATGTCAATAGTAGGCTTTGAGGCAGGCGGCCCGGACCAGTCGTTCGGAGAGCAGAGTATCCAGCACGGGCGGCTCGTCTCGCAGTCTCGACTAAAGAGACATAGTCCAATTTGGTGCCGGTTGGGTGGGTTGGGTTGGTTTCTGGACCAAAATCTATCGAAAGCCTGTCAGTTTCTTCAAGCCCCCTGAGCTGGGAACCCCCGCATTTGTGCTAGTCGTCAGAGTGGAGCGCAGTTGCATTGACTCGACCCGCACATTTCGATTGACACCCGAGGGGGTAGAAACTAACATCCGCTCGCTTCCCCAAAAGCGCATTCGGACGTACCGGACCCAGCGGTCAACATCTTCTTCAGCCCAAGTGGAAATCTTCAATTTTTCTCCGGTCCCGTGATCCATACTGGAACTGCTAAACCCTCAACTACAACACTTACCCTTTCCCCTAAATCACGGAAGCGTGGCGTCGGACGTTATCACAAGTGACTCAGTATCGGATAGCTTTGTCCTGGTTCTCGCGAGTTGCACAGACAGTGGCATTGAGGTAGAAACGTCATTTGAGTATTCCCACCCCAACGGAGGCGGAGTTGGTAATAAGCCGAAGAAGCCGCATAATCACCCGGAGGGACGACGAGCAAAGCCTCACGGCCTTCCGCAGATCTTTCTCTATAAAGGTTGTAGTCGGGTTGCAGATCAAAACTGGCGAGGGATTGGGACGGGGGCATGCGGCACTCCTAAAACTAATTTCGCCTTTTGTTCGCCAACAAGATCAGCATCTCTCCTTCTGTTGTGCAATATCTGAGAGATCACACAAATAGCCTCAAGGACATCCGGCGGGCGAGCATGCTGGTGGTCGGCGGAACGATAACCCAAAACTCAAATAGTGCGATGGCCGCTAGCGAATCTTTCGCGTGAAATCGCGAGTGATAGGATTGCTTCGCGCCAAACACTCACGCGGTCCTGTACTCCTGTACTTTCAACTTTTGGAGAGATCCCGAATGTCTTCACGAGCGCCCAAAACAGGTAAAGGCGCTGTCGGCTTAGACTTTGGGACAACGAACAGTTCAATTGCCCTTGCCGAATCCTCAGATCAGGTTCGGCTCGCCAAGTTCCCGTACTTGGGGAGTCTGACTGATTCGTATCGGTCACTGCTCTATCTTCAGCGAGTCAAGGAAGGCGGCGTAAATCGGCTGCAATCCTGGACTGGTCCGGAAGGCATTGAGCACTATCTTTCCGCCGACGTGAAGGGTCGATTGGTTCAATCGCTCAAATCGTTCCTGAGCAGTCGCACTCTTCACGGCACGGAAGTGTTCAGTCGAAGGTACACACTCGAAGACTTAATCGCTAGGATTCTCAGGGATCTGCGCGAAAAGGCGGAACATCAGTTTGGGCTTGCTATCCGATCGACGGTGATCGGAAGGCCAGTTCATTTTTCGGGAGCAGAGAGGGCGGGAGACGACAGCCACGCCGAGGGTCGGCTTACAGCGGCCTTTGAGCTAGCTGGCTATGAGTCCGTAGAGTTCGAGATGGAGCCGGTAGCAGCAGCCCACTATTACGAATCCATGTTGGATCATGACGAGCTGATCCTGATTGGAGACTTCGGGGGTGGTACGAGCGACTTCTCTTTGGTTCACGTTGGCCCTACCATTCGTCGAAGAGGAAGGGTCCCGGGCGACATCGTGGGTAACGCGGGACTGGGCATAGCGGGAGATGCTTTCGATGCAAAGATCATCAGGTGTCTCGTTGGCGCCGTAAACCCAGTCTGACTTCTGGTCAGGCGCAGTCTGATGAATGTCGGCTGCGGCGTGGTCTCGCAGTTGCGTACCTCAACTCTTGTGGATCCGCGAAGCAGGCTGTCTGTCTTCTCACCGTGCGGTTCGCTTTCAAAAGCGCTCTTCATCAAATTCGTCCCAAAGAGCTAAGCTTGAATCAGCATCGTCCAATTGTCAGCATCGGGCATCGGAGAAAGGTTGGTCGTGCGCAGCAACTTCGTCGTTCTTTGTGTCTTGTTCTTAAGCTATGTTGCAGTCGGCCCGGGTTGCTTCCCGGCCCGCGCCGACGATCTCAAACCGCGGGTGGTCGTATTTGTCCATGGGCTTCATGGCGACCATGACACGTGGCGTGCATCGAACGGAGCCTATTGGCCGCAACTTATTCAGACCGATCCACATTTCCAAAAGTCCGATGTCGTGGTCGCCGAGTATCCAACGCCCTCGCGCCACGGACAGCTATCCACGGTCCAACTCTCTGAGATTCTCTGGCAGGGACTGAAGCGGCAAGGAGTTTGGGAGCACAGAGAAGTTGTCTTCATTGCCCACAGTCTGGGCGGAATCCTCACCGAGGAAATGCTGCTCAGACATCCCGCCGATGCCGTACACGTGCCGTTCATTGTTTCCTACGCCACCCCGCATCAGGGATCGTTTGTAGCTAACCTGGCAAAAATTTACGACAGCGATCCTCTCCTCACCGATCTTCGAGAGAGTAACGACAACAGCTTTTTGATGGACCTCGAAGAGCGCTGGAGAAGCACGCAATCCGTGTCCCGGATCCATCGCCTTTGCGCCTGCGAGACGCTCGACACCGCCGCCGGAGCCGGCGTCGGTAAATACCTGCGTGCCCACTCGCGAGTCGTCACTTATTACAGCGCGACTTACGGGTGCGACGTGGATACGCCGCCGCAAAGAATCGTCGCCGACCACCTCGATATCGTGAAGCCCGCCAACCGCTCGGCCGCTCCCTACACGTTCTTCGCCCAGGTCTACCGCGACCACCCCATCGTCGACGTAGTCGAATTCGTTCGAGACAACAAACTGTCCGGCCTAAGTGTCGCCTGCAACCGCACGAATTCCTCCGATGACCTGCAAGTTCCGATCGCACTCGATCCCTCGCTGCATGAGCAACTCCTGTCCGCCACAGCCGAATTCGTCGATACGGATAAGACCCGCGACCCAGTCCCGCCGGAAGTGAAGAAGATTGATCCGGCCGGAATCGCGCACGTTTTCTACTCCGCGCGACCTTATATTTCCGGGCCTGATATTTCAACTTGACACGGAAAAACACGTGGTACAGAATGACGTTCTCCCCAGGGATCCATACTACGCATCATTTGCTACTTCAGCTGAGCAGCAACACGACGGTTTATCGGTTTCGGGCCGAGTCCGGGCTGGGGTAGCCCACCAATTGTTTTAGCTCAGAGGCGAGCTTTGACCCAATCTGAAAACGACTTCAGCGCTACAAATCCGACCGGAGTGTGAGCGCGCGCGACATTCTGTTGGCGCTGGTGTCGGAGTAGGGGGCCTACAGCCAAGGAACAGTCTTGTAGTAGAGGTTGACGAGTTCATTGTTGGAGATTGTGAATGCGCAGTTCTGAATTTGTTATCCGCCATATCTGTCGAACCCATTCTTCCACCATACCTAACTTGACCCCGGCTACTTGCCGGACGAGACTTTTCCGCCGGGCCGTTTTCGCCCTCGTGTCTTTATTCGTCCTCGGTTCACCCGCCGTCGCACAAAGCAAATTGACTCCCGTGAGTCTATCGTTCGGCAGCGTTGCAGTAGGCGCAAGCAGCAAGCCGAGCACCGCTACTTTCAAGAACACCCAGAAAACGTCCCTGACGATCGACAGCATTGTTATCTCTGGCGGGAATGCGCCCGGTGATTATGCCTGGGGCGGGAACTGTCCGATCAGCCCCAGTCAGCTAGCCGCTGGATCGAGCTGCAGCATTCCAGTTACCTTTTCGCCGTCGGCTTTGGGTAATCGCATCGCGACGCTAACCGTCACCAGCGGTTCTTCCTCAAGCCAGTCGATCGCTTTGAGCGGCATTGGCATTGCTCCAGTTACGGTTACCCCGACCCAGCCTGACATTTGCCAGCACGCTCGTGGGTGCGACGAGCGCAGCGAAAACCGTAACTCTGACAAATCATCTTAACGTGGCATTGGCCATGTCATCGGTGGCAACCAGCGGGGACTTCGCAGTGGCCAGTAATACGTGCAGTCCCAGCGTCGGCGCCGGACGTAAATGCACCATTGGCGTGACGTTCAGTCCAGCGGCCATCGGTCCGCTGTCGGGCACACTCACGGTTAACTACCACGCCTATGGAAGCCCGACTCTGGTCACGCTCAGCGGCACAGGTAGCGACACGGGTTTGACTTCGATCACCGTGACGCCGGCAAGCGCTTCGATTGCGGCGGGCGACACGCTGCAATTCACCGCGACCGGCCATTTCAAGGGCGGCGGCACCGAAAATCTGACCTCTGCTGTCGCTTGGAGTTCCAGCAACACCAGTGTCGCCACCATTGCTCCGGGAGGTGCGGCGACGGCTGTGACCGCGGGCACAGTGGGCATCGGCGCGATGCTAGGCACGATTGTCGGCTCGACTACGCTGACGGTGACGCCACCGACACTGGTATCGATTGCGGTGACGCCAGCGAATCCGTCGATCGCCAAGGGCACAGCGCAGCAATTCATCGCCACGGGCACTTACAGTAACGCGAGCACACAGAACCTCACGAGCAGCGTGACGTGGGCTTCTTCGAACCTTTCGGTCGCGACCATCGCGGCGGGCGGGTTGGCGAGCGGCGTGGGCGCGGGAACGAGCAGCATCACGGCCACGCTCGGCAGCGTAGTAAGTCCGGCTGACCCGCTGACGGTGACGCCGCCCACATTGGCTTCGATTGCGGTGACGCCAGCGAGTCCTTCGATCACCCAGGGCTCAACGCAGCAATTCACCGCCACGGGCACCTACAGTGACGCGAGCACGCAGAACATCACGAGCAGCGTAACGTGGGCTTCATCGAACCTTTCGGTAGCGACCATCTCCGCTAGCGGTCTGGCCACCGGCGCGGCAACGGGAACGAGCAACATTACGGCCGCGCTCGGCGGTGTAACAAGTCCGGCGGCCACGCTAACCGTGACCACGGCACTGATATCGATTGCAGTGACGCCCGCGAATCCTTCGATTGCCCTGGGAACGAACCTTGCGTTGAAAGCAACCGGAATTTACAGCGACGGCAGCACCCAGGACCTGACCAGCCTTGTGTCGTGGTCATCGTCGTCATCAGCCGTCACCGTGAGCAATGCAAACGGGAGCCAAGGTGTGGCCACCGGAGTAAGTGTGGGGTCAGCCACAGTCAGCGCGACGTCGACGACCACACCGGCCGTGACCGGGAGCACAACCGTGACGGTGACGCCCGCGGCACTACAGTCAATTGCCATTAGTCCCGCGTCTCCATCGGTGGTGGCAGGTGTACAGCAGCAATTCACGGCGGTTGGGACTTACACCAATGGAATTACACAAGACATAACGGGAAGCGTGAACTGGAGTTCCTCGAACCAGGCGATCGCCACCATCAGCAGTACCGTGGGCACACAGGGCCAAGCTACAACGTTGTCACAGGGCTCGACGACGATCACCGCAACCTCGGGCTCAATCAATGGTTCGACAATCTTGACAGTCCAGCCTGCGGTTCTGGTTTCTATCTCTGTCACCCCGGCCAATCCGTCGATCGCATTGGGCACGTCGCAGCAGTTCACCGCGCTCGGCAATTACAGTGACAATTCCACGCAGGATATATCGAGTTCGGTTACGTGGAGCGCGGCGCCGGGAGGCGTGGCCACGATCAGCAACACATCCGGAAGCAATGGCCTGGCGACGAGTAACGGCCAAGGCGTTACTACGATTACGGCAACCTCCGGTTCCATCAGCGGCAACACGCAGCTTACCGTGACGGGTGCGGTGCTGACGTCAATTGCCGTGAGTCCAACGGCCACGTCCCTTTACCAGGGCACAACCCAGCAGTTCAATGCCATGGGCACGTACTCCGACGGCACCATGCAGGACGTTACTGCGACCGTGGCCTGGAGTGCCGGCAATGGCACGGCTGCGACGGTGAGCAATTCCATTCCTCAAGGTTTGGCGACCGGCGTAGCTGGAGGCGTGGTGCAGATCGTCGCGACTTACACGCCAGCGGGCGGATCGGCCGTCACCAGCGCCAACACCGGCGGAGGGGGCAATCTGACGGTCGTGGCGCTCACCTCAATTACAGTCTTGCCCGCCAATCCAACCATTGCGCTCGGCACTGGCGCTGTGGAGCAGTTCACTGCTACCGCGTCGTTTGCTGACGGCACCACTTCGGACGTCACTGCGTCAGCGAACTGGTCCTCATCGAACCCCGGGGTTGCGCCCATCTCTAACACGCAAGGTGCTCAAGGGCAGGCGTCGCCGGTCACGACGGGCACGACCACGATCACCGCAACCTATGCTTCAATCTCGGGGTCGACGGTACTGACAGTTGTTCCTTCCACAACCCTCGAATCCATCACTGTGACGCCAAACGGGGTGTCTCTCGGCCTCTACGGCACGCAGCAGTTCACAGCTACGGGTAGTTACAGCGATGGCACGACGGCAGACCTTACACAGATTGCCACCTGGGCATCTTATGATCCGCAAGCTGTGACCATCAGCAGTACCGGGTTGGCCACTGTAGTTGCGACTAACAACGCGGCTAACGCGGTGACGGCCAGCTACGGTCCCATTGGGCCTTATGGGGCAACCAACACAGCGTGGGTGAGCGCGCTTTCGAGCCTGGCGCCAAACTGCCCGACGCCGACCATCGACCTGAGATTGTTAGTGCTTAACAATGCTGCCGCGAACTACGCGGACTTCCCGGCTATTCAGCAAATTCTCAACTATGTGGGCACGCCTTACGACGTAGTGGATGTGGTCACGGGGACATTGCCCGCTCTTTCGGACGGCGCCTGCCATGCGTACTACCAAGGTGTTATCTATGCCTTTGGGGATGATATTTATACGAATCCATCCTTCTACCAAGCGCTAACTCCGTTCGAACAGCTATTCAAAGTGCGCCAGCTAAACTGGAATACTAACCCCACTCCTGACTTTGGATTTAATTACTACGCCGGCTACATCTCGGATACGGGAACAGATTCCGGCAACTTCTCGGCGGCCGCGACGCCGGTTTTCTTCTATGCCAACACTGCGACACCAGTCGCCATCAGTAACGCCTATATCTATTTGACCACGCCGACGACGCCCTCCGGCGGCGGTACCGTAACCCCTCTGTTAGTTGATCCTTCGGGCTACACTCTCTCCGGAATCACTAACTTCTCCGATGGCCGTCAATACCTCAGCCAGATGTTCGACAGCAACCAATATCTGACCCACGATCTGGTGCTGGCCTATGGGCTGATCAATTGGGTGATGCAGGGCATCTTCCTCGGCGATTATCACGTGTATGCCAGCCCGCAGGTGGATGACTTTTTCATCGATGATTCGGAATGGATACCGGGGACGAGCTGTGAGGATCCGATAACTCAGGATCGCACCGCACCCGACGCTTCCAACTTGCCGGTTTTTCGCGTCAACTCGGCGGACATGACGCAGCTCGCGACGTGGCAAAATGGAATACAAACGGATCCCTCCGGCTTATTCTCAAATTTCAAGCTGACCCTGGCCTTCAACGGCGTCGGCTCAGCGGGGAATGGCGACTGGACTGGCCTCACGGCTCCCATTACGGCAACCTCATCAGCCAACGACTTAGCCACCTTTACGACCAAAAACTTCTCGGGTCTGCCCGGGGCGCAAGCAACTGTGACCGGGACTACAAACGACGGTGGGAAATTCAACGGAACCTGGACTATTCTCTCGGTCGCGTCGAACAGCTCGACGACTCCCGCTACGACCCAGTTCACCGCGACCGTTGCCGGTGCGGGAACGATTGCACAGCAGGCCGAGACTGGCGCAACGGCGGCCGTCGCAGACGACCTGGTGGCGAATCTTCAAAGCTATCAGGGGGGCTTCCACTGGATCAGCCACACCTACGATCACCCGACGACTCTCAACGGTTTATGCAAGAGCACTCCGAGCGGTACGGGCTGCGGTGACCTTTACGACAACCCCCCAACCGATGACATTGACTTGGAGGTGCTAACGAACCTTTGGGTGGCCTCAAGTCCGGGCGGCGTGGACCTGGATGAAGATCCAAGCGACGCGGCTCTCGCGCAGCTCACTTTTAACGACTTTAACCCGGCCAACATGGTGACCCCGAGTATCACCGGTCTGAATGATCCCCTAGTCCCAGGGTATTTGTATGCGGACGGCATCCAGTATGTGGTGACCAATACTTCCGTCATTGGGCAGCCCAACAACGGCCCCAATCCATCGCCGAACGTTGGCATCGTGAACAGCTATGAGCCGTATATTTACGAGGTGCCACGGCATCCCAACGACATTTACTACAACGTTGCCAATTGGAATGACGATCAAGCGGAGTTCGACTGCATCTATTCCTATCCGACCCAGGTGCCACCCTACAACAGCTACACCGCCGCCCAGATACTCAACTTTGTCAGCTCGAGCTTCGTGAGCAACATGTTGATTGGTGACATGGATCCAGAGATGTTCCATCAGCCCGATCTGCATTTCTCCCTCAACACCGCGCCTGGAATGTCCTCGACCGGGCAGACGACCTCTCTCATAGCCGACACCTATAACCAGACCTTCAGCCTGTACAAGCAGATGTACAACCTGCCGGTTCTCAGTCCGACCCTTGATCAGCTCGGACAAGCCATGGAAAATCGCAACGCCTTCAACCTGTCGAATGTGATCGCGAGCATCGTCGGCGCATACGGGCCGGGCGCGATGATCAGCGTGACTGTACCGTCGTCGGTGTCTGTTCCTAGTGCCATCATTCCAGTCACTGGCCTGAACAGTACCGGCGCGGAGATCTACGGGGGACAATACATTTCGTACATTTCAGTGACCGCGGGGCAGACGATTACTCTGCCGTTGCCATAGAGGATGATTCGGGGAGTCGTAGGCGCTGGTAAGTCGATTGACGGTGGCGAGCGCGTGCGGGAACTCGAAGCGGAACGCTCGCGCCCGTGATTCTCCGGAAAGACCTCATCTTTCTCCGGAAACCGACCGGAAATCGAAGTGAGCAATACCGCTCACTTTTCCTATTGACTCAGCAATTCGGCACTCACCGACGGCCAGGGCAACATCCAAAAGACCGCCTACCTGAATTTCCAACTTTGGAACTGCGGTAATAACGTTCCCCAGGTAATCGGGAACTCGGTCGCGATCGTCACGGCGCAGTTCACGCTCTATGCGAACCAATCAGCCCGGTTGATCTCCGGGAGTCTCTACGGTAGTGACCAAATTTCCTGCGGTGGCACCCAATCGACTGAATGGCTTGTGACGGAGTATAAGGCGGCCGGCGCTGGCCCTCATGCCGCTCTTGTTGCCGCAGATCGACTCTTTGTCCAGTAAAGACGAGTTCTTCGTGCATTTTGTCGACATAAACTCCGGAGACAAATACCGCAAGCTCTCCGAGGGTGACGTGGTGGAGTTTGACGCGGTGCGCGGGAAAAAGGGACTGAAGGCTGAGGACGATCCCCCGGCGGTCAGGCTCAGTAGTAGAACGGAGTCCTCAATGGCCGCCGCTGGACGTATGCCCTTTGCCGGCAGCGGGCGCTGCACTGAGTTTGCCAGGGACGCTTCGGTCGGAAGGGGGTTCCGCAGCTCGTACAGGCCGGCAGATCGTTTCGAGTGTCTGTGGTCGTCACATGCGTCACACGTCCTTCTAAAAGGCTGAATGACGCATTTGCTGCGACTCTAGGTGCTGTCATAATCCTCCTGGCGGACCCGCGATGCCCATCTGTTCCTCCATGCCACTATCGGTCCTAGGATTTCAGCTGCACACGGCACACGCGAGAACCCGAACTCCAGTAGCCGCTCCGCCCATGCCTTCTTTTGCATTGTTCGATCTTGCCTACCCTGAGGCCCGCCCTGCCCCCGGCACCTTCCCAATTAAGACGAGTTCTTCGTCCATTTTTCCGACATAAGTTCGGAAGACAAGTACCGCGAGCTCGCCGACAGACCGCGTACCTCAATTTCCAACTTTGGAACTATGGCAGTGTGGCAATAACGTCCCGCAAGTGATTGGAAATTCGGTTGCAATCGTCACCGCGCAGTTTGACCCGTACGCGAATCAAAACTGTCGACAGTCATGTGTCGGCCTAAACTTGGCTTCTTGGTGTTCATAACTCCCGGAGATCTGGCAATCTCTTCAGGCCGCAGTGCTTTTCGCGCTCATTGCAGCCTCCGGGCAAATTCTTCGGAGATGTCAAACAGTCCGCACGTCAGGCATTCATAGTTGCCGATGTTGTTCTTCCGGTACAGGTCGTAACTGGCGCAGTTAGGACAGTGGGGGAACACCTTTGTTCTTAAGGCTCGTTCTCCCAGCTCAATCTTTTGAAACCAACCTGGAGGGGCAGCGGACTGCTGAGCATGTACGAGCGATGCCGCATCTGTGCCTCCGTCGGCTAACTCGAAGAGTAGCGCCAGCGAGGGCATGAGCGAGCGATACTTAGCCAAGTGGCTCACGAGCGCAGGATGTAGTTCGTCGCTGCGCAGCTTGTGTTCGAGTTCCTGGATCCACTCTGCGAAAAGCTCTTGGGCGTCAAGAGCAAACTTGAGTTGAAGGGGCTGCAATGCGTCCATGTTCGCCAGCCGCTCGCCTTGAATTGCTCACGCCATGCCGAGCGTCTTAACTCAGACTCTTCCTGTTGCTGCTCGTAGGCTGTCGCGGCGGATTCATAGTCTGCGCGCCAGCCTGACTCGATCCGTGTTAGTGGTTGTGTAATGGCATCACCGGGGACTTCATCAAGCCCGGTTGCGCAATGATCCCTCCCCATAGATTCGGTACGACCACCCACGACGTATCCGCAGCCTTGGGCTGAATGGTTGCCCGCCTGTTGGTTACGCCTGAGAGGCAAAGCACTGCCACCACGGCAGGGTAGTCCAACGGAACCTGCATACGCTCTGCGTGCTTTCGCCTCACATAAGCTTTGCGAATGCAGTGAATGATGAGGCGCTGACAAAAGTGATTAGCGAGTTCGGACCTGTCGTAGCGAAAGAAGTGGTAGAAGGCGAGCAGCCACAAACAGAAGGGATGTCGGCGGAGGATTGGGATAATGTCGACTGGCGAATTCCAATAGGCGCCATTCAGGATCTCGCGACGCTTCGACGCGTGCGACGGACGTATGCGTCAGCGCTTGGACTGCTTGCAGAACTTAGGCGTGGTGAAAGTACGGCAAGTATCACGGTTATCCAGCAACATATTTCTGAGATTGCTGACGGCATTTGGTTCTGGCCCCAACAATGGGAAACCGAAAGACAGTGCCGCGCCTCGCACAATTCCACACCAGTAGCATGGCACTATAACGCAAATCGTCGCGACTACATTTTGTTGTTGAAGAGCCATGCATTCCATACAGAACCCCCGCGTGTCGGTTCTTTGGCCGAGCAAGATCTAGACGACCCCATCGGAACTTTGGCTCGCCGCGCTGCCTGGTCCGCCATTGTGACTAAACCCTACCGCGCCGGGCATCTGGTGCTTTGCGAACTGATCAATGTGTTCGACACAGAAGTGCGGTATTTCGGCGATCGGGCGGTGGAAGCGCTACCCTTTGGATCCCTTCGGTTTGGGATACGCCCATCTCTTAATCTGATTCTCAGACACCTGTACCTCGGACGCGCCGGCGCTCAAGTATGTGGCAATGATCGATGCCGCTGCTTTTTTGAGAGTAAGCGAGAGGGTCAAATCTATTG
>Ga0116134_1000141_pt1 | contig 37602 bp, 29 predicted proteins | sample June2015DPH_19_5_FD_89737 | JGI IMG/M metagenome (GOLD analysis project Ga0116134, IMG submission 89737) | Peatland microbial communities from SPRUCE experiment site at the Marcell Experimental Forest, Minnesota, USA - June2015DPH_19_40 | ecosystem: Environmental > Terrestrial > Soil > Wetlands... | reverse complement strand
GTCGGATTGCTCTATGACGCCAGCATCTGCATCGGTTGCAAAGCCTGCGTGGCCGCTTGTGCCGAAGCCAACGACACGCCGCCCGACACCCGCGGCGACGGACTGCACCAGTCGCCTTCGGACCTGAATGATGTCACCCGCAACATCATCAAGTTGTACAAACCGGAGGACGGCTCTGCTTCATCTTTCGTGAAGCGCCAGTGCATGCAATGTCTCGATCCCGCTTGCGCGGCCGGCTGTCCCTTCCAGGCTCTGCACAAGGAACCGGAGTCTGGCATCGTGCGTTGGACGGCCGAGGAATGCATCGGCTGCCGCTACTGCACCATCACCTGCCCGTATCACATTCCGCGTTTTCAGTGGCAGGGGTACAACCCGCGCGTGACCAAGTGCGAGTTGTGCAGCCACCGGCTGGAGAAAGGGCTGAAGCCGGGTTGCACCAGCGTTTGTCCCACCGGCGCTGTGATCTTCGGTCCGCGCACCGTCTTGCTGTCGGAGGCCAAACGCCGCATTAACAACAATCCCGGCCGCTACTATCAGGAGCGCGTCTACGGGGAAACCGACAACGGCGGCACACAATGTCTGTACCTCTCGCGCGTCCCCTTCGACAAGCTCGGTCTGCCTGACTTGGGACCGGAGTCGGTGCCCGCCCGAACTCTGCGCTGGCAGAGACGCCTTTATCAGTACTTCGCGCTGCCCGCGCTGTTGTATGTCGGCTTGGTACAGGTGATTCGCAAGAGCTTGAAGGGTTATGAGCAGGAAGCCCATGAACGTGAAAAAGAAACCGGCTTAAGGGCCCAACTATGAGGGCACAAATATGAGCACGTCAACCACAAGCAGCGCGCCGGTCACTGTCAATAACAATAATAATGCGACTCGCTGGGAGCGGGCCGTGCCCGTCTATGGTTTCCCCGTCGTGAACCGGTCCTTTCTCGTGCTGGTGGCCATGACTCTCCTGGCGTTTGCGCTAACCGCTTACCGCGAACTGGCCGGTCTCGGTCCGGTCAGCGGCATGAACGACGCGTTTGGATGGGGGATCTGGAAGACGTTCAACGTGATGGTGCTGACGGCGCTCGGTTCGGGCGCTTTCGCGGTGGGGATTGCCGCGTGGGTGTTCCGCCGCAAGCGCCTGCATGCGCTGATGCGGATGGCCCTGCTGACCAGTTTCCTGGCGTACGCCTGCGGTCTTCTTTTGCTCGGCATCGACGCCGGCCGCCCGTGGAACTTCTATTGGATCGTTTTCCCCTGGAAATGGAACATGCACTCGCCGTTGGCAGAGGTTGCGATCTGCATGTCGATCTACGCCATGATCCCCCTGGCACTCGAAAACATTCCGCCGGTGCTGGAGCGGCTCTGGTACTTTGATTCCCGCCTGCGTCCTGGGGTGGAGCGATTGGAACGCGGCCTGCACAAATTTTTTCCCTGGATCATTGCCGCCGCCTACCTCTTGCCGGGCATGCACCAATCGTCGCTGGGCGCGTTGATGCTGCTGGCCGGAGAACGAGTCCATCCCTTGTGGCAGACACCGTGGCTGCCCTTGCTCTACCTGGGCGCAGCCACCTTCATGTCGTTCGGCTGCGTCGCCGGAACCACCATGTTGTGCTGCCTGGTATGGAAGCGCGCCATGGACATGGAGGTTCTTGACGAAGCCGCCCGCATCACCGCGTGGCTGATTTTCGGCTGGCTCGCACTGCGCCTGCTTGACATCCTCTTCCGCGGAGCCCTCGGCACCGCCTTCCACTTCGATCGCTTCGCCGGTGTGTTCTGGCTGGAGATGCTGCTGGTTTCGACCGGCGGCTGGATGCTTTACCGTTCGCTGCAGAACCACGAAACCCGGATGATGTTCCTGGGCTACATCCTCAGTTCGTTCGGCGGCATGATCTACCGTTTCAGCCCCACCACATTAGCCTTTCGACCCAACCCCGAGTCGCTCTATTTTCCGTCCACCATCGAAGTCCTGGTATCGCTTGGTTTCATTTGCATGGGCATCGCGGGATTTCTTTTTGTGGTGAAGCGCTTTGGCATTCTTCCCGCTCCGATCCAGGATTGGCACGACATGGCAAGCTACTTCCGGTTCCGCCGGCCCTACATTCGCTGGACTGGATATTTCAAGTATGGACATTTCGGCGAAAACGAATCTGAAACAACAGACTCCAACTGACAGCAGGCCCTATGGCGAAACGAATCACGATTGATCCCATAACCAGAATTGAAGGCCACCTTCGCATCGATGTCGAAGTTGACAACTATGCGGTCACCAATGCATGGGCTTCTTGCACCATGTGGCGCGGCATCGAGAACATTCTCCGCGGCCGCGACCCACGCGACGCCTGGCTCTTCACCCAGCGCTTCTGCGGTGTCTGCACCACTGTGCACGCCATGGCCAGCGTGCGCGCCGTGGAAGACGCCTTAAAGCTCGAAATCCCGCTCAACGCCCAGTACATCCGCAATCTCATCCTGATTGCGCATGCCTTGCACGACCACATCGTTCACTTCTATCAACTCTCCGCGCTCGACTGGGTCGACATTCTGCAGATTCCCAAGGCCGATCCTGCAGCCACGTCAAAATTAGCGGAGAGTCTCTCGCCCTGGACGCGCAATTCCCGCAATGAATTCAAGGCCGCGCAGGACCGCGTCAATGCCGTCGCCAGCAGTGGCCAGCTCGGAATTTTCATGAACGGTTACTGGGGCCATCCGGCGATGAAGCTCTCTCCCGAAGTCAACCTGCTGGCCTTCACCCATTACGTGCAGGCATTGGAATATCAGCGCAAAGCTCTGCAGGTGGTCGGAATCCTGGGATCGAAGACCCCGCACATTCAGAACCTGACCGTCGGAGGCGTAGCCAACGCCATCGACTTGGACAGTTCCAGCGCCCTCGACATGGACCGCCTGGAGATGATCCGCGTGCTGCTCGACGAGGTCGTGCAGTTCGTCAACCAGGTCTACTTCGTCGATGTCTGCGCCGTCGCCGCCATGTATCCCGAGTGGTTCAGGATTGGCAAGGGCGTGAACAACTACCTCGCCGTCCCCGATCTGCCGCTGGACAGTGCCGGCACCGCCTACGATCTTCCCGGCGGTACCATCATGAATGGAAACATCGCCGGCGTTCATCCCTTCAAGACCGCATCGGACAAGGAGTTTCGTGATGCCGTCAGCGAAGATGTAGCGCACGCCTACTATCACGCCGGCAAGCCGCTTCACCCCTGGGTCGGAGAGACTGAGCCCGCCTTCACCGGCTGGGACGGCGATCAGAAGTACTCCTGGGTCAAAGCGCCGCGCTTCAACGGCGCACCCATGCAGGTCGGCCCGCTGGCGCAGGTGCTGGTCGGTTACGCCGGAGGCCATCCCCTGACTCGCAAGTATACGAATCTCGCCATCGGCAAGGTCGGCGCCGTCGGCGGCATTCACGTCACTCCAGACATGTTGGAGTCGACGCTGGGCCGCCATGCCGCACGCGCAATTCGCGCTTGCATGTTGGCGGAACTCGCGCAGAAGCACTTGCAATTGCTGATCGACAACATCGCCAAGGGCGACTACACGGTCCACAACCAGCCGGTGTTTAATGGCCACGAAGTCGAAGGCGTCGGAACTCACGAGGCGCCTCGCGGCACTCTGTCGCACTGGGTCGTGGTCAAGGACGCAAAGATCAAGAACTACCAGGCGGTTGTGCCCTCAACCTGGAACGCCAGTCCGCGCGACTCCTCTGGCGCTCACGGACCCTACGAAGCTTCGCTGCTGCACACACCGCTCGCGCGCCCGGAGGAACCGTTGGAGGTCTTGCGCACCGTGCACTCTTTCGATCCCTGCATGGCCTGCGCCTGCCACACCTTCGATCCGTCGGGCCGCCAGATTGCCCAAGTGAAAGTGCTATGAAGATGACGAGAGTGCGATGAAGAAGGTATTGATCGGCGGGATCGGAAACGTCTTGCTGGGGGATGACGGCGTCGGGCCATACGCAGCGCGGCTTCTGGCCGCCCGCTACGAATTCGACGATGGCGTCGAAGTCGCCGACTTGGGGACCCCGGCCCTTGACCTGATCGATCAGCTCACCGAAAGGAATGCCGTCATCCTGATCGATTCCATCAATGCCGAAGCAGATCCAGGAACGGTGCTGCTTTACCGCAAAGCCGACATTATGCGCCACCGTCCCGCCGTGCGCATGGATCCGCACTCGCCCATGCTGGTCGACGCGCTGCTCAGCGCCGAGTTGTTCGGAGTCGCGCCCGCCGAGGTCCTACTCGTGGGAATTGCCGGCGGCTCTTACGAGGCGGACTGCAGTTTGAGCAAGCCCGTGAAAGCGTCGTTGGACCAGGTGATCGCAGAAGTCTTGCGTGAACTGGATCGCTTGGGTGTCGAGTACCGACGCCGGGAACATCCCGCCGAACACGGCATCTGGTGGGCAACCGAAGAGAAGATGGAATCCCCGCTGGCCACGTAGGTCAGGACACCGCTATATCTTCATCGATCGTGCTTGCCTTCCTCGCGATGTTCCTTTTCCCAGATGGCTAGAAGATCCGGCCCGTCCGCCAGAAAGCCCATGACACGGTCGATGTACTCTTCGGTTATGGGCAACTGCAGGACTATGCGCCCGAACTGGTCCTCCAGAAACTTGACCTTCGTGCCCGCTTTGATTCCATGTTTGCGGCGAAGCTCCGCCGGAATCACAAGTCGGCCTTTCGAGGTGAACGTAGAACAAATCTCCTTCATGTCGTAACGGTGTATCACGTAACTTTGGCTGCTGCCACTACCGCTTGTCCCAGGCTCAAACCGCCATCTCCGGACGGCACTTCTTTCTGTGTGAAAACCTCAAATCCGGCTTCGGACAGCCGCACTTCGAGCCGTTCGGACAAGTAGACATTGTGAAACGTCCCGCCACTCAGGCACACGCGGTTGAGATCGGTTTTCTTTCGCAGCAACGTTGCCAGCTCAACGAACCCCGCAACCAGTCCGTTGTGAAAACGCCGGCTGATCGCTGCCACAGGAACATTTCGGCCAAGATCGTCCAGCAGCGCTTCAAACAACGGACGAGTGCTGATGATCCAATGGTCGCTTTCCGGCACGAGTTGCGGCACGAGTCTCATCGGGTAGCCAGTGTCTTCGTCGGACGATGTCATCGCCATCTCCAGTTCGATCGCCGCCTGGGCCTCGTAATTGACCTCTTGCCGGATTCCGATTAACGCAGCCACGGCATCGAACAGACGCCCACAACTGGATGTGAGCGGTGAATTCACGCCTTGTTCCATCATGCGCAGCAAAAGGTCAACCTTTACCTGATTGAGTTGGCGCACGAACGGAATATCCAACTTCAGAAACTCGCGCCCGAAATGATGCGCCAGGTAGCTTACTGCCATCCGCCATGGCTCACGGATCGCGGCCGCTCCACCGGGCAAAGGCACATACTCGAAATGAGCGGCACGTTCAAAGTCTTCATATCCGGCAACGATCACTTCCCCGCCCCAGATATTTCCGTCGGCGCCGTAACCAGTTCCATCGAGGGCGAAGCCGATCACGCGGCCTTCAAGGTGGTTCTCCGCCATACAACTGGCAATGTGTGCGTGGTGGTGCTGCACGCCAACCAACTTCACTCCACTCTGTCGCAGCGCCCATTTGGTGGAGAAGTAGTCGGGGTGAAGATCGTAGGCGATGATCTCCGGCCGGATTTCGAGAATTCGCTCCAGATGCTCGATGGCTTCGTGGAAAAAACTATAACTCTCCACGTTCTCCAAATCGCCGATGTGCTGGCTCAAGAAAGCGTGCTTTCCTTTGGTGAGGCAGATAGTGTTCTTCAGTTCGCCGCCGACGGCCAGCACCGAGGGCTGATCGTCTCTTAAGAAAACCGGAACCGGAACAAAACCGCGGGAACGTCGCAACTGCCGCGTGCTGCCGTCCGCAACTCGCACCACGGAATCATCGCAACGCAGCAGGATGTCGCGGTTATGCACGAGGAAGTAGTCGGCGAGGCCACTCAATCGATGGACTGCTTCTCGATTATCGATCGCGATCGGCTCCTCGCTCAGGTTCCCGCTGGTCATCACTAAAGCCTTAAAGCCCCCTTCGGCGAGCAGCAGGTAATGCAGCGGCGTGTACGGCAGAAAAATTCCCAGGCAACGATTGAAGGGCGCAACCTCGTCGGGAAGCACGCGCGGCGATTTTTTCGGGAGCAAAACTTTTGGCAGCAAAACAATGGGCCGTTGCATCGATTGCAGAACCGCGCTCGCCGCCTCGTTCAATTCGCAGACTTCCGCGGCAGCGTGCAAATCCGGAACCATCACGGCGAACGGCTTTTCCACCCGGCGCTTCCGCTGACGCAGCAGAGCCACCGCCGCGGAGTTCGTTGCATCGACCGCTAGATGAAATCCGCCCAGCCCCTTTACCGCGACGACCAAACCAGCGTGCAGCCCGGAGACCGCTTCGACAATAGGATCGCGGCATTCAATTCTCCGTCCAGACTTATCCCAGAGTTCCACCCGAGGTCCACACTCCCAGCAGGCGTTGGGTTGGGCGTGAAAGCGGCGGTCCAGTGGATTCTCGTACTCCGCCAGACATAACGGGCACATGGGGAACGTCGCCATCGACGTGCTCGGCCGGTCGTAAGGAATATCGCGAATGATGGTGAAGCGCGGTCCGCAGTTAGTGCAGTTAATAAACGGATAGCGATAACGCCGGTCATTCGAGTCGAACAGTTCGCGCAGGCAGTCCGCGCAAATTGCGACGTCCGGCGAAATGAGCGTGAGAACTTCTTCGCCCTCGCGGCTGTGAACAATGCGGAAGTCCTGATCGCCATTACACGGCACGTCATTGCACGGCAGATCATGGCAGGGTATATCGAGGACCGTCAGGCTCGTAATCCGCGCCAGAGGCGGCGCTTCCGCGGGCAAGCGCTCAACGAAATCCTGAACGGTTTCCGCCGGCCCCTGGATTTCAATAGTGACGCCGGCGGAGGTATTGCGAATCGTGCCTCTAAGTCGCCTGCCGGTGGCGAGACGATAAACGTACGGCCGGAATCCAACTCCCTGCACGATGCCGGAAACTTCGATCTGGCGCCGAACTTCCATACATCGTCAGTTCGCAGTCTGCTGCACCAGCGATTTATGGGCCCTGCGTCGCTCTGCCAGCCACATCTTCCACTCGTGCAGACCGTTGCCCATCAGGCAAGACACCTTCACAATCTCCATCCCCGGATGCACCTTGCGCGCATTCTCCGCCGCCACGTCAATATCAAATGGGACGTAGGGAAGCAGATCGATTTTGCTCAGCACCAACAAATCCGACTTGAAGAATATGGAAGGATATTTCAGCGGCTTGTCTTCGCCTTCGGTCACGCTCAACACCACGACCTTGGCCGCTTCACCCAGGTCATAGCTGGCGGGACAAACCAGGTTGCCGACGTTTTCGATCAGCAGAAGATCCAGATCTTCGAGTTTCCAATCCGCTAAATGCCGCTCGATCATGCGAGCATCCAGGTGGCAGGTGCCGCCGGTCGTGATTTGTTTTACTGGAAAGTGAAATCGCTTCAGCCGGTTGGCATCGTTTTCCGTCTGAATATCGCCTGTCAATACGGCCACGCGATCGTGCCGCGGCAGCGATTCCAGCGTGCGTTCCAGAAGACTGGTTTTGCCGGAACCGGGAGAACTGATGAGGTTCAGGCACAAAATCCCGTGCTCCGTAAATCGGGCACGCAACTCAGCGGCGATGCGGTCATTCTCACTGAGAACTTTTTGCTCCAACGGTACTCGCTCCATATTCTTCCACCTCCAGATAGGCGAACTCTAACTCGTCTCCGCTGATGTATGTGGTTTCGAGGCTCGCGCATTGCGGGCAATGAGAATCGTAGTCGCGCACCACGAACTCGCCTGCGCAGACCTGACAACGATAGCGGAGAGGACAGACCTCGATCGCCAGTTCAAGTGACGCCAGATCGGTATCTTGAATCATCGCTTCAAAACAAAAGCGCAGAGCGTCCTGATCGATGGCTGCCATTTCGCCAATCCGGACGCCGACTTTGCACGGATATGTCCCCGGATGGCAGCCCATCTCGGTTCTGACCGCGTCCAGCACCGAATTCGCGATGCCCATCTCGTGCATAATTCCTCAGCAGATGCGCGGCAATTGATCGCCCGCCAGCATGTCCACAATACGCGTCGTGCCGAACGGCGTTCGCATCGTCACCAGCCCCGCATTTTCTTTCTTTACTGTGCCAATGATCTGCGCTTCCGCTCCCAGCGGATGACATCTCATCGCCTGCAGCACCGCGTCGGCGGCCTCGGGCGCCACGATTGCGATCAGCTTGCCTTCGTTGGCCACGTATAAAGGATCGAGCCCCAGCAACTCGCACGCCCCTCGAACCTGCTCGTGGATAGGAAGTGATCTTTCCACCAGTTCGATCCCAACCTGCGAACGCTCCGCAATCTCGTTCAGCGTGCTGGAGACCCCGCCTCGCGTCGGGTCGCGCATGCAGCGAATTTCGGGAGTTACAGTGGAAGTTACGCCAAGCATCGCGGCCACCAGCGTGTGCAAGGCAGCACTGTCGCTCTGAATCTGAGTCTCGAACTCCAACCCCTCGCGCTGCGCCAGAATCGCGATGCCGTGATCGCCGATCGAACCGCTGAGTAGCACCTTGTCGCCGGGCCGCGCGCGGTCGGCAGAAAGGTCGACTCCTTCTGGCACCACTCCAATTCCTGTGGTGCTGATGAACAGTCCGTCGCCCTTGCCTTTCTCGACGACCTTGGTATCGCCAGTAACCACATGCACGCCCGCTTCCGCAGCCGCCCGCTGCAGCGAAGTGACAACGCGCCGCAGTTGCTCCATCGCGAAGCCCTCTTCAATGATGAAACCGGCGCTCAAAAACAGCGGCGTTGCCCCGCCCATCGCCAAATCGTTCACCGTGCCGTGAACCGCGAGCGAGCCGATGTCGCCGCCAGGAAAGAACAGTGGCTTTACCACAAAGGAATCGGTCGAGATGGCGAGACGCTGGCCGTTTACATTCACGATGGCCTGATCATCCAGACGCGCCAGCACCGGATTCTGAAACGCCGGCAGGAAGATGTCGCGAATCAATTCGGCGCTCAACTTGCCGCCGCTGCCGTGCCCCAGCAGAATCGTGTCTTTCGCCGCGAGCGGCGCCGGGCAACTGAGTTCGAAATTTATTTCGGCGTGGGTTTTCGTTGACACGCGCCCTCCTAACTCGCAACCTTGTGCCGCCGATAGCGATAGTACGCCGCGCATGCTCCTTCACTCGAAACCATGGGCGCTCCCAATGGATTTTCGGGCGTACATCTCATGCCAAATGCGGGACAATCCGTCGGCTTCTTCAATCCCTGCAAAACCTGAGCGCTGATGCACTCGGCGGGCTCGTCCACGGTCATTTCGCCCAAATCAAAGACTCGGTCCGCGTCAAAGGCAGCATATTCCCCGCGCAAACGCAAACCACTCTGCGGGATCGGCCCAATGCCGCGCCACTTCTGGTCTGCGACTTCAAACACCTCGGCCATGATCTGCTGCGCCGGCAGGTTCCCCTCGTAGCTCACCGATCTCACATACTGGTTTTCCAGCCGCGCCTCTCCCGCTTCGAGTTGCCGCACCAGCATGAGGACTGCTTCCAGAATATCCACCGGCTCGAATCCCCCGACCACAATCGGTATGCGAAAATCACGAACCAGGTTCTCATACTCCTTGCACCCCACAACCGTGCAGACATGCCCCGGCGCAATGAAACCCTGCACCCGGTTGGTCTGAGAAACCATCAGGGCGCGGATCGCCGGCGGGACCAGCACGTGTGAAACCAGCATGCAAAAGTTGGTGAGACCTTCGCGCCGGGCTTGCCACGCGGCCATCGCATTCGCGGGAGCGGTGGTCTCGAAACCAATCGCCAGAAACACAACTTTACGATTGGGATTCGCACGCGCAATCTTCACCGCCTCCGTCGGGGAGTAAGCGATGCGCACGTCCGCGCCCTGGGCTTTGGCCCGAAACAGATCCGAACCGGACCCCGGCACCCGCAGCATGTCTCCATAGGAAACCAGGATGACGTCCGGCCGCAGCGCTAGCGCGATCGCCTTGTCCACGGTTTCAAGCGGCGTGACGCAGACTGGACATCCCGGGCCATGCACCAATTCGATCCCGCGCGGCAGCAGTTCGTCAATGCCGTAACGCATGATGGTGTGGGTTTGGCCGCCGCAGATCTCCATCAGCACCCAGGGCCGGGTCGTACGCTGGACGATCTCAGCCGCCAAGGCCCGTGCAATGCGATGGTCACGGTACTCGTCAAGATATTTCATATCAAGAAAACGCGAACCCCGGAACCGGTACACGGGAGTGCGCGCGGGCGAAAGTTACGGTTCCGCTGGCGGCAATTCCGCTTCCAGCACTCCCATCTCTTCCAGAAGCTTGTAGGTACGCTCGGCTTCGTCTGCGTCCACGCGGCTTATGGCGAAGCCAACATGGACCATCACATAGTCGCCGAGCACGGCCTCGGGGACAAAATCCAGCGAAACCTGGCGCACGATCCCGCCAAACTGCACGCGGCCCGCACGCAACGGACCCACCTCTTGAATTTCAAGGATCTTCCCTGGTATGGCAAGGCACACGGCAGTTCACCCCACAGTAAGTACAATACTAGCCGTTACCGCGATCTGTGACGTGCGACACACCTAAGAGTGACAATTGCACAAAAGGGACATTCATTTGGAGGCATTTTTTTTGCGACACCAATCGGCGCAAGGAGTAAACTTCATCTCTTTCCCGCCCAGAGGAGCAAGACATGAAGGCCGCATCGCTCGTACTCTCGTTGATCGCGCTTTTCGTCCCCATGACGCCAGTCCGCTCGGGCGCGCAGGCGGTCGAGTGGCGCGACGATCTGGTTGATCACATGACTGGTGCCTGGAAATTGGAGGGACAGGTCATGGGGCGCGACGCGCACCATGAAGTCCAGGCCGAATGGGTTCTCAATCACCAGTTCCTTCGCATTCACGAAAAGACGGACGCTGGCGCGCCTGCCCCCGAGCACCGGTACGAGGCAACATGGTTCCTCGGCTACGATCCGGTGAGCGAGCGCTACGTGCTGCATCTGCTCGACGTGTTCGGAGCGCGCTTTTCGGAAACGATCGGCTACGGCATGCGCGACGGTAACGCGATCCGCTTTGTCTTTGAATATCCCGACGGCCCGTTCCACACCACCTATCGCTGGTCACCGGAAAAAGACACCTGGCAATGGCTGATGGAGCAAAAGAACAAAGACGGCAAGTGGACGAATTTCGCCGACCTCAAGCTCACGCGGCTGTCGCGGTAACGCTGGGACGCCCATCTCTCCACGAGCTTGCGCAAGAAAAAAGCAGTGGGACGCGTGGTTAGCGCGTCTCACTGCTGGGGTAGAGTGTTGCTATGTTGCGTCACTACGCTGGGAAACCCAGCGCAGTGTTACCGCCCATGTCCATGTCCGCCGCCACCACCACCGTGTGACGATCCGCCTCCGTGTGACGATCCGCCTCCGTGCGACGATCCGCCGCCATGGCTGCTCGGCGCCGAACGTCCACCACCGCCGTAACTCGGGGCTGAGCGTCCGCCGCCATAACTCGGAGCAGAACGTCCGCCGCCATAAGCGCCTCCGCCGTAAGAGCGCTGCCTGACGATAGGCTGTCTCATGTTGAGTGGCGGACGAGAATATCCGCCGTATCCACGCCCTGCTGAACCGTAGCCGCGGCCTTCTGAAGCCGAACCGCGGGAAGAGCCGTATGAACCGCGTTCCTCTGCGCGTCCGGCCGACCCACCCGACCTGGCTGATTCACCCGACCTCGCTGACTCACTCGCTCTCGCTGACTCACTCGCTCTCGCTGACTCAGAAGACGAGCGCGGGGCCATCGGCGAAAATCTCTGCCAGCCGCCATTGCTGCCGCCGCTTCCGCGAGCGGTCGTCGAACCCGAGTTGCCCGGTCTTGACGCCGCTCCCAAATTAGAATTGCCTCGCGTTTCCGCGCTTCTTTCCGAACCTCTTTCCGAACTCTGGCCCAAGCGCTGAGACCCGCTGTTCGAAGTGTTGTTTGAGCCGGTGTTTCCCGGTCTCGCCACTTCGCGGCTGCTTCCAGTCGACCTGCCATTCGAAGCTGCAGTCGTACCTCGAGCCGAGAAGAAGTGCTGATTCTGCGACACGTTCCGAGTCGTCGAAGCCGCCGCCGGACGTCCGCTGGCCGAGAAGCTCTCGCGGCTCGGAGTCACCGGCAATCTGCCGGCCGAGAAACTCGCATGCTGGAACTGCGCGTGAGTCATCGCCTGAGCGCTCATGTGGCCGGTGCCGAACTCTCTGCCTGAGACGGTCGTCCCGCCGCGGAAGTTCGCGTCATGCATCGCCAGGTTCACGTTAGAGAATCGCGAACCGGCCCGCAGCGGAGCAAAGCCGCCGCGGTTGTAATCGCGGAACCCGACAGCGCCGAACCGCCCGCCATACCCGCCCCACCAGGGATGGAAACGGTCACCAGGTCCAAGCGGCAACCAGCCGATCCCGCCCCAGCCACCGAAGCCGAACCCAAATCCGAATCCACCGCCAAAGCCGAAGAATGAAACATACGCCGGTGCCCAGATCGGACGGTAGAACGGATATCCGTAAGCCGGACCGGGCCACCACCCCCAACCTCCGTTGAGATACATCCAGCGCCCGTAGTGATACGGAGCCCATCCCCAGGAGTCGTACGAAACCCAGGTCCATCCCCAATATGGCTCATACACCCAGCGGCCATCGCGATACGGAGCCCAGCCAGCCGGTTCGGCCGGCCGCCACACTGGACCGTAATCCGGAACTTCCGTCCAGGTGCCATGGGCATCGAGATCTTCGGTCCCTACGTAATAGTCGTTAGTGCGCTGCCGCGATACCGAATTGCGGATCATGTTGTCGCGATCGCTGTTCCACTGATCCCAATCATCCCGCGCCGGTGCTTCGCCGATCTTGTATTGCTCCTGATCGCCGTTGCCCTGCACGGTAATGAACTGGCCCGCTCCCACGCGCGTGCCGCCTTGCGGAGTTGTAACTTCTACTTCGCCTCTGCGGACGAGGATTTCAGTGTGATCGTCGGCAGTAACCAGGATTCGAAAGCTGGATTCACGCCGTTCAGTGCGAATGGCAACGTTGGGCGTATCGATCTCTGCGTCCGCATCGCTGTTCTTGTACATGGAGTAGTTCGCCATGCCGTGTCCAAGTTGAATCTGGATTTGCGAGCGCGTGAGCTGAGTGATATTGGCCTGCGTATGTTCAGCCAGGCGGAACATGTTGGCATAGTCGAGTTGGATCTCAGTGCGCGCTTTGTCGCCGGTCGAAACGCGGTCACCGGCGAGCACGGGAGCGTTGAGCACCGCCGCGGACCAGTCTTTCGAATCGCCACGCTGTGTAGAGACATCGCCATGAATCAAACTGATGCGCGCCACGCCACGAGTCTCCGCCGGGGCCGGTGCGTTGGAAGTCGGGTTGCCCGGGCCTGCGTCGTTAGGACCTCCCGTCGGACCCTGATTCATCGAGCCTTGGTCGTTCGGACCTTGATCGTTCGGGCCTTGATCCATCGAGCCTTGGTTGCTCGGGCCTTGGTCGTTCGGGCCTTGCTCCATGGAACCCTGATCGTTGGGACCCGGCATCGGCGCTTGCGTAGGCGCCTGCGTAGGTGCCTGAATGTTCGGCGATGGTTTCGAATCTTGATCCGGCACGTGGCCGTCCGCATTCTGAGCGAAGACCACGCCTGGAGTCGCAATCATCAATCCCATTCCTAAGATTGCCGCCATTAACTTGAATTTCATACGTACCTCCACCTCGTTGGGGACAAAGCTATGCCTGAAACAATGCAGTCCGAGTGCCAATGTCGAGCGATGCCCCGCAATTTCTGTAACCGCATTATTTTTTGGCAAGTTAAGAGAGACATAACAGCTAGGACAAGCGGCGACTAACGGCGCTCCGGTGGCCCGGTTCCACCAGGGTGGTGCTTTTCGGCCAGGGGCAATCATAGTTACAGTACCGTGGTCGGAGGTTTGTTAGGGTCTGCTGGACACCATCGGTTCAATCTTCAGATCGCTTCATGACAATTCAGACTGTCTCCATGGACGGTTCCTGCAATCGGGTGCAAGATCGCAACCATGATTTCTTCCCGCAGCGATTGCCGCGAGTCGAAGTCAGTCCAAAACGGAGGTGATTCAATGGCAACGAACACAGCGAGCGGATCAGAGGGTATGGGACGATCTAGAGTCCTGGCATCCATGGCCATTCTGCTTGGCGCGATCTTTACAATATTTCTGCTCCCCGCCTATGGCCAACAGGAAGTCGATCCAACCTGGTTTGACCCGTGGGCCGCACCAAGCACGGCCGTTGCTCATCCCTCTCAGCCAGCAGCGGTCGTTCACTCTTCTCAACCACCAGTAGCCACTGACCGGTATCAACAGAGGGCTACGACGGTGTTGCTGGCTCCGGGCGCCGGGAAGTTTCGCGGGCGGGACACGCAATTCGACCAAAGCCGTCATAACGCTGCCCACAAAAGTGGTGGAACTCCGTCTGCTGACAGCCGGCTGCCGGGTACAGCTTGTCTTGCGGGTTTCGAGACCCGACGTGCCGAGACGCGGAATGCCTCCGTTCCTCATGGCGGTGTAGCGTCAAGGTCCGCCTAGGCGGGGTTCTCACTTTCGACCCCTGATTTTTCATCACAAATCATCGGTGCGCCCGGTCACAGACACGCCCACCGCTCCAGTGCGACAATAACCATCTGATTGGGGCAGTTATGAGTGTGCCGTCTCCCAAGACGACCCTCGAACCTGCCCCAAAACCATTTTCAGTGCTCCTTGACAACCTAACTCCTTGTTCCGGAATATTTTACGTATAAGTCCTTATTACCGAATATTTTGCGGATAACCCCCTGATTCTAATAGATTAAAAAAGTAGGGGGGAGGGGGGTGCGCCATCAACTAGTTAATATACCAACTGGTAAGTAGCCAAGAAACCGCAAAAGGTTTATCCGAAAAGAAGGCGATTTGTCGATCACCCGATGACCCGATCACCAAATGACCCGATCCTTCACTCCCCTTCGTTGTCGTCAATGCCGATCTTGGACAACCGATACCGCAGCGCGTTCCGCGAGAGGCCGAGCAGACGCGCGGCTTGCGACTTGTTGCCGCCCGCGCGCTTCAGCGCTTCGCGGATCATTTCGTCTTCCCACTGATCGAGGGTCATGCCGTCGGGAAGAAAGCGATCGGACGAAGCGCCGCTGCGATTGCGCGGGGAATCGAGTTGAATGTCGCTGGCTTCTAACTGCTCGCCCGAGGCCAGCGCGCAAGCGCGTTCGATTACGTTCTGCAGTTCGCGCACATTACCCGGCCAATAATGACCGACGAGAAGCTGCATGGCGGCAGGCGAAATACCAGTAATTTTTTCTTCTCTCCCGGAATCTTTGGCGAAACGCGCGAGGAACAGGTTCGCTAATCCAGGGATATCTTCTTTGTGTTCGCGCAGCGGCGGGATATCGATCGGGACCACGTTGAGCCGGTAGTAGAGGTCTTCGCGAAACGTTCCATCTTCGAGCGCGGCCCGCAGGTCGCGATTGGTGGCAGCGATTAGACGGACGTCGACCTTAACGGTGCGTGTGCCGCCCAGGCGCTCGAACTCGCGCTCCTGCAGCACGCGGAGAAGTTTGACCTGGATGGCGGGCGGCACGTCTCCGATTTCATCGAGGAAGAGCGTGCCTTTGTCGGCGAGTTCGAACTTGCCCGGCTTGCTGGTGGCGGCTCCGGTGAAGGCTCCTTTTTCGTAGCCGAACAGTTCGCTTTCCAAGAGATTTTCCGGGATGGCGGTGCTGTTGATCTTGATAAAGGGACCGGAAGCGCGGCGCGACTTTTCATGGATGGCGCGGGCGATGAGGTCTTTGCCAACTCCGCTTTCGCCGCCCAAAAGAACCGTGGAGTTGGTAGGCGCGACGCGTTCGACTGTGGCGAGCGCTTCCTGCATTTTGGGACTGATCGCGACGATGTTGGGGTGGCTGTATTTTTGTCCGAGGGCTTCGCGAAGCGAGCGATTCTCCTCGCGCAGGCGCGAGTTGTCGAGCTCCTTGTGCACCACCATCCGCATTTCAGCAAGCGAAAACGGCTTGAGGACGTAGTCGCAGGCGCCCGCTTTCATCGCCTCGACGGCGGTTTCAACCGACCCGAACGCGGTCATGACGACGATGGGCAACGCGGCGTTTTGCTGCTTGGCGGCCTGCAGGAATTCGAGCCCGCTGATGCCTGGAAGTTTGAGATCGGTGAGAACGAGGTGAACCGGTTCGGAGGCAAGCAGCTTCAACCCAGTTTCGGCGTCGCCCGCAGAGAGCGTTTTGAAGCCGTCGTCGCCAAGGTTCAGCTCAAGCAGCCGCCGCATCTTGGCTTCGTCTTCGATGATGAGGATGGTTGGCATCTTGGTTAGCTCGTATGGCTAGTGTGGGGACGGGCGCCCTCGCCCGTCCCAGTCGAGCGCAGCTCGGCGGTTGCCTGCGCCTCGACGGACGCTTCGAATGGAAAGAACAGCGTAAACACGGCGCCGCCCTCCGCCGCGTTCTCGACATGGATCGAACCATGATGCCCATCCACGATCTTTGAAACGATGGAGAGGCCCAGTCCCACGCCGGTTTTCTTGGTGGTCACAAACGGGTTGAAAATTTCTTCGCGCAGTTCTTCGGGAACGCCAGGGCCGGTGTCGGCCAAGCGGAGTTCCACTCCTTCACGATCATTCTGCGTAGTGAGTTGAACCTCTACCCGCAAAGTGCCGCCGTCATCTTCATCCTGCATGGCCTCGTAGGCATTCTGCACCAGGTTGAGGAAGGCTTGCTCGCACAGGCTTTCGTCGAGCGGAACCAGCGGCAGTCCGCTCGCATAGCGACGCTCGACGCCCACGGGCTTGCCTGTCTGTTTGCCCGCAAAGCGGTCGGCGACAATTTGCAGCACGCGATCGAGAAGCGCGGTCAGGTTCGCCAGATGCGGTTCGGCATGAAGAGGACGAGCAAAGTCCAGAAATTCGGTGACCAGAGCGCTGAGCCGGTTGACCTCGGTCGAAATGTACCCGGCTAACTCACGGGCAAGTTCATCGGAGGCCTGCAGCCTCTGGGTCAACATTTCGGCCGAACCCTTGATCACTCCGAGAGGGTTGCGAATTTCATGAGCCAATCCCGCCGAAAGCTGGCCCAAAGCGGCGAGCCGTTCCGAGCGTCGTGCTTCGGCCTGAGCGTGCTCGAGCCGGCGATTGGTTTCAGCGAGGCGTTCGGCGAGTTCACGGTACAACTGGGTTTGATGCTGGCTCTGCTGCGAAAAGCGGTTGACGACCATGGCGGCGAGAAAGAAAAACATGATGCGCAGCGCCAGGTAGCCGAAAGCCTCAGGCGTCAATTCGTATTCCTGCATCGCAGGATAGAGATACGAGCAGTAGGCGGCGGACGCAACCAGGGTCCAGACGAGCGTCAGCCACGGGCCGCAGTAGAGCGCCGCGGTAACCACCGGAAGATAGTAAATAGGATAGTAACTGCTGTTGATTCCGATTTCGCCAGTGTGATCGATGAGCAGAGTCGCCAGCAAAATCTTGAGCAGGATGACGTAGAAGACTCCCCGTTTCGGGAAGTGGGAGATCAACTTTGTTTCCAGCAATTGCACAATACCGATGGCGAGGAGAATTAGCTGCTTGTGCCATTCGAACAGTGGAGGAAGCACGGCCAGTATTACAAGGAAGAGGAGCCAGATCGTGAGCCAGGCAGCATCGAGGCGGCTAAGCCGCCGTGACTCGGGATCGAAAATGGGAGGCGCAGGTGCCACGCAGCTTCCATCCAACCGCAGAAAGCCCTCCCGCGTCAATTGGATAGCAACTTCCTCCGGTCCTGGGGCGGCGAAGCCAGAGACCAAAATGCGCACATTAGACACGCGCACATAAGGAAATCCAATCACCAACATAAATAGTTTCGATTTCCGCAAAGGCCGGCTCAGCGGATATTGTTATGATGCTGCGGGTTCAAGCTGAGGAGTCAGAAGAGATCAATGAAACAATCCGCCACGGTTTGTCTTACGCTGGTGATGGTGTGTCTATTTGCGATTGGCGCGCTGGCGCAGACTTCGGGCGGGGATAGCGCCGCGACCGAGGCGCAATCGGCGCGCATCGCAAAATTGGAACAGGCGGTGGCCGACGCAAAGTCCTCCGGCGACAACGCCTGGATGTTGACGAGTTCTGCCCTGGTACTGATGATGACCGGACCCGGCCTGACGTTGTTCTACGGCGGGCTGGTGCGGAAGAAAAATGTCCTGTCGACGATGATGCAAAGCTTCGCGCTGATGGCCATCGTCACTCTGCTGTGGGGCGTGGTCTCCTATAGTCTGGCATTTGCTTCGGGAAACAGCTTCATCGGCGGCTTGCACAGCGTCTTTCTCCGCGGCGTGGGAGCGCAGCCTGACCCCGATTACGCCCCGACTATTCCACTCCAGACATTCATGGTGTTTCAGTTGATGTTCGCCATCATCACCCCGGCGCTCATAACGGGCGCGTTCGCGGAGCGCATGAAATTCAGCGCCATGACAGCCTTCATGGTGCTGTGGTCGCTCGTGGTGTATGCGCCCGTGGCGCACATGGTCTGGGGAAAGGGTGGCCTGCTGAATGCTTCTCTCGGCGGACGCTTCCCCTGTCTGGATTTTGCCGGCGGCACAGTGGTGCATGTTACGTCGGGCGTATCGGCGTTGGTGTGTGCGTTATATCTGGGACCTCGCATCGGCTACCCCAAGCAGTCCATGCCGCCTCATAGCGTGGTTTTGAGTTTCGTTGGGGCCTGCTTGCTCTGGGTAGGATGGTTTGGATTCAATGCGGGCAGTGCGCTGTCGGCGGGAGCTCTGGCTACGAGTGCATTCGTCGCCACGCACTTTGGCGCTGCCGCGGCAACCCTCGGCTGGAGCGCCGCGGAGTGGTGGAAGCGGGGGAAGCCCAGCGCACTGGGCGCCATCTCGGGAGCCGTGGCCGGGCTGGTCGCGATTACCCCAGCGGCTGGCTTTGTGCCCCCCATGTCGGCCATCGCCATCGGATTGGCCGCGGGTATTTTCTGTTTCTTTATGGTGACCAAGGTCAAGTCCATGTTCCACTACGACGACTCGCTCGATGCCTTCGGCGTTCACGGCGCGGGCGGAACTTTGGGAGCTCTGCTGACGGGCGTCTTCGCTTCGAGCGCCGTGAATCCCATCTTCAAGAACGCTCAGGGAAACACACTCGCATCGGGACTGTTCGAGGGCAATGCCCACCAGTTACTCAATCAGTTGGTCGGGGTAGCGATTGCCTGGGGATTGGCGATCGTGGGAACCGTGGTCCTGCTGAAGCTGGTGGACATGACCATCGGCCTGCGCGTTTCAGAGGACCACGAGATGCAGGGTTTAGATCTCTCCCAGCATGGTGAAGAGGGATATTATTGGGAGTCTTCCGCATAACGAGAAACCAAAAACTGGGCAATGGAATCGATGGGACGGAGAACCATGACAAAGGTCGAAGCGATTATTCAAGTTTCCAAGCTCGAAGCCGTGAAAGACGCATTGCACGAAGTCGGCGTCGAAGGCATGACCGTTTTTGAAGCCAGAGGACATGGCCGCCAAAAAGGACACACCGAGTTTTATCGAGGGCGCGAGTACACCGTGGACTTGATCCCGAAGGTGAAGCTCGAAATCGTGCTGGCCGATGAAATGGTCGAAAAAGTAGTGCAGGCCATCACCACTGCGGCCCGCACCGGCAAGATCGGCGACGGAAAGATTTTTCTTTCGCGCATTGACGAAGCGATTCGGATTCGCAACGACGAACGTGGCGATAGCGTGCTCTAAGCGCACGAATTTCGAAACGGCGGTCGGCAGCAAAAGATCGACGGCAAAAGATGGACAGCAAAAGATCGACATCCCCCTTGTCTGCTGCTTTCTGAGCAGCGCGGAATCAAGTCTGGAGCAGGGCTTAACAGTTCGGGGAGGCTGTCATCGAAATGACCACCGTGGCCACCGTCCGTAGTGAGTTGCGGGACCTGTACGTGCGGGAATCCGCTGCCATCGAGCAGGAGTTCTCCGTCACCGGTGAGGGGCGGAGAGCGCTCGCACGGCGCACGGCGCTGGTCGATACAATTGTTCAGCGGCTCTGGAACGAAATCATCGTTGGTTCCCAACCAAGTTCCAGCCCTGCCGATCCCGACAGCCCGAACAATTTCGCGCTCGTGGCGACCGGCGGATTCGGGCGCGGCTGGCTTTTCCCCCACTCCGATATTGATCTGCTGTTTCTGCACGCCAGCGCTAGCTCCGAGAGTGAATTCAAAGATCCCATCCGCCGTTTTTCCCAGGAGTTGTGGGACCTCCGGCTGAAGCTCAGTCCCGCCACGCGAAATCTGACGGAGTGCGAAAAGTTGGACCCGAACAATATTGAGTTTGCCATCTCGCTGCTCGACTGCCGGTACCTGGCGGGCGATCGTGAACTGTTTTCACGGCTGCACGAAAAAGTTGTTCCTCGTCTGGTGGGGCGGGAGTGCCAGAACCTGATCCAGAATCTGGGCGAGATTACGCGCGCGCGTCATCACAAGTTTGCCAACACCGTGTTTCACCTGGAACCGAACGTGAAGGATGGGCCCGGCGGTTTGCGCGACTACAACGTGGCCAACTGGCTAGCGCTGATTTCCGCGATGGAAAAGTTGAAGGTGTGGCCGGACGCGCAAACGCTGTTGCCGCTTTCTTCGCGGAGGGCGTTCGACGCGGCGCTGGAGTTCCAAATGTCGGTGCGTTGCTTTCTGCACTTCCGCTACGGGCGTCACGATAACACGCTCACCTGGGAGGCGCAGGACGAAGCGGCGGCGAGAAAAATCGGCGCCGGCGATCTTGAAATCACGAACGCAGCGGACTGGATGCGTGTCTACTTTGGCCACGTGCGCAGTGTGCATCGCGTCTGCAACCAGTTGCTGGAGGAGATTCCGGCAGCCTGGTCGTCCTTGTACCGGCAATTCCAGGGCTGGCGGTCGAAGGTCGCAAGCGCGGACTTCTCGGTGGTGGATGGACTGATCTTTCTCCAGCAACCAGCCGGGCTACGCGATCCGGAAATGCTGCTGCGGCTTTTTCATTTCATGGCGGAACACGGCCTGAAGTTGAGCACGACCACCGAATATAAAGTCGAGCAGGCGCTGCCGGCGCTGGCGGCAACGCCTCCGCGGGGCGCCGAGCTGTGGCTTTACCTGCAGGAAACGCTGGTGCAGCCGCATGCGGCCGACGCGCTGCGTGCCATGAACGCGCTTCGCCTCCTGGCGCTTCTGCTGCCGGAGCTGAAAGGGATTGAGGCGCTGGTGGTGCGGGATTTTTACCATCGCTACACGGTCGACGAGCATTCGTTTCTGGCGATCGAACATCTGCATCGCCTGAAAGAGTCGAAATCGGAATGGGACCAGCGCTTTGCCGAGTTGCAGAGTGAACTCGAGCAACCGGAACTGCTTTACCTGGCGTTGCTGCTGCATGATTCCGGTAAAGCCGTGCCTGGCGAGAATCACGTTGAGGTCAGCGTGCAACTCACCGACAGCTGCGCGGAGCGGCTCGATCTTGATCCGCTGGATCGCGAGACGGTGCGATATCTGGTGGCGAGCCATCTGGAAATGTCGGCGGCGATGCGGCGCGATGTTTTCGATCCAGCGAACGTGAAGTCGTTCGCGGAAAAAGTGGGGGTACCCGAGCGGCTGAAGATGCAGTGCCTGATGACGTATGCCGACATCAAAGCCGTGAACCCGGAGGCCATGACGCCGTGGAAGGCGGATAACTTATGGCAGCTGTATATTGCGTGCGCGAATTATTTGAGCCGAAGCGCCGATGAGCGCGTGCACACCGGTGATGATGGTTCCAGCCTCGCCCATCTGCGGTCGCTGGCGCCGGTGGCGGGGAAGAAGATCAATATTTTTCTCGAAGGATTACCGCAACGGTATCTGCGGATCCACGGCGCGAGCGATGTTCTCGCGCATGCCGAGATGGCCGCCCGGCTGGGGCAGGACGGCGTCCAATTAAATTTGAAGCAAGTTCGTCACTGGTATGAGCTGACGTTGGTTACCACCGACCGGCCCTTTCTTTTTGCTTCGGTTTCCGGAGCACTGGCCGCGTGGGGAATGAACATCGTGAAAGCGAACGCGTTCTCGAATGCCGCGGGCATGGTGGTGGACACTTTCTATTTCACCGATCGCTTTCGAACCCTGGAGATGAATCTGCAGGAATGGGAGCGTTTGAAAAAAAGTATCGCGGCCGTGGTCAAAGGAGAAGCCGACGTGGCCCGCATGCTGCGCGACCGCTTGAAATCGGAGAAGGTGAACGGCACGAAGGTCAAAATTGCGACGCAGATTGAATTCGACGATGGCTGCTCGGCACACAGCACGATGGTGCAGATTCTGACCCAGGATCGTCCGGGACTACTTTACCGGATGTGTTCGGTGGTCTCGAAGCACGAGTGCAACATCGAAATCGCGCTGATCGAGACCGAGGGGCAGATGGCGATTGATGTCCTGTATCTGACCTCGGGCGGGGCCAAGTTGAGCGCGGATCGGCAGGCGGCGCTGGGGCAGGTGCTGCGCGACGAACTCGCGACAAAATAATTTCTGCCGCTTCTGCTATCTAGCGATCCGCGTAATATCCGTCTCTGGTTTGCACCGTCAGGTCTTTTTTCTTCACTGTCAGCTGAACGTGATGATAGCCGATGGCTGTGCTGTCTTTATCGGGTGTGTAGCCCATGCTGTATTGGGTGCGCAGTTCTTCGACAATGCTGGTGTAAATATCGCCGACGGTTTCCTTCTTAGTGACTTCAAAGAAACGTCCACCGGTTTCTTTGGAAATTCGCTCAAGAATTTTCTTGCCATCGGTGCGCGGGCTCTCCGAAGGACGTTGGCCGCCGCGACCGCCCCCTCCGCCACCCGGATATCCGCCTCCACCGCCCGGCCAGCCGCCTCCGCCTCCGGGCCAACCGCCACCGCCTCCTCGGCCCATTCCGCGGCCCGGTCGTTGGCCTTCGTCGTGGCGAGACTCCGCGAAATAGATGGAGTAGATAACGGTATCGGCACGTTGGGCGGACTCGATCGCGCTCTCCAGGTAAGTCTTGCTGCCGCGGTCGACGCCATCCGTGAGAACAACAAGAGCCTTCCGGCCTTGCTGCTTTTTCATCAATTCATTCGACGCCAGAAAAACCGCATCATAAAGCTGCGTACCGCCGCTATGATGCGAGCCTGAGCCCGAACGCGAATCGTCGGAGTCGTTGGGATCGTTCGACCTCTCTCGATCCGATGGCGTCTTCAGCAAATCGAGCGCCGATTGCAGCTTTTCACGAGACGAAGTCACGTCCTGCAGCAGTTCCACTTCACGATCAAAGTGAATGAGGAACGCTTTGTCCTTGGGTTGCACGAGCATCTGCTCAAGAAAACTGCGGCTCGCACTACGCTCCGCGTCGAGGACGTTGGTTTGACTGCGACTAGTGTCGACGAGCAGACCCAGCGTGAGCGGGAGATTCGTGTCCTGCGAAAAGTATCGAATACTCTGTGGGCGGCCGTCTTCCTGAAGCGTGAAATCGTCTTTCGTGAGGTCCCGGATGATCTTGCCATGTTTGTCGCGCACGGTGACGGGCAGCGTAACTACTTTGACGTCGACCGCGATAGTGGCAGCGACGTCCTGAGCACTCATCGATGGGCCGACTCCGGGAAGAGCGGCCAGCGCGGCGATCAGCGCATAGGCAATCCGCTTCCGCAAGGATGAGCGGCTCGCCATCGCCTCTTTATTTGGCAGGGAATTATCTTGCCAGGACTCATTCACCGTGCATCCTCCGTTTATCGTGCGCCGTTATCGCGTGCGAATCTTAAGAGCGCTGAATCTGCACAAGACAATAGAATACACAGCCAGGATCGCACCCGCCCAACTCGGAAAGGCAATCGTCAGCCGGTATAGGAAACCTGCCGCGACCGGCTGGGCCTGCTTTTCGGGACTGGATTTGTCAGCAGACATGGGCACCCATGCAAGCATCGTTATTCTCGGCGACCTGATCCTGGTTACCGTCCAGCGCGGAAACGAATCAACCCGCGCTTGGGACAAACCTCAACGTGAGCTGGATACTACGAGTTGAATACTTAAGACTGGATGCGCGGCGATAGAGTTGAAGTTGCCAGCGTCCTGTAGAAGCAACGTCAATGCCGGGTAAAACTTCGTAAATGCTAAACATGGGGCGTTTGGCAATGCTAAAGTACAGTCCAGGTATGCCGATAGGTGGGACTATGCGCTGTCTCTGGCGGGAGTCGCCACGTCTTGCAACGTGCCTGCTCACTGCGTTGTTCGCTCTGATGCTGGCGGCGCCGGGCTACGTTTGCGCGCAGGGTAAGCCCGCTACCACCCCGGGAGACGCACAAATCGCTAAGGCAGTTGGGACCATCAAGAGCATTCAGGCGGATTCGATCACGATCGCCGCTGCGTCTGGTGGCGAGGTCACAGCGAAGCTGACGGCCTCGACGAAGATCCTGCGCGTGCTGCCCGGAGAAAAGAATCTGAAGAACGCGACCGCTCTGCAGGCGCAAGACTTGCAACCCGGGGATGGCGTGCGCGTTCGCGGACAGGCATCAGCCGATGGACACACTATCGCCGCGCTGGAAGTGATTGTGGTGAAGCAGGCCGATGTGGCGGCCAGGCAGCAGCAAGACCGCGACGACTGGCAGAAGCGAGGGGTGGGCGGGCTCGTCACCAAGGTGGACGCTGCCACAGGCACCATCACCATTTCATCCGGTGGAATGGGCGCGAACCGGAGCATCGCCATCCACATTGCCAAGGATACGATTTTGCGCCGCTACGCGCCCGACTCGGTGAAGTTCGACGATGCGAAACCGGCGCTCGTCGATCAAATCAAGGTGGGAGATCAGTTGCGCGCGCGGGGAACTCGCGACCCGGATGGCAGCGAGGTGGGTGCGGAGGAAGTTGTCACCGGCGCATTTCGGAATATTGCGGGAACCATCAAGGCGATTGACGCATCGAACAACACGATGACGGTGCAGGATGCGATCCGCAAGAGCGCGGTGGTGGTGAAGGTCTCACCCGACTCCCAAATGAAGAAGCTGCCGGCGGACATGGCGCAACGCATCGCGATGCGCCTGAAAAGCACGGCGAGCGGCGGCAGCGGAGATCAACCGGCCGCCAACCGCCAAGTCCAGAGCACGACCGGGCAGGGCGCGTCGGCGGGCGCTGGTGGGGTGCGGCCATCGACGTCGACGGAATCGCCAGCGGCGCACGGGCCGGGCGGGAATGGGAATGGAAACGGCCCTCCGGATTTGCAGCGCATGCTGAGCCGCTTGCCCAACAGCACCTTGGCGGACATGCAGAAGGGCGATGCGGTGATGATCGTCTCAACCGAGGGTGGGGATTCGGGTACGGTAACGGCGATCACGCTGCTGGCGGGAGTGGACGCCATCCTGACGGCGGCGCCAAATCGAAGCGCATCCTCGCTGCTTTCGCCGTGGTCGCTAGGCGCGCCCGGTGGAGAAGGTGAAGCCGCGCAGCAGTGAACAAAATCTCAATCCATGTTCTCAATTAATGTGATCTGCCTGGAAAGAGCAAGGTGCGTGTTGAAGTATTTATCGTTCGTCATTCTGACAAATCTGATTCTGGCAATTCTGATTCTGACGACGCTGATCGGGCTGGCTGCGCGCGCATGGGCGCAGTCGCCGGCCCAGTCATCAGCAGCGACAGGAACCTTGCGCGGCCAGGTGACAGACCCTTCGGGGGCGGTGGTTGCGAACGCCGCGGTGGCGGTCCTGGTATCCGGAGGACAAACGCATTCGGCCACCACCAGCCGCACTGGCGCTTACGAAATCGGCAATCTGGCGCCGGGCAAGTACACAGTCACGGCGAATGCCCAGGGGTTCGCCGTCTTTGTGCAGAACGACGTGAACGTAGCGGCAGGCCAGGTGGCGCAATTCAACATTGCGCTCGATATCAACGTGCAGCAGGAAAAAGTCAACGTCCATGAAGAGACCCCTCAAGTCGACGTCAACCCCGCCAACAATGCCAGCGCGATCGTGCTTAGCGGCAAGGATCTGGAAGCGCTTCCCGACGATCCCGATGAGTTGCAGTCTGACCTGGAAGCGCTGGCTGGACCTTCGGCCGGTCCGAATGGCGGGCAGCTTTACATCGATGGCTTTACTGCCGGACAGCTTCCGCCGAAGTCATCGATTCGCGAGATTCGCATCAATCAGAATCCGTTTTCGGCCGAATACGACAAACTGGGCTACGGACGAATCGAAGTCTTCACCAAGCCGGGCACCGACAAATTTCATGGGCAGCTCTCAGTCGTCGGAAACAGCTCGGGACTAAATACGCGCAATCCTTTTCTCGGTGACGCTGCGCAAGAGCCGTACGACTCCGTCATCTACATGGGAAACTTCGGCGGGCCTCTCAACAAGAAGACGTCATTCTTCTTGGACGTGCAGCGGCGCAACATCGACGAGATCGCAGTCGTAGACGCGCCGGCACTGGACCTGAATGAGAGCATTCCCAACCCACGCACCCGCACCAACATCGCTCCCCGGATCGACTACCAGATCAGCACCAGTAACACTCTCACAGCGCGCTACCAGTATTACCGTGACACATGGGAGAACGACGGTGTCGGCGGGTCAGTGTTGCCAGAGGCTGGCTACGACACCACGTCCACCGAACACACCGTGCAGATCACCGATACGCAAGTCCTCAGTGCGAAGGCTATCAATGAGACGCGCTTTCAGTACCTGCGCGACAACAGCGGCCAGACTCCGGTGAGTACAGCGGTAGGTATCAACGTGCTCGGGGAGTTCATCGGTGGAGGCGCCAGTTCGGGAACGCAGACGGATCACGAGGATCATTACGAACTGCAGAATTTCACTTCGATAGCGCAGGGCAATCACTTTCTGAAATTCGGAGGGCGATTGCGCGCAGTTCACGAAGTCGACACGTCCAGCGCCGGATTCAATGGCACCTATACCTTTTCGAACATCGGAGATTACACCGCTGCTACTCCGACTCCGAGCCAGCTTTCCATCGATGCAACCTCCAGCGGCGCGGTACCCACCGTGCCGGTCACCGTGGTGGATGCCGGACTGTACGTACAGGATGACTGGAAGGTGCGTCCTAACATCACGCTAAGTGGCGGGCTGCGCTTTGAAACGCAGAACGCAATCCACGATCATGCGGACTGGGCGCCTCGCCTCAGCTTTGCATGGGGCATCGGCGGCGGGGGAAAGAACGCACCGAAAACCGTATTGCGCGGCGGTTTTGGCCTGTTCTACGACCGGTTCACCCAGGACCTGGTCCTCAATGCGGATCGTTTGAACGGAGTGACACAGCAACAATACATCGTGCCCGATCCGGCTTATACGATCCCTCCGGTAGTGCCCACGTCGTCCCCAACGACGCAGACCATCTACCAGATCAGTCCGAACCTGCACGCTCCCTACATCATGCAGACCGCGTTCAGTCTGGAGCGACAGGTCACAAAGATCGCCAACGTTACGCTTACGTATCTGAATTCCCGCGGCGTGCACCAGTTTCTATCCCTGAACGTTAACGCCCCGCTGCCGGGGACACCCGACTCACCCGGCCCGTATCCGTTCCCGGGCCAAGGTCCGATTTATCAGTACTCGTCGGATGGACTCTTCCGCCAAAATCAGCTGATCACGAATTTCAACATCCGAGCCGGCGCCAAGCTGTCTCTCTTCGGCTACTACAGTCTCAACTATGCCAACAGCGACGCGTCGGGCGCTTCGAACTTCGCAATGGATTCGTACGATCTCCGCGCCGACTACGGGCGTGCTTCCTTTGATATCCGGCAGAGGTTGTTCATGGGCGGTACAATCGGTCTCCCGCATGCGTTCCGCTTAAGTCCGTTCATGATCTTTAATTCGGGAACACCCTATAACGTCACCGTGGGACACGACTTGAATTACGACAGCGTGCTCAATGATCGCCCCGCGTTCTCAAATAATCCTGCGTATCCTTCGTTGACTGCGCCCGGCCACTACAACCAAACACCCACAGCGTCGGATGTTCTTGTCCCCATCAACTATCTGACTGGTCCCGCCCACTTCACACTTAACCTGCGGCTGGCGAAAACCTTCGGTTTTGGGCCGGAGGTTGGTGGAAAGAGTGGAGCGCAGCCGGGTGGTGGTCCGGGCGGCGGCCCTCCTGGCGGTGGTGGTCCGCGCGGCGGCGGTGGAGGCGGCGGCTTAGGACGAGGGCCCGGCGGTGGGTTTGGGGGCATGGGACCGGCAACCAACCGGCGCTACAACTTGACGTTCAGCATCAACGCGCGCAACGTTCTGAACAAGGTGAATGCGGCGACGCCAATCGGAGTTGTGAGCTCACAAGATTTCGGAAAGTCGATCGCTCTGGCGGGTGGGCCGTTTTCGAGCGCTGCGGCCAATCGAAAAATTGAATTGCAGGCGCTGTTCAGCTTCTAACGGAACTGCGCTACGTGGAATAATCGGCGTTGATCCGCACATACTCGGCGGTCAGATCGGTGGTGAGAAATCGCACCGAGTGCTGGCCTCGCCCGATCTGCACGCGAACATCGCAAACCGGTTGTGCAAGAGTGCGGTGTGCTTGCCGCTCGTTGAACGCGCAGCCAACTCCGTTGCGGCATACTTTCTGACTGCCAATGAAAATCTGGACGCGCGACGAATCGATGGGCACGCCGCACCTTCCCACGGCCGCGAGAATGCGCCCCCAATTCGGATCGGCCCCGGCCCACGCGGTTTTCACCAGCATGGAGTGAGCGATCGTCCGCGCCACCAGTAGCGCCTCTTCCCTGCTCCACGCCTGTTCTACGAACAGACGGATCACGTGCTCAACCCCTTCGCCGTCACTGACGATCTGCTCGGCGAGAGACTGGCATACTGCGGTCAGAGCAGCGGAGAACTTTTCTCGGGTGCGAACATCTCTCACCCGAGCACCGCTCGCGCCGCTCGCCAGCAGCAGCACGGTGTCGTTGGTGGAGGTGTCGCCGTCAATGGACATGCAATTTAGCGAGTGGTCGCACGCTTCGCGCAGAAGAGGCTGCAACTCACGCGCACTCGCACCCACATCGGTGAACAAGTACACCAGCATGGTCGCAAGCTGCGGATGGATCATGCCGGCGCCCTTCGCGACGCCCAAAACGGTGACTTCCTTCGAACCTTCTTTCGACGAAGCGCGAAAGCGCGCGGATGCAATCTTCCGGCGGGTGTCGGTGGTCATGATGGCGTGGGTGAAGGCTAGAACGCCACGCTGGCTGGGCGCTGAAAGGTCGACGAGCTCCCGCAATTTCGCGTGAATTTTTTCCGCCGGCAGTCGAACGCCGATGATGCCGGTCGAGGAAGGAAAAATTTCAGCAGTGGGCACGCCGAATAATTTCCCGGCTTCGCGACAAACCCGTTCGCAGGCTTGAACGCCGGCGCGTCCGGTGGCGCAGTTGGCGTTTCCGGAATTCACGACGACGGCTCGAACGCGGCCACCGCTCGAAAGCAACGCCGCGCGGCCAACTTCCACGGGAGCGGCGACGACAAGGTTCTTCGTGAACAATGCGGCTGCGGACGCGCCAGTAGCGGCTTCCACCAGCGCGAGGTCCGGCCGGCCACTGACTTTAATACCAGCAGCGACAGCAGCGAAAGAGAACCCCAGCGGCAAACGAATTTTCTCAGGAGAACGGCGCAGCGCGGTCATGCCTGAATCTTCAACCAGTTTTTTGGCGGCGGCAAAATTGCAAACGTGGGCAGATCTCCGCGGATCATCGGGACTTCGTCGCAGCGATAGAGCCTGGGGCATTGATAACAGTCTTTATGGATTTTATCGGGTAGATCCTGGTGAGCCGCGACCGTGAATCCCATGCGCGAGAAAAATTCTGGAATGCGCGTGAACAGGCACACGCAGGTGACTTTGTGTTTTTCCGCTTGCGCCAGAAGAGCCTTGACCAGGCGTCTGCCGCCGCCGCTGCTTTGGCTCGCGGGATCGACGGTAATCGAACGAATCTCGGCCAGGTGCACGCCATAGAGGTGGAGAGCGCCGCATCCGATAATGCGTTCGTCATGCTCAAGCACGACAAAGTCGCGGACGTTCTCGCAAATCTCCGCGAGCGTGCGCGGCAGCAGAGTGCCGTCGCCGGAGTAGGCCGCGATGAGAGCGTGAATCTGCTCGGCATCGGGCAGGACCGCCTCACGCGTGCGCATGGACCTCCTTGCGCCGCGCCGAAGTGGTTTTCTCTTTCTTGTGCGTGGGCTCTTCATTTTTGTGCAACGCCGCGTCCAGCGCCTTGATCACGCGATCCACGTGCTTCTTCTGAATCACGTAAGGCGGCAGGAAGCGCAACACGGTTTCGTGCGTGCGATTGATGATGATGCCTTCCTGCAGCAGTTCCTTAGCCACCGCCTTCGCCAGTTCGGGCGAGTCCACTTCCACGGCCTGCATCAGGCCGGCTCCGCGCACGTCTTGAATCGACTTGTGCCTTTTGTCCAGCGCTTCAAGCGCCGCGTGAAAGTGTTCTCCCATCGCGCGCACGTGTTTTAGCAATTTTCGTTCCGCGCGCAGGAATTCGATGGCCACGGCGCAGGCGAGCGGGCCTCCGCCAAAAGTTGTTCCATGCATACCTGGATGCATACAAGTCGCAACTCGTTCCGTGGTAAGGATGGCGCCGAGCGGCAAGCCGCAAGCCAGTGGCTTGGCGACGGTGACCACGTCCGGCAACACGCCATAGTGCTGGTAGGCAAAGTGGCGGCCGGTGCGGCCGAGGCCGCATTGAATCTCGTCCAGCGCGAGCAATGCGCCGGCGCGTTTAGTCAAGCGCGAGGCGAGGTCGAGAAATTCCCTGTTGACGGGACAAATTCCGCCCTCACCTTGAATAGTCTCGATGCACACAGCGCAGACGCCGGAATCGAATTTTCGTCGCAGGTCGTCCAGATCATTGAACTTGACGAACGTCACCCCTGGCATGAGCGGAACGAACGGGGCTCGATACTTCGGCTGACCGGTGGTAGCTAGCGCGCCAAAGGTGCGTCCATGAAAGGAATTTTCCATCGCAAGAATGCGCCACCTCGCCTTGTGGCCATTCCGATTCTTCATCTGCGCAAAGGCGCGGGCGAGTTTGAGTGCGCCTTCCCAGGCTTCGGTGCCGCTGTTGCAAAAGAAAGCGCGGTCGAGCCCGGAAATTTGCGTCAGGAGCCGCGCGAGTTCCGCTTGATACGCGTGAAAGAAGAGATTCGAAACATGAATCAACCGGCCCGCCTGGCGCTTGATCGCCGCCTGGATGGCAGGGTGGTTATGGCCGAGAGCATTCACGCCGATTCCGCTCAGGAAATCCAGATACCGCTTGCCCCGAGAATCCCAGAGATACACGCCGCGCCCGCGCACAAAAAGGATCGGCTGGCGCTCGTAGGTGGGAAGCAAGAGCTTCGCTTCCATGCGGGAGACAGAGGCGAGGCTCATGCTCTCAGAACCTCTGTGCCGCATTCCAGCTTGGTGAAATAAAACAGCGGCAGCATTTCGACTTGCGCTGCGGGCAGGATGCGCACGCGCCCCACGCCGCTCTTGAGCGCCTGAGTACAGGCTTCGAGCTTCGGCATCATGCCGCCGCTGACTACGGATTCCTCAATGAGGCCGGCAACCTGCTTGGTGTCCAACCGAGCCATCACCGAACCGTCGGCCTGCTTTACACCGGGGACATCGGTGAGAAAAATCAGCGCGTCGGCCTCGCAGGCTATGGCGCAAGCGGCCGCCATCTGGTCCGCATTCACGTTGTAATACTGCCCGTCGCCTCCGAGCGCAAGTGAAGAAAGCACGGGAATCCCACCCTCAGCCCAAATGGCTTTGAGCCAGCGCGGCTCAGAGAAGCAGATTTCGCCGACAAACCCCAAGTCGTGTTCCGCGTCCTGTTTCTTGCGAGCACGAAAAACGCCGCCGTCTCCGCCACAAAGACCGATGGCCGGTTGTCCGGCGGCCGCGATCGCCGCCACCAGGCTTTTATTCACGATCCCGGCGAGCACCATCAAGGCAACATCGCGCGTCTCGGCGTCAGTCACCCGCAGTCCGTGGACAAAGTCGCTTTTCTTTCCGAGGAGTTCCAGGGTACGCGTTAGCGCGCTGCCACCGCCGTGCACGACGGCGACCTGGTGTCCGTCGTGGGCAAGCTGCACCACCGCTTTCGCGCATTTCTGAAGAGTGGGTTTGTCCTCCAGCGCCGCGCCGCCGATCTTGACGACAATTTTCACTGCAGTCCCTCCGCTTCGTCCCAGCCGTACATGAGGTTCATGTTCTGCACCGCTTGACCGGCTGCGCCTTTGAGCAGGTTGTCGAGACACGAAACCAGCACCAGCCGACGGCCATCGTGCGCCAGGCAGAAACCGAGGTCACAGTAGTTGGTGTGCACGGAGAATTGGATTTCCGGCAAACTCGAGGCCGGGAAAATGCGTATCCACCGTTTGCCTTTGTAGAAATCATGCAGACAACTTTGAATCTCGTTCGGCGTCATTTCGCGTTTCAGATACACATAAATCGTGGACAGAATCCCACGCGGGATGGGCAAAAGATGAGGAGTGAAGATCAACTGGCAGGAATTGAGCGCCAATTGCTCGAGGATCTCGCCGGTGTGACGGTGTCCGAAAACCGAGTAGGCGGAGAAATTGTCAGCCACCGAGACGAAGTGTGTGCGCGCTGTGGGTTTTTTGCCGGCGCCGGACACGCCGGACTTCGAATCGGAGATGATGCCGCGGTCGCAATCCACAAAGCCGGCCGCCAGCAAGGGCGCCAGCGCAAGAATGACGGAAGTCGCATAGCAGCCGGGATTCGCCACCAGCGCAGCCGACGCGATCTGGTCCGCATTCGGTTTCAGTTCCGGCAAACCGTACACGGCGCACTCCGTGAGTTCCGCCGCGGTCTGCGCGTTCGAATCTTTGAAGCCATAGATGGCGCGATTCTGTTCCTGTTTCAGCCGCCACGCGCCGCTGAGATCGACGATGCGGAGCCCGCGGGTCATCACTTCGGGAACCAGTTCGCGCGAAACGGCGTGCGGTGTAGCCAGGAATAAGAGCTCCACGCCACGCTGCTCCAACACGGACCAAGAAAATGGCTGGACCGTCGAATGGCCGTCAGCTTTGCTATGGCCAGAAATGTGGGGCAATCCAGCGACGGGCCCGTCGGACTCGTCCGTCTCCACGCTGCGCCGCAAAAGTAAGGGTGCGTCGGTCCTCGGATGCCGGCCGAGAAGGCGCGCCAGTTCGAGGCCGGAATAGCCGGTCGCGCCGAGAACCGCAGTTTTAAGCTTGCCCGCCATCAGATTTTCTTCAAGTTTAACCGATCGATCCGCTTCCCCATTTTCTTCGTTGAGGCATATTTATCCATTATTATGCATAAATATTCATCTATATTAACTGCTCTCGCCGAACTGTCAAGTCGAAAACGCGGTTCGAGACTCCTCAGGCGCATTGGGTTGGCAACAAGGAATCTCCACGATGAAGGGCCAAAATGCAGGGCGAGCCTTTCTTGCGAGCTTTTCTGATGGCTGCAAGAAGAAATTTCTATTGGACTCAGCCGATCAGCGGCATTTAGTGTGGGGAGCGATTGCAGCACGCAAACTGGAGACTTGCGAAGACATTTCATGCCGCATCACGCCGCCCTTCCCCACGCCGCATTATTCCGTAAGAATTGTCTACCGCACAGAAAAGAAATAGGAGCAATCCCATGACGAAGCTACCGGAGCGGCGCCTCGTGCGCCGGCCATCATCTCTATCTATTCTGGCCATTTTTCTCGCCGCCGGAATGTTCGCGGTCATATTCGCTGCGCTGGCCACGCCCTGCTTGGCCGACGATGGTCCAAAACCAGATCCATCGGGCATAGCAACCGGGGACAAAACTACCGCAGTGGACGCTGCCGGCAATTCTTTTGTCGTCGCTGAACCGACCGACAAGGCGGCTCCGGACTACGCCACCAACAAGAAGGCGTTCGACGACTACCAGGCCCAGGCGGCGAAGGAGCCGCTCGCGGTAAAGCTCGCCGACAGCGTGGGGCACGTCCGCGTGGCCACCAATTTTGCCTGGACGCTGAATACGGGTTACCTCGTCCTGTTCATGCAGGCCGGATTCGCGCTCCTCACCTGCGGGCTGGTGCGCAAGAAAAATGTCGCCCATTTGATGATGCTGAATTTCGCGGCCTACGTGTTCGCCTTCCTGGCGTACTACGCTGTCGGATATGCCTTCCAGTTTGGAGCGGTCGCCATCAATGCCGCGCCCACCAACCTGGGCGGTATCCCCACACTCAACAAGTTTCTCATTGGCAGCGGGCAGTGGGGATTCGTGGGTGGGAAAGGCTTTTTTCTTGTTGGTCCGGCCTATGACAGTGCCAGCAACTGCCTGACCCTGTTTGAAGTCGTGTTCATGGAGACGGCCGGATACATCATCGTCGGCGCCATCTGTGAGCGGATCACCTTCTGGGCCTTCCTGCTCTGTGAGCTCTTCATCGGCGCGATTCTTTACCCGATCTCCGGTTGCTGGACGTGGGGCGGCGGCTGGCTCTCGCAAGTCGGATCGACGTTGAATCTCGGTCACGGGTATGTCGACTTCGCCGGATCTACGGTCGTTCATGCCGTTGGCGGTTTCTGCGCCATGGCTCTCGCTATCATTCTGGGCCCGCGCCTGGGCAAATATGGGCCCGGCGGGAGGATCCGTGTCTTTCCGGCGCACAACATCGTCTATGTCGTGACCGGTACGTTCATTCTGCTTTTCGGCTGGATGGGATTTAATCCCGGTTCCACGCTGGGAGCAACCGATCTTCGCATTTCCGTGGTTGCGGTAAACACCAATCTTGCTGCGGTTGCCGGCTCGGCGGCAGCGATGCTCCTGTGGTATTTCCTGTTCGGTAAACCGGATATCACCATGGCGTGCAATGGCATGCTCGCCGGGCTGGTGGCCATTACCGCGCCATGTGCTTTTGTGTCTCCGACTTCGGCGGTTGTCATAGGTGTACTGGCGGGATGCCTGGTTTGCGGCGGCGTGATCTTCAACGACCGGGTTCTCAGGATCGATGACCCCTGTGGCGCGATTTCCGTACACGGCTACTGTGGCTGGCTGGGCGCGGTCAGCGTGGGTATTTTTGCCGACGGCACCTATGGCACCGGATGGAATGGCGTCGGCGCAACGTCCTATCTGGGCCGCACGGGCCTGGGGGTGACGGGCTTGCTCCACGGGGATACACGCCAGTTCCTGTGCCAACTCATGGGAGCAACTTTGTATGCCGTCTGGGCATTCGGCGCAACTTACGCTGTCTTCTGGTGTGTCAACAAAGTGAAAAGCATGCGCGTGGCACCCGAGGTGGAAGAAGAGGGTCTCGACGTTCCTGAGTTCGGAATGCCGGCGTATCCGGAAGACGCCGTGGCCCCTGCCTCATACTGAATTCAGGGCCGGGCGGCGACGCCCGGCTCTCCAACGGCAGGATTGCTCTTACACTCTTAGCCGTATGTCGCTCGAGGTGCCGCCAGCCGCTGGAACGTAGCACTTGGTCGTGTAATCCATCACCATGCGGTCGGCGTTGAAGCGCCAGCCCAGGGTGCGGATGGTGCGCTTCATACGCTGGATCCAGCCGCGCGGCAGGCCGTCGCGATCGCGATGATAGTAGAGAGGGATGACTTCATCGCGAAGAACTCGCATCAGCTCATCGCCGTCGCGGGTGTCGTGAACATTCATGTCGGAGTGAGTTCTGCCGTTTCCGATGGCGAAGCCGTTCAAGCCGTCGTAAGCTTCCGCCCACCAGCCGTCCAGTACCGAAAGATTCAAGCCGCCGTTCAAAACGACCTTCTGGCCGCTGGTTCCGGAGGCTTCCAACGGACGCCGTGGATTGTTGAGCCAGACATCGACGCCCTGCACGAAATGGCGGCCGACATTGATGTCGTAGTCTTCGACGAAGACGAATTTGTCAGCAAACTTCGGGTCGCGCATCAACTGGGCAATCTGCTGCAGGACGCGCTTGCCGGGTTCGTCGAGCGGATGCGCCTTCCCGGCAAACACGAACTGCACCGGGCGTTTCGGGTCATTGACCATGCTGGCGATTTTCTCGATGTCGGCCAAAATCAGATTGGCGCGCTTGTAGGTGGCAAAGCGGCGCGCAAAACCGATGGTCAGCGCATCGGGACTGAGTACGCGTTCCAGTTGCAGCAGCACCCCACGCGGTTCGTCGCGGCGCGCGGCCTGCTTGACGGCGCGACGGCGCACAAACTCGATCATTTGCGACTTCAGATTGAAATGCGTCTCCCACAGCTCGCCATCGTCAACGTTGTCAATGCCCTCCCAGATTTTGGCTTCGCTGCTGAGCAGGTGCCATCCCGTGCCCAGATGGCGATCATAGAGGCGAAACATCTGCGGAGCCAGCCAGGTGGGGACATGGACGCCGTTGGTAATGTGTCCGATGGGAACCGCGTCTTCCAGTTTGCCCGGGAAAAGCCCGGTCCACATAGCGCGCGAGACCTCACCGTGCAGAGAGGAAACGGCATTGGCGTGCCGCGAGAGCTTCAGGCCGAGCACGGTCATGCAGAAACGTTCGTCGCTTTCCGGATGCTCGCGTCCCAGCGCCATGAAGCTTTCTTTGGAAAGACCGAGAGCCTCACGCATAGGTCCAAGGTGCTCTTCGATCAGATCGGCATCGAAACGATCGTGGCCGGCGGGCACAGGAGTGTGGGTGGTGAAGACCACTTCTCGCGCAACCCGCGGCACGGCCTTCTCGAAGCCGATGCCCTCTTCTTCCATGCGTTGGCGAATCGCTTCGAGAACCGCAAATCCGCTATGTCCTTCATTGAGGTGAAGAACCCCGGGCGTGATGCCGAGCGCTTTCAGAGCGCGCAGGCCGCCCACACCGAGCAGCAGTTCCTGGTGCACCCGAACCCGGCCGTCGCCGCCATACAAACGTGAGGTCATCACGCGGTCTTCGGGGGTATTGCCCTCCACGTCGGAGTCGAGGAGAAACAGATCGCAACGGCCCACTCTTACACGCCAGACTTTAGCGTAAATCGGACCATGTCGGGTATCGACCTGCACCACCACCGGTCTGCCGTTTTTCCCGATGGCCGTTTCCATCGCCAGTTGGCTGACGTCGGTCTCCAGGTACTCCTCGCGCTGCCAGCCATCGCGATCGAGGAGCTGGCGGAAATATCCCTGGCCATAAAACAGGCCCACGCCGACGAGGGGGATCCCGAGATCGGAGGCGCTCTTGATGTGATCGCCGGCCAGAACACCAAGTCCACCGGAATAGACCGGGAGAGATTCGTGCACGCCAAATTCGGCGGAGAAATAAGCCACGGGACGGGGCCGCAGCACACCGGCGTGGCGCGCACCCCAGGTGCGCTCCGCATCCTGGTACTCGCACAGGCGGCGATAGGCGTAATTGATCCGGCTGTGCAGGACGAGTTCAGCGGCGCGCGCTTCGAGTTTGGCCAGCGGATACTCGTTCAGCAAAGAGACCGGACTGTGATTGAGCTGACTCCAGCGCAGCGGATCAAGATCGTGGAACAAGCCGGAGGCATCGTGATCCCAGCTCCACCACATATTGCGGGCCAGCGCCCAGAGCCGCTCCTGGGCAGGCGCGATGAAACGGTCGAGGGTGCG
>Ga0116134_1000137_pt1 | contig 38315 bp, 30 predicted proteins | sample June2015DPH_19_5_FD_89737 | JGI IMG/M metagenome (GOLD analysis project Ga0116134, IMG submission 89737) | Peatland microbial communities from SPRUCE experiment site at the Marcell Experimental Forest, Minnesota, USA - June2015DPH_19_40 | ecosystem: Environmental > Terrestrial > Soil > Wetlands... | reverse complement strand
TTTTTTAGGGCGTTCCACCATCTCCGCGTCAGTCTTCATCGCATGACCGCCGCCGCATCTTGCCTCATCCTATTCTTATCACCTTTACCCGGCGGCCGACCCAATCCGGAGGCAGGTAAACCCTGCCGCTGTTGCCGCTGGGTTTGACCCGTTTTTCGAGCATCTCTTCGCCGAAGACCTCGAATTTAACCTTGTGGCGGGCCGCTTCGGTCTTGTCCCCCATCGAAGAATCGTTATCGGCCGGCTTCACCACGGCAGCTTGCAAGTCGGATCCCACCTGTTAGCTCCTCCATCACTTCAAAAATCTGAAGCGGCCCCTGCTCCGGGCTGTATAGCCTGCTTTTTCCCGGCGGTGAAAGTTGATCTTGACTAAATACATTATAGCTGTATTATAGCTCTTGAGTCGTTTAGGTCCAAGCAAAAAATATCCTTGCTAAGATGGGCTTAGGGTAAACATCTGCGGAACCGGGGACAGGGAAAGCTATGCTACTGGAAGGAAAAAGTGCGATTGTCACAGGCGGGTCTCAGGGGATTGGCGCCGCAACATCTATCGAACTTGCCCGTGAAGGGGCGAACGTATGCCTGACATACCGCAAGCACAAGGAGGAGGCTCAGGATTATGTCCGGCAGATCCGGGAGATGGGCCGCGGGGCGATCGCCATCGAGTGCGACATATCTGTATTCGCCCAGGCCGAGCAGGTCGTAAAACAGGCCGTCGAGGCGTTCGGCCGTATAGACATCCTGGTCAACAACGCCGGGATGAACTGGGACGCCGTATCCTGGAAAATGACCGAAGAGCAGTGGGACAGGGTCCTGGAAGTCAACTTGAAGGGCTACTTCAATTTCACCCGCAATACAGTCCCGCTGTTCAGGGAACAGAAATATGGCAAGATAATAAACATTACCTCGATAAACGGTCTTCGCGGAAAGTTCGGGCAGTCGAACTATTCGGCCTCCAAGGCGGGCATAATCGGCTTTACCAAGGCGGTGGCCAGGGAACTGGGGCCGTTTAACATCAACGTAAACGCGGTAGCCCCTGGCTTGATTGAAACCGCCATGCTTCGGGAATCCTCCATGCGGGACAAGATAGTCGAAATGGCAATGGCGGAAATCGTTCTCAAGCGGGTGGGGCAGCCCGAGGACCTGGCAAATCTCGTCGCGTTTCTTGCCTCCGATAAGGCACGCCACATAACGGGTGAGGTCATCAAAGTCGATGGGGGGCAATACATCTGATCCTGTCAGTCATGTAAATCCTGTCTTAGAAGCTTTTCTCTCCTTGACCGGACTATGCCCCGTCCTTTGCGTCTCAGTGATAAATAGCTTTTCGAATCTGCGGTGAATTATTACCGCCGATGAACTGGAGAACCGACATGTACGATCTCAAGCACCTCAAGTTTGAAAGAACAAACGGCGTGGCGCGGATTAGTCTTGCGCGTCCAAAGCATAACGTGATGAACATCGACATGATGAACGAACTCAATTCCCTGCTCGAAACGCTGGGCTCTGACGACGAACTCAAATGCCTGGTGATCCTAGGCGAGGGCAAGAGCTGGTGTGCCGGGGTTGAAGTGGGCGATCACAAACCGGAGCTGGCCCCCGGCATGATAGCCGCTTTCGGCCGCATTTTCGAGCTGATCGACCGGTTGGACGTACCCACCATTGCAGCGGTGCATGGCGCCTGTCTTGGCGGGGGCATGGAACTCGCCATAGCTTGTGACATCGTGCTCGCTTCGTCAAACGCCAGGTTCGGTCAGCCGGAAATCAAGCTGGGGTTTTTCCCGCCATATGCTGCGGTGCGGCTTCCGGAACTGGTTGGGACCGCTAAGACCATTGAAATTTGTACTACCGGCAGAATCTACACCGCGCTGGAAGCCTTCGGACTGGGGTTCGTCAGCAGTGTTGCAGATGAGGAAGACTTCAGTAAAAAGCTCGACGGCCTGGTCGAAGAGATCTGCGCCGGCAGCCCGCTGATTATCCGCATGAACAAGCGTGCGGTAAAGATGACCAAAGGGTGTGAATTCAGGGAAGCCGCTAAAAAAGCAAACGACTATTTCCTCAATTCACTCATGAAGACAGAAGACACCATGGAGGGAATCCGCAGTTTTGAAGAAAGACGCAAGCCCGTCTGGAAAAACCGGTAAACTCCGAGGAAAGGCCAAAGGAAAAACATGGGCAGGGAGCAGGAAGCAGGAAGCAAAAAACCGTTCACACTTCTATTGTCCTGAATCAAAGATGCACTACATAAGTCCCGAGTACATAGGCCGTCATTCAGGCGGAGCCTGTCCCGAAAGTGTCCAGTCCGGGGGCCGGAATCCAGTATTTTTAATAAAATCCAATCACTTCTGGACCCCGGCGAACCCTGCCCCGGAAGTGTCCAGTCCGGGGGCCGGGGTGACGTAGGTGTTTGCTCAATTCCCAAGCGTGAATTAGGTTATGAATTTTAGACTCAGGACACTAACTTCCTGCTTCCGTTGGAGAGGGAAATACGATGGATAGGCGGCAAAGGCCTGCGCTCCTGATAATAGACATGGTCAAGGATAATTTCGACGAGGGGAAAAACCTTCCCATTACCCCCTTGGCTCGAAGGATTATTCGCCCGATAAACAACCTGATCGGTGTGTTCAGGAAGGAAGAGTGGCCCGTTGTTTTCTCGACGGACGCATTTCGAAATGAGGATTTCATTTTTACGGGTCGAATGAGGCCCCACTCCCTGGCTGGGACCGAAGGGGCCGAAGTTGTCGAAGACCTTGACAGGAGGCCTGAGGATCTGTGGCTGCCGAAACCGAGGTTCTCGGCCTTTTTTGGCACCGATCTGGCTCAGAGGCTGAAAAAAGATAAGGTTACACTCTGCGCGGTGGCGGGCATTGCCACCAACTTCTGTGTCCTTACCACCGTAATGGACGCCATATGCTACGACTTCCAGGCCGTCTTGCTCGAAGACTGTTCCGCTTGTTGGTCGGAAGAAATCCATGGCCAGATCGTGAACATCTACCGCCGCAATCCCCTCTATCCATTACTGAGTGTTTGCAGTTCCGTGGAATTTGCGGCGGACCGGGGCGCCGGCGTTCCCTAATTTGCCGTATTGCTCCAGGCCCATGTACGCCAGAGCATGCTATGGATGAGGCAGCTACTTTTTCAACATCGCCTTCCCGCAACACTCGAGGGGCGCATGGCAGGTTGGTTCGCCCTTCCCACAACTGCATGGCTTCTCCACCTTGAGTTCCAGGCCGCACGTCTTGCATTCAACGATATCGCCCTTACACATCTCACCGCAACTCGCCATTTTCCATCCTCCTTTAACCGTCTGAAAGGTTTTTTTAATCCCGATAAACTAGTAACTGTCTATAAGATTTCAACCGTGTCTGGGCTGCTCTAGGCTGGGATAATGCACAAAAGGTGTAACGATAGGCGAGAAAGCTTCGTAGGGGAGGACTTTATGCCCTCCCGGAGGACTGCCACCGCCGAAGGCAGTGGCCAAATCGGCCGGCGGTCCCACCGCCTGGCTGCGCTGATCCCGGCCGGCGGTCCCACCGCCCCGCCCGTCAACGGACAGGTTTTAGGGTCTCCGTTGCTTTGCCGCTGCCCCAGATACCATTGAGCGTTCCGTCGGGTCCCATTCGATACACTACGATCTCGTTATCGGCTTTAGGACCTTTCCTGTTTATAATCAAAGTCGTTCCCGATAGAGTGCCGGTGCCTGTCAGGGTACGATCTGCAATCTTCCACCTAATGGAATATTTGCCCTCGCTCTGGGCAATCCCTGCCTTCCCGTTGTACTTAGTGCCGTCGGGGTTTATTCCTTCAACGGTGTAGTGACCTTCCAGTTTCACCGAACCGCTCTTCGGCGGGGTTTTGTCGGGGGGCGCAGGCTGTTGCGGGGCTGTTTGCTGATCGAACAGGTACTGCCAGGATTGAGATGGCTTACCGCCGGCGCCGGGAGAAACTGAAGGAGTCGTTGTCGCCGCTACGCTCGCCATGTAAGATCTGGCGGCGGCGTTATTGGGATTTGCCTCCAGGGACAGCTTGAAGAACTGTTTGGCTTTATCGGCGTCGCCCTTCTTCATATAACAGGTCCCGATGTTTGCAAACACTTCATCTCTATTGTGCGGCAGGAGTCTGATACTGGCCTTGAAAGACTCGATCGCCATATCAAACTCAGTCTGTGCCATATAAACATTGCCAAGTTCATAATGAGCTTGTGCATCGGTGCTGTTCAGGCTCAACGCCTGCTTGTACCGCTCTATGGCAGCCAGGGGGTCCTTTCTGAACACGAGAAGGCGGGCCAGGGTGACCAGGCAGTCATAACTGTTCGGATTAATAGCCAAAGCCTCCTCCAGGAGATTTTGGGCTCCCTGCGGATTGCTTATAAACTGTCTTTTTGCGTCGATAATCAAACCTTCTACAGAGCGCGGGCGCTCCTTTGTCCCGGGGCCTGGCTGGGGGACTTGCGGCTGCCCTGCCTCCGGCTGGGTGTTGGCAGGCATAGTTGCAGGGGGCTGCACCTGCTGTACTTCTCCAGTCTGCTGTGGGACAGCCTGCTGTGGGACAGCCTGCTGCGGGACAGCCTGCTGCGGGACAGCCTGCTGCGGGACAGCCTGCTTTGACTCCAGCACCTGCATACGGTGGAAGTGCCACAAAGTAGCTACACCGGCGCACACTACCATCAACAGCAGCAGGACGATCGCCGGTATATTCGGCCCTGTCTTTTTGGCTTCCCTTAAGTCTTGCCCGGTCTCCCCAGGGTGATACGCTCTTTCCCCTTTCGGCCCGGCGGCGTAAACCTGCTGCCCGGATGACAACCCCCGGGGGTCGGAGACATGCCCGATCTCAGGAGCGGCGGATTCGGGCTGACCGGCCAGCATGGTTCTATCAAAAGAGAATTGAGATGCTATGACCGCTTCGGAATCAGTTGGGGAGGCAGAGGCCAACGCTTTCATGTCCTTTAGCATTTCCGCCGGTTTCTGATAACGCTGGGAAGGATCTTTGGCCAGGGCTTTGAAGATTACACGGGCAACCGCTTGTGGAATGTTCACATTGACTACATTTGGAGGAATCGGATCTATTTGTACAATCTTATAGACGAGGGTCGCCGTATTTTCTGCTTCAAAGGGTTTCTCGGCGGTCACCAGTTCGTAAAAGACAGCACCCAGGGAGAATATATCGGAGCGTATATCCACCTTTTTGCCGGAAATCTGTTCGGGAGACATATAAAACGGAGTTCCAAGGACCATCCCTGTGACGGTCAATGAAAGTGAAGGAAGTTTGGCGATGCCAAAATCCATGACTTTCACCCTGTTGTCTTCTGTAATCATGATGTTGGACGGTTTGATGTCCCTGTGAACGATACCTGCCTTGTAAGCGGTCTCAACAGCCAGCAGGATTTGTTCGAGAATGGGGATTGCCTCTTCTACAGGAATAGCTCCACGCTCCTTAAGAATTTGGCTCAGAGTTTTCCCTTTAATATATTCCATGCAGATATACTGAAATTCGTCCGTCTCCCCGTAAGAATGGATGGTTACTATATTGGGGTGCACAAGATTGCCGGCAGTCTGGGCTTCGTGTATAAACCTTTTCTGAGCTTCTTCTCGACGAAGGGCTTCCTCATTCGTTGCATCCTTGGAAGTTTTGGGAATAAGCTTTAATGCGACAATTCTGGCGAGCATGGAATCGTAAGCCTTAAACACCATGCCCATTGCCCCTTCGGCAATGAAGGACTCCACTGTAAACTGATCTATATGCTTTCCGATAATCTTGTCTGGCTTGACCATGGAATTCTCGCGTGCAGCGAATCAAACAAGTTGGGAATCTCCCGGAGCAGCAACCATACAGGCGCCCGCCGGGACCGCCAAAGCACATAAAATCGGCCGCCTTCTTTAGAGGGTAACATACCGTTTCATCCCGCACAACTTCATACACCCTGTGAGTGCTATTTTATGAAGCACTTCCAATAGATCGAACTCTCCTTCCTGTTCAGCTATCCCGCTATAGACATCAATGAAACCGTGAAGTATCGTAATTCTCCACATCTGCGGGACCTTAAAATTTTTTCACGCGAAGGCGCGAAGAGACCTAACCACGGATAACACGGATACACACGGATGAAAGGCAAACCTGCACAATTTGGCAAACTGACCCTAGGCAGATTGACAAATAGGCGTGCGCACTTGACAAACCCGATTTTATGCCTGACCGAAGGGCCGTTTTCGTTATCATGGCCTTATCCGTGATTATCCGTGGCATCCGTGGTTGAAGTTTTTATGTCTTTGCGTGCGTGCCAGGTTTCTAATTTATGAGGCTGGCGTTTTTCGGTGAACGGTTACCCGAATCCCATGGCAGTCTCTTGGGGCTCCAGTGGCTGTCGCACGCGCTGGTCGCAAACCCTTGCGGTTTGTATGGAAAAATAGGATAAAAGACGTGCAACTTATTTTCATGGAGTCGTATGGCGAAGCTGATCGTTAAAGATAGCAAAGGGACCCGCGAAGTCACACTGGAAGGGGTCAACTCAGTCGGACGTTCTCCGGTCAATCAGGTGCAGATTGCCGATCCTCTCGTCTCCAAACAGCATTGCCTGATTTCTGCCGACCGGAACGGCAATTATAGCATCAAGGACTTAGGCAGCAGGAACGGGACCTTTGTCAACAAAAAGCTTATCCAGGGCGAAATAAGTCTTCAAAATGGAGACGAGATCTCTCTGGGTTCGACATCCTGCATGTTCCATCTCATGATGGCCGACCGCCTTGTTGCGCTGGATGACGAACGATGTCAGATCATGGTGTTCGATCAGATTTACCTTAAATCTTTACAGCGAAGCCGCTTTCTCCCGGAAAAGGAAATTACCGATGATAAAGCTCTTCGCACTGATTACGAAAAGCTGCGAATTGCTCACGAACTTCAGCGGGATATTGGCCTTGAGCTCGATCTTAGCCGAATTTTCAATCGAATCCTTGCCCGCACCTTTGAGGTTTTGGTGTGTGACCAGGCCGTAATTCTGATGGCGGATGCAACGGGGAATATGGCCGTCGAGGCGTTCAAAACGCGAACGCCTAAAGACAGGGTGGTCGTTTCCTCGACTGTAATCAGGCGGGTTCAAGAGAACAAAGTGGGAATAATAAGCGCAGACGCCCTTGCTGATGAACGTTTTCAGGGCGCCGCCTCGATCGTCAGCCAGGCAGTGCGCTCCTCGATGGCCGTTCCCATACTGCACGAAGAAAAGCTGCTCGGCATCATGATTATCGAGTCCTCTGCGGCAGTCATGGCATACACGAAGAAGGATCTTCTCCTCTTTAGCAATATCGCCCTTCAGACAGCAAACCTGATCAAGATGGCTGAAATGGCCAAAAAAATAGAGACCGATGCCGCCACGCGCGAAAGATTTCAGCGCCTGCTCTCCCCGGATCTCGCCGAGATGGTCGTTTCCGGCAAGCTCAAGGTGGAAAAGGGCGGCGAGGAGCGCATCGCGACGACTCTTTTCGCCGATATACGCGGCTTCACCTCTATGTGCGAAAAAATGGAAGCCCCAGAGGTCCTCATCTTACTCAACGAGTTCTTCGAGATTATGGTGGAGATCGCTTTCTCTTACGAGGGCACGGTAGATAAGTTTGTTGGAGACATGATCATGGTTGTCTGGGGCGCTCCGGTGGTTCATCCCGACGACCCCCGCCGGGCAGTCCAGGCAGCGTTGGACATGCAAGAGGCCCTGGAGCGGTACAACATGGCTAGTAAGCACCCGATCCGCATGGGAATTGGTATAAACACCGACCGGCTCGTCGCAGGATATATCGGATCTACGCGCACCATGAGCTATTCGGTTATCGGGGACGCGGTCAATATCGCATCGAGGCTTTGCTCTGCCGCCGGTCCGGGGCAGGTGCTTATATCCGAAAACACTTATCGGAAAATACGCAAGTACTTCGATACAAACGAGTTAGATCCCCTGAAGGCCAAAGGGAAATCGACGCCAATCAAAGTTTTCGGCGTGCTCGGTGCGAAGCGGGAACCCCATACGGTCATTGACTAAATAGTGTCCATCCGATTAACCCCCTCAAAATTCGCGAATCGCGAATGCCCATTACCTCTTACCCACTTTTTCAGACCCATTCACCACAGAGGCTCAGAGGGCACAGAGCGACCTTGGGCCGCAACCAAAGGGCGAAAACCATATCACGCGGAGACGCGGAGACGCGGAGAAAACAACCGTTTACCCTCATATGCTTGCCAAAATTTCAAGAAAATGCACCTTTTCGCCAAACGGCAACGGCTTCGCAGTGAGTAGTGAATAGTGAATAGTGAACAGAAAAAGCCGAATTTTCTGACCTCCACTAGACACCTGCGATTAGCCGGTAATATCGTACCACCAGGGCATTTTACTCCGCCAAACTGCAACCAGAAACGTTTCATTTTTACTGTAATTCCTGTAAATACAGGGCAAATACAGGGGCTGATCGCACAACAAACTGATTTAATTGACAATTTTGAATTTGATTCTCCGCAATAACAGGTGATAACAGGAGCGGGAAACAGGAAGATAGAAGCGGGCAAACCAAATTTCACCGCAGAGGCGCAGAGGTCGCAGAGGAAGGCAATTGAACGAAAAGACAAGAGTAAAAAAGCAGTGAAGCGGGGAGCGGGAAGCGGGAAGCAAAGGGCAGTGAATAGTGAATAGTGAATAGTGAACAGAAAAAGCCGAATTTTCTGACCTCCGCTCGACATCTGCAGTCCCTCCTTCGACAATATTGTACCGCGCAGTGATTTTGCTTTGCCAAACGGCGACGAGAAGCGGCAACCAGAAGCGGCAACCAGAAGCGGCAATAGAAACGGCAATAGAAACGGCAACCGGAAGCGGAAAAAAGAAAGGTGAAGGGTGAGGGGTGAGGGGGAAGAGAGCTGGTTAGTTGGCATTAGGGGCAGAGGTTGGGGGTTAATAGTGGATAGTGAGAAGATGCGCGGGAAAAGGTGGATGTTAAAGAGGCCATTTCGTGGTCCGCAAAGTGCAGTGAATAGCGAACGATGAAAAACTAAATCCCAATCCCTTAGCCAATCAGGACCGCTCTTTCCTTAAGCAGCCAAACTTTAGCGCGACCCCAAACGATAAAGAAGATTGCCTTTTTCTCCGGCTGCCTCAATGTTGTCGCTTCAACTTTTCCATTTGGCTGGGCGTTGCGGTCGAGATGTGAATGCGTAAACTGTCCCCGCGACAAAAGTAGGTTTGGAACATTGATTATTGGCAGAATTCCTTTTTCCGTATAATCTGAAATGATCACTATTTTGGAGAGGACAGTCTTTTAAAATGATGATCTCCGTCATGGCTGATTTTGGGTAAGGTAGAATGAGGCAGCATGTTCCAGTCATAGATCTTTTTGCCGGGCCTGGCGGTTTGGGCGAGGGCTTTGCCAGTTTTGAGAACGCGGATGGAACACGCCCTTTCAGAGTTCAACTGGCTGTGGAAAAGGATGTCCACGCACATGCGACACTACTGCTGAGGTGTTTTTTACGTCAATTTGTTCCAGGCGAAATCCCGGACGAGTACTATCAATATTTACAAGGGAAGATTTCGAGGGCCGAACTGTTTAAGAGATTCCCCAAAGAATCGGAGACTGCCTCTGGGGTAGCGCTCCTCAAAGAATTGGGAAAGAACAATACCACTATTTACAGGAAGATCAGCAAAGTTATTCCTGAAAAAGACGACAGCCTTTGGGTGATGATTGGTGGGCCCCCATGTCAATTATATTCAGTAGTGGGCCGCTCACGTCTGGCCGTGAAGAGAAACAATGATATCCAGAAATATGAGGAGGATAGAAGGCATACTCTTTACAAAGATTATCTGAAATGTGTGGCAAAATTCCGGCCACCTTTATTTATTATGGAAAATGTTACTGGAATACTTTCAGCAAAACACAAAGGGAAGAGTATCATCAATGAGATCATTAAAGACTTAGGGTTTCCTGCGGCGGCGGTAAATGTTCGCACCCAGCCAGGGATTCCCTTTGACAAAAAGACATATCGGCTATACTCGCTCGTAAAACAGGCTGTTTCGGACAGGCTAGAACCGACTAATTTCATTATCAAAGCTGAAGATTACGGAATACCTCAATCGCGTCACCGCTTGATCATTCTGGGCGTTCGCAAAGATCTGAATGTCGTACCCCGCATCCTGCGTAAGGCAGATAATCCTGTTTCCGTTGAAGAAGTTTTATCTGACCTTCCGAAGATTAGGAGCATGCTTTCCAGAGAGTCGGACTCCTGCCAGATTTGGATCGAAGTTGTTCGATCATCGCTTCAGCAGCAATGGGCAACCGATGATCCAATGAACGGGTTCAGGCAGGAATGCGCACGTGCAATTGAAAACCTCAACGAACAACTTGGAACCGGAGGTCAGTTTCTAGAGCATCAATTCGAGCCCGGTTACCTCAAGGAATGGTTTGGAGACAAGCGTTTAGGAGGAGTTTGCAATCATTCTGCAAGGGCTCACATGAGGCAGGATCTCCATAGGTATTTTTTTGCGTCCTGTTTCGCCCGAGCAGAAAAAAGATCTCCCAAAATATGCGATTTCCCCGAAGAACTCCGACCGAAACACGATAACATTCAGGAAGCTGTTAACGGGAAGTTTGATGACAGATTCCGCGTCCAGGTTGCTTGCAGGCCAGCAACAACGGTTACATGTCATTTGGCCAAGGATGGTCATTACTACATTCATTATGATCCCTCACAATGCAGAAGTCTGACTGTCCGGGAGGCTGCTAGGCTTCAAACCTTTCCGGACAATTACTTTTTTGAAGGCCAGCGGACGCATCAATACATTCAGGTTGGAAATGCTGTCCCTCCATTGCTTGCAAGACAGATCGCCGAAATTGTATACGAGTTGCTTGCCGAAGTTCAAAATGGTCAAATAAGCTGATAAAATCCGAGTCTTAAGGAGAATGTCTGAATGTCCGACCGGATCAGCCCTGAAGCCCGCAGCAGGAACATGTCCAGGATTCGAAATGCGAATACCGGCCCCGAAATGATCGTGCGGCGTTTAGTCCATTCCATGGGACACCGTTACCGTCTTCACAGGCGAGATTTGCCAGGATGCCCCGATGTGGTGTTTCCAGTGATGAAGAAAGCCATTTTTGTGCATGGCTGCTTTTGGCACCGGCATGAAGGGTGTAAATACGCCTACACCCCAAAAAGCAGAGAGAATTTCTGGATCACGAAACTTGAAGGCAATCGTATAAGAGATAAAGAAAATCTCGTGAAGTTAGAGGGGCTTAAGTGGAAAACCCTTGTGATTTGGGAGTGTGAGACGGATGATTTAGACTTGCTTCGAAAGCGTATTCACGTGTTTTTGGTCCAACAATAGTCTTTTAGCTTTTTGCACCTCGAAATAATTGAATGCTGAACGGCAGCCTTGGCTCTCTCGAAATGGATTCCCAATGAGAGCAAGGATATTCATGTTGATCTTCAGTCCGCAAACCAAAGAGACTTCAAACCGGCAATATTTCAAAATCCGACTTAATTGATATTTCGCATTATTCCAGAACGTGACCGCTTTCGAGCAAATTGGCCATAAAGCCACAATCGCGATCATAGGGAGTTCCCACCACCATTGCTCTATCCAGGCCTTGGTTGATCGTTTCGCAAGAAGTCTCAGGCAGCAGGACGCATGCATGGCATGCTGCAAGATTGGCCAATCTCGATCCGGTGCCACCGAGATTTTCCGAACAAATAGGATCTGCAGAACACCATGAAGCTCGGCTCAGAGCCCGCTGAACAATTGGCCCTATGCGCTCGGGGCGACCAAGACGCACCAGTCCCCCTAGTGTCCCTTCGGAATCACCTGCTGATGTATATATCAAGAAACCAGCCATTGGTGCGCTCAAATCTGCTGAGACAAAGAGGCGCTCCCGTAGGGATGCAGTACTGTAACCGCACTCGAAAATAAGTTGGTTAATCATGATGTGGGCCAAGCTATGAACAAGAAGATACCTTGCCACCCATGCTCTATCAGCAGCTCCGATTGGAGGGAGAGTCTGGAACACGCCAGCCAGACGCATAACAAAACCGTCGCTTAATCGCACCGACAGCCACTCAGAATTCTGATGATACCATTCTGCAATCTTCTGCTCACCTATTTCGAAGTATATTCCTTCGCCGAAAACTTCAACTGCAGGCAGCCAGCGATCCTGTGGCGCGGATGGTGGATATCTGAACAGCTGGTTCATGGCAGATTGAGGCATGCCATCAAGAGGATGGCTGCTCTGCTCAATCCGATCGAAACCGTAGAAGACCCGGGTTTCCCTCAGCCTTTCCACCAAGTTGATTTTAGAAATCCAGCTGGCCAGCTCATGAGGCACTGAGGATGGAATCACTCTTAGATTTGGAATCTTTGGGTTATTAACCTCGTTTCGGATTATGTTGTACTCGGCACGTCGAAATGCAAGCAGATCAGTTTCAGAAACTGCTGGCTGCGCAGCGTTCCCTGTGATTGCAAAGGTGGTCTTAAAAAGGCTATCGAGCGCCCGTTCAACTTCCCTTGGCTCGCTGAGAATACCAAGACTCTTAATGGCGTGGTGTACCATTGCAATCGCGTTTGCTTTCTGATTCATATTCCAGAGTGTCTTTGCAACTCCCAATGAGCATGAGCTCTCTTCCTGTTCAATCTGGTTCCTGAGCTCGGTGATCGAGTCATCCTCCTCCTGTAAATCGGGAAGGAGAATGGCCGAGATGGTTTTTGGGAAGTACAGATTCGTTTGGTTAATGAGAGCACCGATTAAAGGAAGTTCGCATTGCTCCTCTGCTCCTTCGCCCAACCAGGGGCGTTCACCGGGGCACGAGATACCTGCTTTTTGAAAAGCGCTCTGTTCTCCACTCTCAAGGTCCGGTTTTAACATTGTTCCTGCCAGACTTTTTCCCTTCCGCCCCGAAGAACCATCCGGGCATGTGCGGCATTCAACTTTGACGCTGCTGAGTTCCGCGCCGCCACGATCCGTAAGATAGAGATCTCCATCACCTTGACACTGACATCCTATCCACTCCTTCCACGGGAATTCGCATAGATGCCCATTCTGGCATACTGCAATAAAACGCACCGGGAGCCATCGCCCCCCGCCAGCCGGCCTATCAAGGCGCTCAGTACATAGATTAAACCTTCTCATTTTGCCGGTCTTGGAATTTCGATACCACCTCGGGAATCTTTGTGCAGGCGTGTAAACGAGTGCATTTGGAGGTGATTCCTGCCCCTTACGTACCTCCCGAAAATCTGCAGGTTTGCAGAAGCGGTTGACATGAAGCAACGCAGCTAGACGAGGCTCAAATTTTTGAAATTCGGAAAGATCCTGGCACTGCTCTCCTCCAGGCTGTTTGAACCAGTGATCAAGACCGCACACCACAAGAGGTGTACCCCGTCTGTCCGTATAGATTGCCCCGGGACCGAAGGGAGCAATGAGCTGCCCGATCCGCACTTCCCTATTCATTTGAAAACCTCTTCATCAGAAGGACATCATTCATCAGCAAGAGCATAGCCCTGTGTAATGGCCAGCTCAGCACTCTGATCAACTTGGCGCATGCTGCTCGCAATTACAGTGCCCTTGTGCCTCTGGACAGGACTTGCATACTGCCCCGGCCACAGAATCAAATACTCCCCTGTAATTCTTTGCGGGAATTCCTCCCAAAGTTGTGGATTCATACCCCATTTATTTTCCAGCTCATTTCTCACTCTTGCAAGCTCATCCAGGGATCTTTGCAGATCTTCAGGAACCTGGACAATCTGGCACCTATCGCGCAAGAACTCCGAAGCATCAGATATGTGTTCATGATAGGCATGCCTGTCCTGGACAGGAGCATTGCTATGCTGTCGTGCCCATGCAACCAATGCCCCCGGAAGGGCACGCTGGATTGCCGAGAGTGCAAAGGGTGTTGCTGACGTAGGCTCTACGCGTTCATAAAGTCGACGGTGATAGCTGTGGAATTGTTCAAAGTGAGATCGGTCACGACTCTTCGAAGGATTATAAACAGTCAGTATTAGCCCCGGACGCTCCCACCAGCGGCGACCAACGCGCCCGGTTACCTGAATGTACTGGGCGGTGGTTTTTGGTTGCCCCACTACACCCATTAATGAAAGCCGGTCGATATCTACCCCGACCTCTATGATATTAGAAGCAAGGCAGGCATCTATAGTAGTTCCTGCAGCAGAGTATGGCATTGACAGCCTATCCATCATAGCCACTATTTCGGGTTGTGAAAGCCGGCTGGTGAGTTCTTCAACAATTTTCAAGTTCCGTCGATTATCAGGGGGGAAACTTTCGCGATTAAAAAGAAATTTGAGTCTCGACCGGATGTCGGAATCGAAAAGTGTTTTAGCACCGGCGAGCTCCCTTATGCTATTGTAAAATACCAGTAAAGACCACCACGGGTCCCGGTGTTCTTCTGTAAGCGAGAAAGGCCGAAAAAGAGCTGACGAGAAAGTTCTGACTTGGGTTGTCAAAACAGAACCATAACCGCCGGCATGAATGCCGAGATAAAGACGCCCGGGCTGCAGGGTATTATTCTCGTGGCGAGCGTAGGTGCCAAAAAAAGAATCTCCCATTAGCAAACCAGGGGTCGGGAATAACTGTGTCGTGTCGCGGGCGTAGAGTGCTTTTATCTGGTCACTGGCACCTCGTATTGTGGCAGTAGACGCAATCAGCTTCGGTTTTACCAATCCTCCTGCAAACTCTTCAGAGCAAAGCCGCTCAAAAATGCCTTCATAAAGACCATACATAGTTCCCAATGGTCCGGAAATAAGGTGTAATTCATCTTGCACAATCAGACCAGGTGGAACGAAGACCTGAGCAACCTCTCCGTGAAGAACGGCCCGACCAAAAATTGCGCCAGCAGCTGGCCGATATGAAATCATCGCGAATTTGTCAGCAGTCGCTATTATGATTGAAGGAGTGCACTTGTAGATTCTTTCATCAATCACCTCCACCGGAAGCCAGTGCTGGTGGTTTTCTGGTCCGAAGCTGCAGCTACTATCGGGGCAATGCAGCAGTGGGCCTTCATCACCTACATCACTGATCCCTTTCGTCCTCAGTGTATTCCACTGGCTCTTGGCCACACTGGCAGGTCTCTTTCCTTCAAATCTACCCATTTCCGCCCTACACCATGGGCATTCAGTAAGGACCAGCGGATTTCCAGGTATATCACCAGACCGAAATTCACGGATCTCGATTTTTGCCTGCCGAATGGTATTGGGCGAGCTGCTACTGCCTATCCATAAGCCCAAGCCAAAGCGATTTCCTGGGAGCTCTTCCATTTGATGCATGTTCGGATTTCGGCGTAGAAATTCCATCGAACAGATCAAGCTTGCAGCACGCTGAAATTGCTGGGTGGTTAGCATTCTAAGGGTATAGCGCATAAGTACATTGGTGCCATCTCTCCTCAGTACACCTCCATCCTTCATCAACAAACGTTGATGAAACATATAGAATGCCATCACCCCCAGATAAGCCTCCGTTTTACCTCCTCCGGTTGGGAACCATATCAGATCCACAATCTGGCGATCCTGAGACATTCCATTGCTGACTCCCTCGATGGACATAAGCAAAAAAGCTATCTGAAAGGCACGCCACCATCCCAGATCATTGGATTCCTGACTGTTCTCATAGATGTCCCAAGGTGATATAAAATTTCCAGAGGGGGAAACTCGGCGTTCAACCGGATTCCACTGCAAAGGCCTTCTGGCAAGCTGTTTTGTGGCAATCTGCTGCAGTAGCATGGACAAATTCGCCAGCCTGAATGCTGTCCTGACCTTGGCATCTCCCAGAAGCAGGGTTATCCCGGCGTTTATCCTGTTGAGACAGATGTGACAGGCATCAATGTGCTGCTCTGCAACAGGCTTCAGATGATCAGGCAGGCCTGCTGCCTCTTCGCGCTTTCGTTCAATCCATAATCCATATTCATTGGCGAGACTTCTGAGCGAGTGCCATGCCGGCCCCTGTTCTTTGCTAGGCAGGGACGCAAGAGAACGCATGGAAACTCGAATTAGATTACCATCCCCATCTTTAATATCAGGGGTCATGCTTGGGGTCTGTACGGCAGGCATTACATCAGCGTAAAGCACAACCGGTGTTTCACCCGGCCCAGCATCCCAGCCTGCGGCACAACCATGACCAATCCCCCAAGTGGCAGATTCGCGGTAAAGAAGAGCAAGCGACTGTTCATCCTCATCGAGCTGGTCAAAAGGGCGTTGACTTTCCGGGTATTTTTGAAAGCAACCATTTTCGACCGATACTTCAAAATAAGTCTGGTAAAAGACAGCCTCATGAGCTTCCTGATTCGGTCTCACTATTGTGCAATTGCGTAAAACTGCGGTTAACAGCCATGTATCAGGCCGGTCTGTAACGGCACGGCGGAAAACATCAACCCTCAGTTCGATTGGAGAGGCATCCGGCATCAAAACACTACGGATAACGATGTTATTAGGCTTCAAATCATCGCGATTGATAATAATTTCAGTATCATTTGAAACCGCCGGGCATCTCCGCCAAATTGGAAGACTTAATGGCTGCGCTGAACTCGACACGCGACGAGTGCTCAATTCATAACGACCGTTCAAAGGAAATGCCGGACTGTTTTCACTCTGCCACGAAAATTGTCTTGAACGAGGCAGTTTTACAATGACTTTCCCGCGCTCGTTAAGCGTGACGCAAAAGGATATTCCAATTGCGGATGGCTGGCGAACATCGGGACTGGTCACGTCGAAATCATCGTCAATGGGCCCCCCCGATTCCTGGTCGCCAGCATCAGTTTCGTCAGGGCCATTTGAATCTACCTCATCAACAATTCCCTCTGTGGGTTCAAAACCAAGGTGGTCGGTAGCCTGAGCAGCTAGCTGGTCTGACGAGAGTACGGCTATCTCTGACCCGGCCGGATGCAGAAGACCTGCACCATATTTGCGATACGGTGTTTCCCGATCGAAATAAAGGACTTCTTCTATCGAACCATTCGTGACAGGTCTCCAACCCAGCGCTCCACGCCTTAACGGCTCCGGGTCCGTGAATATCCTGTCCTCAAACTCAATGATGGTCGCATCTTTAAGGTGTCGTGCAGGGCCGACAAGTTCTCCGCGGATGTAAGCGATCAGGTCAGATCTGCCATTCATGCATTGCACCTCCCTTGGTCAACCATTCAATCAATATGGCCTGACTTCTTGTATCACACAGGACCCGGATGGATTCAGTGGCTCGCGTCATTCCGATATAAAACAGGTCACGATTAAAATCTGCTGATGTCGGATTTACATCTGTCAGAATTATTACCTTGTTCTCCAGCCCCTTGTATGCATGGATTGTGCAAAAACGTACGCAATGATCATGCTGCCAGGCAGGGCAAAGCCTGTACCCTCTTTTTTTCAGAGAGGAGGCGGCGCAACTATCAATGCTCCCAAAGGAAAGGATAGTGATTTCTTCCGGAAGGTATCCTTGCTGCTTAAATTCATTCAGATAGTCAGCAAGCTTGCCGGTCTGATCATCGATCTTGGAATAGAAGTATACATCATAATTCTGGATGCTGCCGCCCTTACGCATATATCCTGAGTAAATCTGTCTATCGAAACCGCTGAGTCTTACCGCGGTTTCGCCGATAATTTTATAATTACGGCAGTTCTCTGACAGTCTCCAGTATGCAGGCCTTATCATACTGGATAAAGTACCAAGCGTTTGATTTAGCAATTCTCGCTCTCCGAGTACCTGATGTTCAAAGTCACCCAAAAGTGTATATCTGCCCCTCTCGAGACCACCATTGATGAACTGAACAAGGCATGCCCAAAGTCCAGGCCTGATGAAGAAGTCTTGGGCCTCATCAAGTACAAGGTAATCAAATGGGGCAATAGCCCTGAGTTCCGGATCGGTCAGCTTTTCCTCAATGCTGGTTGGCAGGACATGCTCCCAAAACTCTCTATCGGGATTTTCAGGTATTCCGATCCCTGTCATCTCAGCCATTATCTGAATGGCACGGCCCGTCACCATATTCGGTAGAACAGGCTTAAACTGCAGCATTGTCTCCTTGAGCCATTCACCGACCAGCTGATTGAAACAGAAGAGTGCAACCCGCTGTCTGCGCTCTGCCATTCGTCTTGCAAGTTCCATTGCTATCAGAGTCTTACCAGTACCAGCTCCCCCGGAGACGAGCACTCTATCGTTTAACATCGCGAGTTGCAGGACCGGTTTTTGCTGTTCCCGAAGCAGACGTTCTATTTCTTCTTCCCTGCGTCTGATCTCCTCACGTGCTTCTGGACGAAATTTCTGCACGGGCACGCATAAATTAACAATCTTCTGAATTTCGCTGACGGTTAGCGAGGCCTCAAGACGCTTTAATCTCGCGTCTGCATCAATACTACTAAGTATTCGTTGCTTTAAGTTGTCACAGAAGTCAGTGGAATTCGAGAACATTCGAAATACCCGGGTATCCATCAATTCCCAGCTCTGAACCGAGAGGTTCGGTTTCAGATCGAATATTGCATTAGCAAAAGCACAAAGATGAACAACCGGAATCCTCCTGAACTCAGGGGCAAGTTCACGCATTCTGCGGTAGAAAGTATGTCGACCATCAGCGGCCTGCTTGAACGGGGATCGTTTGATTTCAGTTGGGCTCCATACGCTACCATCAAACGTAATATTGGGGTGAGATTTAACTTCAATGCAAAGTATGCCAGCATCTGGAACAATGGTTACAAAATCTATTTCCGTTCGGAGGTTGTGGTTCCATGGGGAAAGATCGAGAGAATGGACTACACACCAGTCGTCAGGACCAGCAGCTAGCAGATTAAATACATCACGCTCCCCCGGAGGAGTGAAATCGTCCATATGGGACGGGATCATACGCGCCATTGTTCAAGCTCGCTTAACTCACATATTAATTTCAGGGCGGTTTCTGGAGCCAAGAATCCCTCCTCTATTGCAGATATCATGAAAAACCCGAAATTGCCCTGGAGGGGAGCCCCGGGAGGTATTTTGATTTTGAAGCTTTTTCGCTTTTCACATTCAATCTGAATTTCCTTCACTCGGGATTTCAAAATTCCAAATGTCTGCAGATCAATTTTATCCTGCTCATGTTGTCCAGCCTGAATGGCTTCGCCGCGCGAGCGTCGGATTTCGTTCCAGGCATATTGCCACCAGTGCTTTTGTCCACTCGAAGCCAGTTCACGGCTTTTGCCATCGATTCCCAGAACTTTGATCAGAATTTCAAAATGGTGTGCCATTTGTGGTGCAGGGATTACCGTGGTCGGTGGCTTGCGCCAGTGTTCAACGCGGTTACTAAGGCCCATTAGATTAATCCCTTCATCTCGCAACCTGCGGCAGAGGCCCAGACTGTCCTTTTCAAGTTCACGACTCAGACGCTCTTTCCATATCGGGCTGAATCTTCCGTCTCTTGCCTGCAAACCACCGGTATCAACATCTTCTAAAAAGGGCAGGATGATGAACATGCCTTCAATCAAGTTCTCTCCGGAAAGCCGATGAGCTAACTGCTCACCATCTGTTGCTTCAGGATCGAAGCTCAGTACCTGAGAGCGCGGGGGCAAAAGGAGGCCATACTGTTCATCTATCTGGGCGAGCACGGCAGCACGTTTGTCCCTTGACTCCGCCATTCTCTGGAAAATCTGAAATTCATCTTCGTCAATCAACGGATTGAAATCCAATGAGTCACCGATTCGCTCAACCCTCGAATCCCATTGAAGCCGATGCACCTTAGATCTCCCCGGAAGTCCTGTTTGCGCTGCATCACCCCTTCCAATAATGGAGTTATCAGTCACTGGGTCCAAGCCGAATCCTTGTTCATCACCGCACCCGGACCATACGATCTGTACAAGAGTTTCGAAACGTGGTGAAGTCAGGAGTCCGTCTGGAGCAGCACTCCAGCCTCGGGACCGGAACGGTCCAACCTTTATGAGGACATCAAATAACCCTGCATCGCGATATTGCCTGTTGGTATGGATAAATGAGTCGTCCTGCAAATGTGTACCAGAAATTGATTGAAAGTGGGGTTTGGCCAGTCTATGGCAGAAGATCCTGAACCGTTTTTTCTCAGCCATAAGCCTGCGGATGGTGTCTCTGAGCAGCGTACGAACGGGATTCTCTTCAACCTGAAGCTCTTTTGCATAAATACGGGCTGAATCACAGGCGTGCTGTATGTCAGCTCCCCATCGCATCTCAATCATCCTTGGATCTCCGAGAAGGGAAATGGGCTCAAGAATTCTGTCGTCGAAGTGGACAGGGACCGTGAGCCATTCAGACAATCGAATCCGCAACGCATCCGAAATCTCTTTAGCGCTGTCTTCAGCATCCGTCAGTTTGACAATTATCATGCGCAAGTTGCGGCGGAGATTGCTGAAGCTTCTAGATGAGACTTCGTGCCGCTCGTGCGTGAAAGCATTATGCCGCTCCAGAAAATCAAAAACCTCTGTGGCTGTTACTGACATGTTCACCTTCTCCGCCAGATAGCGCACGAAATCCCCTTGGGAGTGGCAGGGACAATCTCAAGTGAATCCATGTCCAAGGTATACCAGGAGTCCAGACTGGCCATTTTCTCCCTGACCGCATCCAGTCTGCTCCTGTCTAGTGTTCTATCAAGAACGCCTATGATTTCGCTTCCTCCGAATCCTTCAGAATCGACTACTTGCATAAATGAAGCGTCTCCATCTGCAACGGTCAGGACAGGAGGGGCGGTCTCCCGATCGCGTGTCTTGGTCCGGGTATTGAAAAAAGAAGCGCGTGAGATCATTTCCGGAGACCAGCCGTGAATGGAAAGCAGCAAGTCAAGCCTCGTATCGTCACAATTGCAATCACACCTGAAAGTCGGACAGGCCATTACCTTGCGAGTCCTCGTCTTTCCAGTTACTCTTCCAGCTAGACAGATCCCGGAGTAGGTTGTACGCAGATTTGATTCAATAATCTTATTGGCGTTTTCTATAAGTCCCTTGTAGACAGATTCATATGGCAGCCTTTGACCAGAAGCAGCCTCTATGAATGGTTCACCCTCAAAATACCAATCAAGGGCATTTAGCTGAGATATCGACCTTCTGTAGCTGATAAATTTGTTTGTTGATGTAACCTGCTGCCCCCATAATCCATCAAGCTTGGAAAGCTTAAATCTCTTTTTGCCTTCGCGTCTGTGACGAAGAATTCTATCTCCCCCATATTGTAGCCTCTGGAAATGCCGACTTACGTCATTGTCAGTTGGATTTTCGATGGACCTACGAACTGCACCGAGAGTGACCAGACCCGCCGCTGCCGAGTCGCAGGGCATTGAAATCAATGATATTCTCCTGGAATCGCAATCTGTTCTGTAGAAATGATACCCAAAAGTAATGAGAAATGCTGCCCATTGCGGAACCTGCTGCCATTGGCCACCAGACTCTCGAAATTGCACCCTCGTTGACTCCAATAGATTGATATGTTAGGGAGAGTCTAGCACCAGGACAGAAAAGCGCAAGTGATTCCCTTCTCCAGAATGTCTTTTCATCTGATTTGCCAGAGGACTCGGCATTTGGATTAACCGCGCAGGAACACTTTGCAGAGGCGCCTTGGGGCTGAGCTCGACAACCCAATCACCCACTTCGGCCGTGCGGCGGATCTTATGATGTAAGAATAGAGTTTCATGACTGTCCTCTAGTGGACCGGGCTTTTTTTATCTGACAGGCATTAACGAAAAATTCATAATATCAAAGAACTGTGGGTACTGTGGGAAAAACAGCGCCACATTCTCTGGTGTGTTTTCGTATAAAGCGATGTCATTGGGTATTTAATACCCATGAGAAACCATTCCCTCAGGTTTTTCCTAGCTGGCATGGTTTCAAGAACACAAACGGGTCGGGCCAAACTAACATATTGAATTTACCAGATAATAGGCCCAAAGCATGGCTTATTTGGGCCATAGAGGTGCATTTTTGGCATCAAAAATGACCGTTTAACCGGATAGTGAGTTGTCAGATATGGCCGGAGCCAACCTGTACCCTTCACCCTCAGTCCTCGTCACCCCGGAAGTTTCCAGTCCGGGGCCTCTGTGGCGCGTAGAACCCGGCGAAACACCACTCCAAGATTGCCCAGCGCCGGGCCGGAGGCCCTCAGTCCTGTGTCTTCACCCTTCCCGCTTCCTGCTCCCTGCTCCCCGCTCCTGCTATTTCCTGTTATTTCCGACATCTATTCACGCCATAACTACACGGTCCCTGCCCTGGTTCTTGGCCGAGTACAGGGCCTTATCGGCTGCATTCAGAATGTCGGGGGCCGTATTGTTATGCTCATCAAACACAGCTACTCCGAGCGAAGCTGTAACGGCCGGCAACTGCTTGCCATGGTACATTAGTTTGATCTCTTTGATCTGATTTCGGATATATTCCGCCCGGTCTAGAGCATCCTTGCCTGAAGCGCCGCACAGAATAATGAGGAACTCTTCCCCCCCATAGCGGCACACAACATCTTCACTGCGCACGGACTTTTTTAAAATACCGCCCGTTGCGGCAAGCAGAAGGTCCCCAGCCTCATGGCCCTGCGTATCGTTAAAGTTCTTAAAGTGGTCCAGGTCCATCATAATGATCGCCAGGGCGGTGGTATGGCGTTTTGCCCGGCTGAGTTCGCGCGTCAGGGACTCTTCCATGAAACGCCGGTTGAACAGCCCGGTGAGAGGGTCTCTAATGGACTGCACGCGAAGCGTTTCACGCATGTTCAAATTTGCAAGGGCCAGACCGATGTGGTCTGTGATGGCTACGGCCAGACGCTGCTTTAAGAACATGATCTTCCGGCGGGTTTCCGGAAACTCCTCGATATCGGAAGGACCGCAGCGCAAATGAAACAAGCCAATAATCTCACCCTGGGCAATCATCGGGACGCACAAATATCCATTGGTCGGCTCGCCTTTCAGATGCCGGCACACAACACCCCCCGGCTCCTCGACCATGTGAACTTTCCCTTGTCTCAAAGCCCAGCAGTGATCGTAATCAAAAACCTTTTCGCTCGTTAAGGAATCGCCCCACGAAAAAACGACCTCGAGCGTGGTTTTGGCGTCTTTGAGCAAATACAGGAAGCCGGAATCCGATGGGAAAAGCTTTTGGATGTAATTGCCGAGGACGTAGTAACTTTCTTCTCCCGTGCCGCACACCTGCAGCAGGTTCAACATCTCGTTTAGAAGTGAGATTTCGTAGCTGCGTTGCTCCAGTTCCTCATGGGACTTCCTCAGCTCCAGCTCCGCCTGTTTTCTCTCCGTAATATCGAGTAGGGACGCCACGGTCTTTTGCGAGCCCGGAATAACGGCAACGGTCAGAAACATATCCCTGGAATGGCCCTGGATGTTTTTGAAAGATGCTTCATAATTTCTGGGAGCGGCATGGGGGTCGATTCGCCGCAGCCGGCGATATTCCTTCATCAGGGCCTGGTGTTCATCCGAGAAAAACTCAGTCAAGCTTTTCTTGCCTTCAATCTCCTCTTTGGCGTACCCGGAAATTCTGGCAAATTCGGCATTTGCCAAAAAAATGGTCGAATCTTCTCCAATAATGACCGTGGCGTTTCCTGTATTTTCAAATATAGTGCGATATTCGCTCTGAGATTTTTCAAGCGCCTCCGATGCCTGCTGGCGTTTTTCCATCTCCTCCTGGAGCTTGGAGTTGGCGGTTTCGATGGCATGCAACGCCTTTTTGGTCTCGCTCAGGTTCCGGGCGACTGAGACGCTTCCGAGCAGCGAACCGTTCTTGTCTTTTAGAAGGCTTATCGATACGTCGAAGGGTATGATCGTGCCATCTTTTTTTTTCATGCTTATTTCATAGTTCTTGACAAATCCCTGCTTTCTCAATACCGCCACCATGGCGGCAAGTTCATCTTTATCCGCATACCAATTGAAAGCGTACTCGCCCCGGAATTCTTCGTTGGAATAGCCGTAGAGTTCGACTGCCGTATGGTTCCATTTTATAAACCGGCCTTTGGGGTCCACTATACCGATGGCGTCCGGGGAGTTCTCGAGAACGTTTTCCAGGTAGTCCCTTGTTTGCAGAAGCTCCTCGCTGTTGCTCCGGCGTTCCGTGATATCCGTCCCGACACAGCATATGATTTTGCCCAGGCGCTCCGAATCAAAAACCGCGCGCCCATGCCATTCAATTAGTCTTAGCTGACCATCGGCGGCAATCAGGTGGGTTTCCAACATTATGGTCTTCGGCGAAGGGCCGACAGTTCCAAAGAGCCTGGTCAACGCGTCATGATCGCTTTCAGGAATAATACCGGTAAAGTACTCTTTGCCGGCGACTTCCTCTTTCGTACGGCCTATGACCTGCAAAAGGGCCTTATTTATCAGCAGAATCCGGCCATCGTGGCCGAGCTCCAACATGAAAACCGGAGACTCCTCTATGAGCCAGTTGCCTAAAGCTTGCTGGAGTTTTGTATCGCTGGTTTCAGGAGGATGCTCTTTTGTAGAAGACTTATGCGCCATGTCCTGATTCTCCTTGTGATTTACCGGGTTACGGACGAGCACATTATACATAAAAAGGTGAAACTACAGGATTATTTGATGGGGTCGGGTGGGGTAGGGGGCCGGGCCTTAGGCCGTTAACCTAACAGATATGTCCTGCGAACACATACTGGAGAAGAATCATTAGAAACTATCGCACACCATATGGATAATACTTTTATAGCCACAGCTCATGGGCACTGGGGTGCCTAGCAGGGTGCTGAAAAAGGGTTGAAATTCCCACTTTGCAGTAAAAACCCCGTGGGGCCGTCACCCCGACGAAGCGTGCCCCGGAAGTGTCTAGTCCGGGGGCCGGGGTCCAGTGTTTTGCTTTAAATATCACATAGTTCAAAAAAGCTCCGGATTCCGGCTCTTTTGTCGGCAGAAGACGCCGGAATGACGAAATCACCCTTCTTTTTAAGGCTCTTTTCCCACCAGAGAACCCTTTTTCATCACCCTGCTAGACTCCCAAAATTCCCGCATCCGCGTCACCGCTTCTCGATGCTCGGCGGCGTTCCGGCTGCGTAAATCCTGGCTGCGGCGCCTCCGCCGCCCGCCTAACCGACTTTTATTACGATAGCGGCACCCGTGTCACCCGCCGCGCATCCTCCCCACAGAAGATATCCGCCGCCCAGTTTGGCCACTTCCTCGATGCCTTCGATGATGAGCCTTCCCGCCGTGGGGGCCTGGGGATGCCCGAAAATCAGGGAGCACCCGTAATTATTGAAGCCCATTACATCGATGCCCAGTTCCCGGGCCATGTAAAGGTCGTTTGTGACGAAGGGATTATGGGTCTTTATGGCCTTTAGATCGGCGACCCCTATGCCTGCTTTGTCAAGGGCCATTCTGACCGCCGGGACAACCGCCATCGCCATGAAGCCCTTTTTTGCCCTGGAAAAGCCGTACGAGACCACCCGGACCTCGATAGAAGAATCCGCACTCAGTTCGACTGCTTTTTCCCGCGAAGTTACCACTACTGCGCAATTTCCGTCCGCCGGATGGGTTTGCGAGCCGAAAGTGTGAATGCCGCCTGGTACTACGGGCTTGAGGGCCGCCAGGCCTTCCCGGCTGGTCGGCATTATTCCCTCGTCTGTTTCCACCAGAACGGTCTTGTTTTTGGAAATCCTTATCTCGACCGGAAACATGTACCGTTTTTGAAAATCCCGGTCGCCTTCTAGGGCGGCCAGGTACTGCTCATAGCGCCGCAGGGTTGTCTCATCGGCCTGCTCCCTCGTAAGTCCGGCCTCCCTTGCCACATTTTCGGCGGTCTCGATCATGGAATTCCTGGCCCATGGATCGTGACCGAAGTTGTCCATCACCCAGTTCTCAGATTCCACTTCGCCCCCCGGGCCCTGTGGATTGGGCCATACGGTGTGGGGTCCGTTTGAGCATCTGTCCGTCATAAGGCAGAAGGAATTCCCGTAGAGTCCCGTTTCGACGCCGATGGCAGCCTGGTAGAGGCAAGTGGCTGAAGTAGTGCACGCCTGGCTGATGATCATTCCGGGAATGGTTGGGGCGCCGATGAGAGCGGCCGCCCAGGGGCTTCCGTAGAACCATTTGGGCTGCCCGATAGTTATGCCCAGAAAAAGGTAATCGAACATCTTCGGGTCCCAGTTCTTCCCGGCCAACCATCTTTTCGAGGTATCCGCCGCAAGGATTATGGAGTTCTGGGCCGCCATACTGCCCTGCCACCGTGAGAACGGGGTCGAGTAATAACCCCTGAAGGGTATGTATGCATTATTCAACATAGTCTATGCTTCCTCTAAGACTTGAGACAATGTATCACTCATAACGTTTCTTTGTTCCGCCGCTCGGACGTAAACTAGCTATTTAACAGCTATTTCATAGCTTCTGTCAGAAACTTAGTCAATAACTATTTGACTATGGTTTCAATGTGAAGCTACAATGTAGCTAGTTTCCGATCCGAAAAGGGCCCTTTTCCGCCCTAGGCGGTGGGACCGCCACGCCTCGCGGAGCGTCGAGATACTGGCGGCGGCACAGACAGGATTTCGACGATCCGCGAGGCGGTACCCCGCCGGCTAAAGCCGGAAAGAGGAATGACCGGATTATGCCTCCTTTTCGAACAGAAACCTCGCGGGGCGTGGAATTTGTCCCGGAGTTTCCGGATGGACGCCAGCTATATGTCCAGCCGCAACCAGCAAATATTAACATGGCGGCATAAAACGGGAAACCTCCCTCATGCAGCCTGTATAGAGTGGAAAAGCAAATGGGAAATCCCCCTTCTAGAATGCTTATATGCAACGCCGAACAAAGGGCCGAATTGATGCGCGTTGCTCTTGGCCTTGAACCTGCCGATATGGTGATCCTTAACGCTTCGGTGGTCAATGTGTACACCGGCCAAATCGTGGAAAACTGCCCGGTCAGCATCAAAGGAAAGTGGATCGCCGCAGTGGGACCCGATGCTGCATCGGCAGCCGGTGCATCCACGCTTGTTGTGGATGCCGCCGGGAAGACCCTCATACCGGGCCTGATCGAGGGCCATACTCACATGTCGTTCCAGTCCGTGGCGGCATTCCTCCCCTATGCCATAAAAGGAGGAACCACCACCATTATCATTGAAACAATGGAGTACTTCCCGGTGGCCGGCTGCGAGGGGGTTATTGAGTTTCTCGATTCAGTCAAGGATCAGCCGATCAAAATCCTGGGTACTGCACCGGTCATGATATCTATCAGCAAAGCTCTAAACGGCATTTCCCCGGGCGTCATGGAAAGGTTGCTTGACAGGGATGAGATTGTCGGGCTGGGAGAATCTTACTGGCAGGCGGTGCTGCAATCGCCTGACGCTATGGTCCCGCTGTTTCAGAGCGCCCTTGATCGAGGCAAGCGGTTGGAAGGACACTCGGCAGGTGCAAAGGGGAAGAAATTGGCTGCCTATGCCGCTGCCGGAATCTCCTCCTGCCATGAAGCGATTAACGCAGAGGAGGCCATAGAGCGGTTGCGGCTCGGTTTTTACGTGATGGTGCGGGAAGGAAGCGTCCGAAAAGATCTCGAAGAAATTTCGAAGATCATTCAGACCGGTGTGGATTTAAGAAGACTCATTTTGGTCACCGACAGTGTCGAGCCCAAGGAACTGGTCGAGAAGGGCTATCTCGAAGTTGTCGTGCAAAAGGCAATTGCCTGTGGGTTTGATCCGGTCAGCGCCATTCAGATGGCTACGCTTAACGTGGCTGAACATTTTGGCCTGGACAGCGCCATTGGGGGCATCGCGCCCGGCAGGTGCGCCGATATACTGGTGCTTCCCGATGTGAGAACCATTGCACCCGAGATCGTCATCAGCAACGGCCGTGTTATCTTTGAGAACGGAAAGCTCCTGTTGGCGCCCCGAAGACATCAGTATTCCAATAGCTGCCTGCAAAGCATGCGACTCAAGAGCGCCATGAAATCAACGGATTTTGACATTTATGCTAAAACCTCCTCCTTAAACGGATCGGTCAAGGTCCGCATTATCGAGATGGTAACCGATCTGGTGACCAAAGAATTCCATGCCGATGTTTTTCCCGCCGGAGGGAAAATCGCGGTAGATTTGCAGCAGGATATAGTGAAGGTAGCGGCGATTGACTACAGAAACAATCCCGGCCGCTCATTTGTCGGGCTGATAAAGGGGTTTGGGATTAAAATGGGCTCGATTGCATGCAGCGCCGCCTGGGACACCTCAGACATTATCGTGGTGGGCGCAGATGAAGAAGATATGGCGCTGGCCGTAAATCGAATCCGCGAATTGCAAGGCGGCATTACCGTCTGTAGAAATGGGAAGATAATGGCTGAACTGCCGCTTCCAATTTTTGGGGTTATATCGGATCTGGGCATGGAGCAGCTTGCCGAAAAGCTCGATTCGGTTAGGCAGGCTGCGCGCGGCCTGGGCATTTCCTTTGAGGACCCGGTGCTTTCATTGTCCACCCTTACGGGGGCGGCGATTCCCTACCTTAGAATCTGCGAGGAGGGCCTGGTAAACCTTAAGGACGGCAAAACGCTCCCCCTCGAGGTGTGCTGAAGTCAGTATATGAAGGATTGGCATTTGCCTGACGATTTTCCGAAGTCAATATTGAAACCAGGTGCGCAGAACATATGAAACGTGTCATTAATCTAAACGTGAATGGGGACCCCTACACAGTGACTGTTTATCCCTGGCAGACCCTGAACGAGGTGCTCCGCGAGCAGCTTAACCTGACGGGAGTCAAGCTGGGCTGCGGGACCGGAGATTGCGGGGCCTGTACGGTGCATGTCGACGGGCTTCCGGTGCAGGGACCTCCCTATTACCCCTGAGAAAATTCTCAACGGCATTGAAGATTTAGCAGGGTGCTGAATAAAAGTCTGATGGTGGGGAAAGAACCTTAAAAGACAGGTTATTTCGTCATTCCGGCAGGGCCTGCCCCGGAAGTGTCCAGTCCGGGGGCCGGAATCCAGAGCTTTTTGAACTATTTGATATTTAAGGCAAAACACTGGACCCCGGCCTTCGCCGGGGTGACGGCTCCACGGGTTTTTTACTGTAAAGTGGGAATTTCAATCGTTTTTCACCACCCTGTCAGAGTGAAAAAAGTGAAGAAAGTGCTTGACAGGCAAATGGTAACCGATTATCATCATTTCGATAGTTGTCGAAACGTAAAAGGATTGATATGGACATCAAACAGGCCGCTAAAGTTCTCAAGGCTCTCTCGCATCCCAATCGGCTGGAAATATACTTGAGTATCGTCAGGGGGGAGCAACAAAGCTTCGCTGCCAATGAATGCTGTGTCGTTTCCGTTATTGCTGACAATCTCAAGATCGGGGCGCCCACGATTTCCCATCACCTGAAGGAGTTGGTCAACGCCGGCCTGATCGTTACCGAGCGTCAGGGGAAGTTTCTGATCGCCCGGCCGGTGCCCGAAACCTGGGAAGAGGTGAGTAAACTCCTGCCCGGCTAGGTTTTTGCCTATGGTCAATCCGGAAGATTTTTAAAAGCGTGGGGAGTTGCGCCACCCCATACTCCGTCACCGTTACGCGGTTCACTGTGGCCTGGTAGGCGGGCGGTGCCACCGCCCCTGCTCGCAGGCTTTTTATTTTAGGGTATGTTTCGATAGTTATCAAATAATGAAACTCTTGAACCAAAAAGGAAACGGTATGAACAAAGCTCAAAGGGTTGTACTGATTACAGGGGCCTCCTCGGGTATCGGCAAGGCCACATCTGCACTGCTGGCAGCGAAGGGTTGGAGGGTGTATGCCTCAGCGCGCCGCATTGAGTCAATGCAGGACTTGACCGGCGTCGGCGCGATCCCCCTGAAGCTTGATGTCACCGATCAGCTTCAGTGCCGTGCCGCCGTCGAAGAAATCCTGCGCAAAGAAGGGCGCATTGATGCTCTCGTTAACAATGCAGGTTACGGTTCCTACGGCGCTTTGGAGGAAGTACCTGATGGAGAGGCGCGGCGCCAGTTCGACGTGAATGTCTTCGGCTTGATGGGCCTGACTCGCCTGGTACTGCCACACATGAGGGCGCAGAAAAACGGACGGATCGTAAATGTCAGTTCTATCGGCGGCCGTTTGACAACTCCGATGGGTGGCTGGTACCATGCCACCAAGTTTGCCCTGGAAGCCCTTTCCGATTCATTAAGAACAGAGGTCAAGCCGTTCGGGATAGACGTGGTGGTTATTCGGCCCGGCAGCGTCTCGACAGCCTGGAACGGTATCGCTAAAGAGAATCTCCTTGCCGTTTCCGGCAGCGGGCCGTACGGCGGACTGGCCGGGGACATGGCTACCATCCTGGAAACCGCCGGCCGCCGGGGCAGGTGGCCGATGACTCCGGCTTCACCCGAGGTAATTGCCCGAGTCATCGAACACGCCCTGGAAACGAACAGGCCCAAAACCCGCTATGCTGCGCCCTGTCATGCAAAGCTTTTTCTCTTTTTCCGCTGGCTGCTTCCCGACTGCGTATTTGACAAAATGGTCATGCAACAAATCAGCTACCTTTCCAAACAGAGGAGAGTGAAATGAAAATAGCCTGCTTGCTCGGAAGCCCAAGAGTAAAAGGAAATAGTGCAACCATTGCAAATCGGTTCTGCAGCACCGCCCAGGGGCTGGGTGCGGAAGTGAAGACTTTTGCCCTGAACAATCTAAAATATCGTGGCTGCCAGGGATGTATGGCATGCAAGACCAAGCTCGACAGATGTGCGTTGAGCGACGATCTCACTGAAGTTCTGGAGGCGGTTCGTGAAACCGATGTTCTCGTGCTGGCCTCGCCGGTCTATTTCGGGGATATCTCCTCTCAGCTAAAGACATTCATCGATCGTACCTACTCGTACCTTGTGCCCGACTTCATTACCAATCCCAGGAAAACGCGCCTTGCGCCGGGGAAGAAGCTGGTTTTCGTTCTTGCTCAGAACAATCCGGACCCAGACAACTTTGCCGATATCTACCCAAAATTCCAATTCTTCGCCCGAACCTACGGCGGCTTTGGTGAGAGCCACCTCATTCGTGCGTGCGGAGTTAATGAACCGGGGGAAGTCGCAAGCCATCAGGACGTGATGAAGCTGGCTGAAACAACGGCTGAGAAGATATGCAATAAAAATTAGATGGAGGATGACACACTTTTACTCCACCCCTGCTATAATCCGGTTTGATATGTTGCAGGCATTTGCGTCTTTTATTGTGGGACTGACGGGCAGTCTCCACTGTCTCGGGATGTGCGGGCCGCTCATTATTGCATGGTCCCTTCGGTACAGGAGCGCATCTCAGGCCGGTTCGGGGGAAGCGGGACCTTCACTTTTCTCCGGGGTGTTTTTCCATCACCTCGCCTTCCATGCCGGACGGATTGCCACGTATGTATTACTGGGGGCCATTGTCGCGGGTATTTTCAGTTCTTTGGAAGTACACAGATTCTCAATGGAATACAGGGCGGGCCTTGCCATTGCCTCGGGAATCACCCTCATTGGTCTGGGCCTGGTAATTTTCGGGACCCTGCCGTTGCCCCATTTTGTCGTCCGTCTTTTTTCGCCTCAGGCATCGGTTTTCGGCAAGAGCCTGACGAGACTGGCAAACTCCAGGAGTCTCGGTTCCAAAATAGGGCTGGGCCTCCTCGCGGGGCTACTGCCCTGCGGTCTTACATGGGCCATGCTGGTTGCGGCGGCAAGCACACTCAGCCCAGCCAGGGGGCTTGTCATGATGGCCTCTTTCGGGTTAGGGACCGTTCCGGCGCTGCTCGCGGCAGGAATGTCGGCCACGCTTGTGTCCGCGCGAACACGGCTATTGGGCGAACGCGCAGCCGCGATTTTCATTGTAACAATGGGCGCATTATTGGCTATAAGGGGCCTGGGAGCGGTGCTCGGATTCGGGGACAATTGCTGCCCGATGGAGCTTCTGTCGAAAAGCGGCCTTTTGGGGTGATGAGGAAGTCTTGAGGGATTAATCCGCAGATGACGCAGATAACCGCAGATGACTTAAAGAGAGACCAACAGACTTATGCCGTTATTGGGGCTTCGATGGCGGTTCATGGCTAGTTGGGACACGGTTTTGTGGAGCCTGTTTATCAGGAGGTACCGGGAATAGAGTTTGCGGCTCGCGGTATTCCCTTGAAGCGCGAGTTCACTATGCCCGTGTTCTATCGGGGCACACTCCTCACCACTACCTGCCGGGCGGACTTTCTTTGCTTTGGCTCATTGATTGTCGAATTTAAGGCGCTCCAACGACTTTCGTCTGTAGAAGAGGCCCAGGTCATTAATTATCTGATACCAGTTTGCGTTCAAGATTGAATTAATCGAAAAGAGCGGGGAAGTGACTTCCCCGCACCCCGCAAGATTTGGCCGCGCGCGCAGACGCGCGCGACCAAGCGCTCGGCGCCGGCGGCGGTTGCCCAGCACCTGCTGGGCGGCCGCCGCCGCGCCATCCTTAAATAGCAGCGAAGCTGCGAGGGCGTTTGGGGGCAAAGTTCCCCGAGCTTTTCAGCTTCTTTTGGTACACACTTGAACGCAACTTTGTATGAAAGCCTCCGGGCTGCCCAAGGCGCTATTGCTTAACTTTGGAGTAAAGCGCCTTGAATACAAGCGTCTGATCCTATCCCAAAATCATCTGCGCACATCTGCGACATCTGCGGATACATAGTTCTAATCCCGGTTCTTTGCGGGTTTATCCGGCAAAGGAGTATCAGCAGGTCGAAAAAGGACAGTAGCTTGTCTGCGGTTAATCAATCGTGCCTATTAAATTCATTCATCGCATCGGACAGGCATGTGGCGAGGATGGCGCAGACTGCTTTTTCAGCCTGCGCCGTCATTATTTCGAAGTCTTGACGGTCTTCCGGGTATGGGAGCTGGAGGACAAATGTTTCGACCGGTTCCCCGTGTTTGGGGCGGCCGATTCCCATTTTGAGGCGCGGAAAATCCGAACCGCCGACGTGGTCAATTATCGACTGGATGCCCTTGTGCCCCCCGGAGCCGCCTCTTTGTGCGATTCGAACCCGGGCAAACGGCAGATCCAGGTCGTCATGTAAAACGAGCATGCGGTCCGAAGGGATTCCGAAGTATTTGATTATCTCGCCAACGGCCTCGCCGCTGTTGTTCATGAAGGTGAGCGGCTTTGCAAAAAGGATTTTTCGTCCTTCGGCAATCGCGAAACCCCACGAGGCGCGGAACTTACGTTCCATCATCATGGGCGAATAGAGCGCAATCAGCCGGTCAACGACCTGGAACCCCACGTTGTGCCGGGTCTGTTGGTATTGTTTTCCCGGATTGCCAAGGCCGATGACGGCAAGGATTTGCTCTTCGTTGCGGCAGACATCACCCATAGGGACTGAACCGTTTGAGTCTTTGGCCCGCGGCGATTTTGCAAGCGGGCAATTCGGCGGCCGGTCCCACCGGTTGGCATCCGGTCCTACCGGTGTTTTTGGCCCGCGGCGATTTTGCAAGCGGGCAACTTGGCGGCCGGTCCCACCGGCCGGGCATTCGGGGGCCGGTCCCACCGGTTGGCAGCCGGTCCTGGCGGCCGCTATTTTGTGGCTTCTTCCTCTGCCGTCGGGGCCTCGGTCTCAGGCGCCAACACGCTTACGACCCCCGCTGTCGGGGCCTCGTCGAATTCATAGGAAGGTTCCGCTACAAGGTCCTCGACGTGGAGTGTCTCTCCCATATCGATCTTACTCACATCGATCCGGATTCTTTCCGGAATTTTGTTTGGCAGGCAGCGCACGGAGAGCGTTCGTTGCATGAGATTGATCTCTCCGCCTTTCTGCACCCCTATGGCTTCTCCTACCAGCTCCACGACAACTTCCACGGTGATCTGCTGATCGAGGGGCACTTCATAGAAATCGACGTGGAGAAAGCGCCTCCGGTAAGGGTGCTTTTGAATTTCGCGAATAAGCACCTGCCTGGTTTCACCGCCATCGATCTTAAGGTTGAGGAGCTTACTTTCGCCGCCGGTCTCTTTGAGAAGCTTTTCCAGATGCAGAGCCGAAACCGAAAGTGAGGTCGACTGGGTTTTCGGTCCGTAAAGCACTGCAGGGACCCTCAGATCCTGGCGCACGGTCCGCGCGGCGCCCTTCCCAGTCCTGTTTCTTGTTACCGCTTGAATTTCCAAAGCCATTCCTTATGCCTCCTGATGTATTCGACGCTCAACTTTGCACAGAAAGACTCAGCCGGGAGCTTTCGGCAAAATTCCGGGCGCCGGGATCTCAAATTTCGTTGAATATGGAGCTTATCGATTCCTCAAAATGCACCCGTTTGATGACTTCGGCCAGCATGGGCGCAATGCTGACCGTACGGATTTTATTGCAGGCCCTTGCACCTTCAGATAGAGGAATTGTATCTGTCACCATCAGTTTCGAGATGGGCGAGGATTCAATCCTTTCCACGGATGTTCCGGAGAGCACCGGATGAACTGCGCAGACCTCGACTGTCCCGGCCCCGGCCGCTTTAGCTGCCTCTGTCGTGCGCAAGACGGTCCGCCCCGTATCGATCAGATCGTCAACAATTATAACCTTTTTCCCTTTGACGTTCCCGACGATCTTCGGGTATGCGCCGTTGCCATCGCGATAGTCCGTGAGGGCCAGATCAAGCTTGAGCCGGGAGGCGAAGGCCCTGGCGCGCTCGGCGCCTCCTGAATCGGGGGCAACCACGATCTCGTCTCCCTGTATCGTTTCTTTGAGTGCGCCGCTCAAAACAATCGTGCCAAAAAGATGATCGACCGGAATATCGAAAAATCCCTGAATCTGGTCGGAGTGCAGGTCAATCGTAATCACGCGGTCAGCCCCCGCTACGCTCAAAAGATCGGCAACCACTCTGGCGATAAGCGGGACCCTGGGTTTTTCTTTCTGGTCCTGGCGGCCGTAGCCGTAGTAAGGAATTATCGCGTTAATCCGCCCTACGGACGCCCTTTTGAGGGCATCTATAATCACCAGCAACTCCATGAGATTTTCATTTACGGGCGGACAGGTGGACTGGAGCACGTAGGTGTCTTTGCCCCTGACGTTTTCGCCTAATTCCACCCTGACTTCTCCGTCAGAAAAGCGGGTGATAAGAGCTTTGCCCGGATCTACACCCAGCCGCGAACAAACTTTTTCTACAAGGGCAGGGTTGGAATTTCCGGCAAAAAGAGTGAGGCGGCTCCACATAATTACAATTTGCCTGCGCCAGTTTGGATCCCTGCGGAAAGGGTTTCAGCCCTTCCCGCACAATTTACCCGATTGCCAGCCGTTATAAAGTACAGACATCCATGCCAAAGAAAAAAATGGCTGGGGCGGGAGGATTCGAACCTCCGAATGCGGGTTCCAAAGACCCGTGCCTTTCCGCTTGGCGACGCCCCAACGCAATATACCGCTAATGCGGCAAATCTCAGCGAAGGCGCAATAAAAATAGGCGCCCCCGGTCAGATCAATTTTGATGGCCGATTACTTCTGCAGCATGGACCCAGCAATCCGGCCAATCTTTTTTTGCGATGATTTCAGCATCTTCTGCCGCCTGCGCGGTCCTGAAAACTCCAAACACCGTAGGTCCGCTTCCGCTCATGGAGGCCGCCAGGGCACCCTGGCGGATCAACCATCGTTTAAGTTCGGCTATGACCGGAAATCGGGGTATGGTAACCGATTCGAGATCATTTTCAATTAGATGCTTAAGTTGCCAGGGATGCTCACTTAAATCACTAAGACTAATTTGAGGCACGCCTTTTGTCAATTTTAAACTTTGATATACCCAGCCCGTAGGTACGGTCACGGGTGGCTTTATCAGCAGAAGCCGATAATCGGGCACCTTGTCCGCAAATTGGAGCTTCTCACCTATCCCGGTTGCCAGGGCAGGTCTTGAGTGCAGGAAAAAAGGCACATCGGCCCCAAGGCTCAGGGCAAGTCTTTCCAGTTCGCCCGGGGTGAGCGCGCTTTCGAAAAATGAGTTCAGGGCGACAAGAACGCCGCCCGCATCCGCGCTGCCACCTCCCAAGCCTGCTCCCCAGGGGATGCGCTTTTCAAGATGTATGTTCACGGCGCTTTTCGAGTGGCTGCTTTTCACATAAAGATCAGCGGCGCGCCAAGCCAGGTTTCGGTCGTCGGAGGGGATTTCGGGCGAGTCACAGGTAATTGAAATATCCCCGCCCCCGGGCCGGACGTCGATCGAGATATTATCGAAAACCGAAATGGGCAGCATCAGGCTCGAGATATCGTGATAGCCGTCTTGCCTTTTTCGGACCACCTCGAGCCACAGGTTTATCTTCGCGGGAACGCTGATCTTGAGGATCAAATCCGAACCGGTCCTTTGCGGGTGTTCCAACCGTCAGGTGTTTGCGGACGGATACCTGCTATTTGTCTGATTTCTGTATGAAGCGCATCCGAAGATCATAGAGCACGGACTTGAGAAGCCTTTCCTCATCCTGGTCGAGATTGCCCTTGGTTTTCTCCTGAAGCATGCCCAGAGTGTCGATAATCTGCTTTGCGATGGGCAAATCAACCAGGGTCTGATTGGTTTCCGGCTCCGGAATTTCTCCCAGGTGCACCAGTGCCGATGAGCTAAGGGAGAAAATGAAGGTGGCCAGGGTAACTTGGGGCAAAGGGCCCCGTGCTTGTTCCTCCTGCCTGTCGGAAGCCTCTTCGGGGCTGGCGGTCTTTTGTTCATCCGCTGCGGAAGCCGCTTCAGGCTCGGGTCCCTGCTTGTCTCCTTCCGCTTCGGCCCCTTCTGCGAACCTTCGACGGTCTTTTATCACAAATCCCTTTTCTTCTTCTTTGTCTGCCATGGCGCTTTTACCTCCTCAAGCAATCGAGTGGATTAAAGCTCGATTGCCTGGACAATGTCCACATTATCCATCGCAAGCAGCTCTTCGATGACTTGCGCGGGAACGGGGGTGTCAGTGCGCAGAAAGATAATGTTTTGTCCGCGTTCGAGCACCTGCCCGACATTCATAAGCGAAATATTTATGTTGTGGCGTCCGAGGCAGGTGCCGATGGCGCCTATAGTGCCCGGAGTGTCGATATTGTGGATCAGCAGCAGATGCCCTTCGAGTGCCGCTTCAAGGCGGAAGTCGTTGATCCGGACCATGCGCGGCTCTTTTTTCCCAAGTATGGTCCCGGCAACGAAGTTCTCTGCCTGTGAAGTCTGCACACGAATACTGATCAGGTTGGTAAAGTCTTCGGCCTCGCGACGGACCGACGTGGTCACTCTGATATTGCGCTCCTTCACGTGGATAGGTACATTGACGAAGTTGACCATGTCGCCAAGGATCGGAGAAAGCATGCCTTTTAGGATGGAAATGCTAAGAGGTTGCGTTTCCAGTGAAGACGCATCACCGACGAATTCTATGGATACCTTCTGTATGGCGCCCTTTGTTATCTGAGTCAGCACGCATCCGAGCTTTTCAGCCAAAATCAGGTAGGGACGCAGTTTGGACAACACTGAGCCGTCAATATTAGGAGCGTTTACAGCGTTGCGGATCGTCCCGCGCGTCAAAAAATCTGCTATCTGGTCTGCAACTGCGATGGCGACGTTTTCCTGGGCCTCGGCCGTGGAAGCTCCAAGGTGAGGCGTAGCAATAACCTGATCCAGGGTGAGCAGGGGATTACCCGTAGGGGGCTCTTTAGCAAACACGTCAAGCGCAGCCCCGGCCACAACCCCCTGTTTGATCGCCTCATAGAGGTCCTGTTCGTTTATGATTCCCCCTCGCGCGCAGTTGATGATGAAAGAAGAGGGTTTCATTTTCCTGAAGGCATCTATATTGAGCAGGTTGCGGGTTTCAGAAGTCATGGGGGTATGAATCGTAATGTAGTCTGATGTCGCCAGCAGCTCATCGAACGATACGCCCCGCATACCCAGAGAATCTATAACCTCGGGGTTGATGTAAGGGTCGTATCCGATGACCTGCATCTTGAGTCCCTGGGCGCGTTCGGCCACTACTCGCCCGATCCGGCCGACCCCTATGATTCCAAGGACCTTGTTGAAAACTTCCTTTCCCTTGAAGCGTTTCTTCTCCCATGCGCCACTCTTTAGAGAAGTGGAAGCTTGCGGAATGTTGCGGGTAAGAGCAAGCATCATGGCTATGGCGTGTTCGGCCGTGGTTATGACGTTGCCTTCCGGGGTGTTCATTACTACTATGCCGCGTTTGCTTGCCGCTTCAATATCGACGTTGTCAAGCCCTATTCCGGCGCGTCCTATCACTTTCAGATTATGCGCATTTTGCAGCACCTGGGCGGTAACCTTGGTCGAACTCCGGATAACCAGCGCGTCGAACTCCTTTATCACCAGACTGAATTCTTCGGCAGACAGTGTTGTATTCACTTCCACTTCGAAGCCGGGGACCTTCGCAAGCTTTTCGATCCCCGATTCGGAAAGGTTGTCGCTGACAAGAATCTTCATGGATTTCTCCCGGGACAGAATGCGCCTTCACTGCCGGCACAAAATAAAGCTAGCATTATCGGTCTT
>Ga0116134_1000136_pt1 | contig 38463 bp, 34 predicted proteins | sample June2015DPH_19_5_FD_89737 | JGI IMG/M metagenome (GOLD analysis project Ga0116134, IMG submission 89737) | Peatland microbial communities from SPRUCE experiment site at the Marcell Experimental Forest, Minnesota, USA - June2015DPH_19_40 | ecosystem: Environmental > Terrestrial > Soil > Wetlands... | reverse complement strand
GCGCTCCTCCCGCCACCAGGCCCGCGAAGTGCGCCATATCGACCAGATAGAGCGCGCCAACTTTATCCGCAATCTGACGCATGCGGGCGAAATCGATGATCCTCGGATAAGCGCTGCCGCCGCCAATAATCAGCTTCGGACGCTCCGCTGTGGCGATCTTTTCCAGGTCGTCGTAATCGATCGTCTCCGTTTCCCTGGTCACGCCGTAGGGAACTATTTTGTAAGTCTTGCCGGAAAAATTCAGAGGATGTCCATGGGTGAGGTGACCGCCGTGAGCGAGATTCAAACCAAGAATCGTGTCGCCGGGCTGGAGCACGGCCGCATAGGCGGCTTGATTGGCCTGCGATCCCGAGTGCGGCTGCACGTTGGCATGCTCCGCGCCAAAGAGCTTCTTGACCCGCTCGCGCGCCAGATTTTCGACTACATCGGTAAACTCGCATCCGCCGTAATAGCGTTTGCCGGGATAGCCTTCCGCATACTTGTTGGTGAACACGGAACCGGCAGCCTCGAGAACAGCCTCGCTCACGAAGTTTTCCGAAGCGATCAGCTCCAGCCCTTCGTGCTGGCGGCGAACTTCGTTGTCGATAGCGTTCGAAATCTCGGGATCAACTTCATAGAGCGGGCGGGACATCGCGGAATTTTTCATGGTTAGATACCGGAAGCTATTTTACTGCGACGCGAACGTTCCTGTCGGCGTGAGGTTGTGAATCGGCGCTTGAAGGCGGCGGAATTCTGTCTGACTCGGTTCGGGGGGTACCCCCCTCCCCCCCTTATTCCTGCAAAGTATTCATTTCACAAGACTTACTTTCAAAGTATTCATAATAAAGGAGTTATGGGTGCGCTTACTTCTTACGTTTCTTTAGAATCAATTACTTACGGTGAGTATGTCGACCAAAGTCTTGATTTCAAAGAGCTTAGTGAAAGTGCGCTGTCGTCTCGTCGGGGGTACCGTCTAGGCTTTATTATATCGCTTGATGTCAACTGGGCGGATGGCTTTGGGGCGTGTGGTCTCGACCGAAAGGACGCCTGGTTTCGCAGGGGCTGGATTCTTCCAGCCCTAGGCGACGGCGAGTCGTTTAAATCCATTCTGCTACCATGACTTGCGCCTGCACGAGGCGGCTGCGAACAACATGGTTCATCTCTCGCCGACGACAGTTTTCGACGTTCAAACTCTGGCCGCTTACGCCATCTTCCTGGCGAGCTATCTGGTGTTTGCACTGGGAAAATTCCCCGGACTCAAAATTGACCGCGCGGGTGCGGCGATTATCGGCGCTGTGGGCATGGTGGCGTTCCGGATTGTGCAACCGGCGGACGCGCTGCGGTTCATCGATTTCCCCACGCTGGTGCTGTTGTTCTCGATGATGCTGATCGTCGGCAATCTTCATCTGGTGGGATTCTTCGAGTGGAATGCAGAGATGGTGCTGCGGCGGCTGAAGCCGTCGCGACTGTTGCCTGCGGTAGTTTTTACGTCGGGAGTGCTTTCCGCATTTTTCGTCAACGATATTGTGTGCCTGGTGATGGTGCCGTTTGTGCTGAGCATCACTCGCCGGCTGCGGCTGGAACCACTGCCGTATCTGTTGGCGGTGGCGACGGCATCGAATATTGGCAGCGTGGCGAGTATCACGGGGAATCCGCAGAACATGTTGATCGGGTCTTTTTCCCACATCTCTTATCGTGACTTCCTCCTGCATCTCGGGCCAGTGGCGGGGGTGGGTTTGTTCCTGGATTGGATGGTGCTGCACTGGATGCTTGTGCGGAAGGCGAAGCACGCGGAATTGGTGGACGACGGGATTCCGCTGCCAACGCTCGATCTTTCGCGGCTGACGAAACCGGTGATTGTAGTAACCGCAGTTGTGATCGCGTTTTTTGCAGGTGTGCCGCCAGCGATGGCAGCGGCTTTAGGCGCGGCGGTGTTGCTGATTACCCGCACGCTGGAGCCGCGAAAGATGTACGAGGAAGTGGACTGGGGTCTTCTGGTGTTTTTTGTCGGGCTGTTCTTGATTGTGGGCGGAGCGCAAAATGCCGGAATTGTCGGGGAGCTTCTGGGGATCTCAGAGCATTGGAATCTCCACAGGCTGGGTGTCTTCACGGTTGCGGTTTCGTTGCTGAGCAATCTGGTGAGCAATGTACCAGCGGTAATGCTCTTGAAGTCGCTGGTCCCGAACTTTGCGAATCCGCATACGGGGTGGCTGGTGCTGGCGATGGCTTCGACGCTGGCCGGGAATCTGACGATCACGGGAAGCGTGGCGAACATTATTGTGGTCGAGAGCGCCAAGCCGGACGTGAAGATCAGGTTCTGGGATTATTTCCGCGTCGGCCTGCCGATTACCGTGATGACGTTGATTGTGGGATGGGCGTGGCTGGCGTGGGTTAGCCCCAACTAATCGAACGCCGTCCGCAGAAAACTCGCCAGTTGCCAGCCGTCCATGTATTTGTACGGCGCTCCGCCCATGGTGAAGTACCCTCGCAGGGAAGCACGAAGACCTTGTGGTCGGGCGTATCTACGCGGCAGCCTCGACCTTTCAGCATTCCGCCTGAAGTGAGCGGTGTTGAACAGACGCGCCAGATAGCGGCCTGATAACTTTGAGTTGCTTGGTTCTCTACGTTATGACCCGTAGCGAGTCACATTGTCGCTCCCAGAGGCGCTATGACATTCACATTCAAGACCCTGTCGTGTTTCGTTGCAAGCGCGGCGATTCTTCTTGGCCCATCTACCGCGATCGCAGGCAAACGCCCGGCTCCGCCAGTTCGGTCTGCGGGGCCTACAGAGCTTGCAATGCAGGTTCTGCTCGATCGAGCGGACTTCTCGCCGGGTGAGATCGACGGGAAGGGCGGCAGGAACAGCCGCGAGGCGCTGGCGGCCTTCAAGGCGGCGCGCGGGCTTGGTCTTGGTCCAGGCGCGCGGAGCCGCAAGGCGCTGCTCACGGCGCTCGGTGCGGATGCGGTTAAACCGATCGTGCCCTATACGATCACAGGGGAAGACGCAGCGGGGCCGTTTGTCGAGACGATTCCGGAAGACGCGACGGAGCAGTCGAAACTTCCGGGCCTTTACTACACATCCGTGCTGGAAGAGCTCGGCGAGAAATTCCACTCGGCACCGGCGCTGCTCAAGCGCCTGAATCCGCGCGCCCGTTTCACTGCGGGAGAGCAGATCCGTGTGCCCAATGTGCTGGGCGCCGAAGAAGCGCCGGCCGCTACGCCAGCCACGGGCGTAGGCGCCAAACGCGTGCCGGCTCAGGCTGGGAACAAGGTGGTTGTCTCGAAGAAGGCATCGGTTCTGATGGTGTATGACGGAGAGGGCCAGGTCATCTTTTACGCCCCGGTGACGAGCGGCAGCGAGCACGACCCGCTCCCGTTCGGGAATTGGGTGATCACTGACGTGGTGCGAAATCCAACCTACAACTACAATCCCGACTTATTTTGGGACGCCGATCAGGCAGATGCGAAGGTGAAGATCGCAGCGGGTCCGAACAATCCGGTGGGTGTTGTCTGGATTGGGATCAACGTGCCGCACTACGGGATACACGGCACACCTGAACCGGGTGAGATCGGCCATTCCCAGTCTCACGGGTGCGTGCGGATGACAAACTGGGACGCCACCAGGGTCGCCGACCTGGTCAAGGATGGAACGTCAGTCGTGTTCGAGGAATGAGGAAGCGAAGCTCCGGGCACTTCAACGCGTCTGCTTCACCGCGTCTACCAGGACGGGATATGGGTTAAGGGCCTTCCCCTGCCACCACAGCTTTTCCGGCCCCAACTCGTGGATTTCAAAATGCAAGTGGGGTGCGCGCGCATCCGCATCTCCCGTCGAGCCCACAAAAGCGATGACGTCCCCACGCTCGACCCGCATGCCCTCGTGCAACCCTTTCGCGTAGCTGTCCAAGTGCGCGTAGTAATAGCAGTACACTCCCGCTGCGTCGAACTCGTATATCGTGTTGCCGCCAGGTTTGCTGGGGAACAGCTTGCGGATGGTTCCGGATACGACCGCGTGCACGGGTGTTCCTCTCGGCTCCATAATGTCGATTGCCTCATGCCGATGCCCGTTGTGAACTTCTTCGAAACTATCCCGCAGATCCTTGAGGGCGAGTCCGCTGATGGGCGGAGTCAGTTCGAGAATGGAAGAGGTCGCTCCGGCAGCCAGAAGCACTGCGAAAAACACGGCGATGCAAGCGCGAAGCTTCAAACCTAGTCCTCCTCGAAACCCGGGGGCTAAACTCGACCCATCCAGTATCGGGTCCTCGGCTGGTATGGCGATCGCCACGACCTGTAGGCCTATAGTAACGCGGCGAAACGCGGAGAGCATCGGCCCTGGCCACCCTTCATAAAATGTCATATTATGAAGGTATGGCCATGAGTTCCTTGAACATCTCTCTTCCCGAAGCTCTCAAGGAGTACATTGAGGGTCAAGTCAACTCCGGCGACTGGAGCACGCCGAGCGAGTACATCCGGGATCTGGTCCGCCAGGACAAAGAGCGCCGGTTACGGGGCCTCGAGCAAGACCTTCTCGCGGGATTGAAAGGCGAGAAGATCGAAATTCCAGTGGCCGAGATCCGTAAGAAGGGGTTAGTCGCGGCCCTGCGCCATAGGGCGCGGCGCAAGTGAGCCTCGCGCCCGTGCGCCTTAGCGAGGCTGCCTCTGCCGATATCGTCGAGCAAGCCGACTGGTACGAAGAAAAATCGGACTCGAAGCTTGCTCAGCGATGGAGCGAGTCGGTCACGTTAGCCGTCCTGCGAATCATGAGGAATCCACGATCGGGCATGCCTTGCCGATTTGGCCTCGCGGAACTGCGCAATATCCGGCGCATGTCGATCTCAGGGTTCCCGAAACACCTTGTGTTTTACAGGGTTGAGGACCGCGAGGTGCTTATCCTGCGGGTGCTGCATGGGGCGCGCGACCTGGAAAGCCTCTTCTAACCGCGAAGCGTCCACACGCGCTCTTCAATCGAATGCCGTGCGCAGAAAACTCACCAACTGCCAGCCATCCATGTATTTGTACGGCGTCTCGCCCAGGGTGTAATGGCCGCAGGGGAGCACTACTACCTTGTGATCGAGGTTGTGCCTCTCGAATTCCTCGACTACCTGCTGGGAAAATTCCGGCAGGAAGGTCATGTCGTACCTGGCGTAGATAATGAGCGAGCGGCGCGGCCAGCGGGAAAACTTGTCGAAATATACCATCGGACTAACGGCGCGCCAGACGTGACGCAGATCCTCCAGATTGATGGCCGTTTCGAGGCCCTCGCGGATGTGGCGCGTGGACTGCCCGTGCCAGACCACGTCGGCAAAATAAGTCGAGGCGTGATTGAAGGCTGCCACCTGAATCCGCGGATCGTGCGCGGTGGCGATAAAGGCATAGCACGATCCGAGGCTGGTGCCGACGATGCCGAGGCGGTTGTAACCCTGCGCTTCCAGCCAATCCAGGCAACAGCGCACATCGATCACGCCCTGGCGCACGGAATTGAGCGTGCGGCCAATGTTGGCGGAAACGGCATAGTCGGCGCGGTCGATTTCCGCCGGACGGCGAATGTCGTGATAGGGCATGCTCAGCCGCAGCACCGCAATCCCCATCCAGTTCAGCACGCGGCAGAGGCTGGTGTAGGAAATCGCATCGGAATTCCAGTGCGGCAAGAGGACCACGGCGCGGCGTCCGCGAGCCGGAAACCAGCGCGCGTTCACCAGATCGTTTTCGGGGAAAGGCGTCATCACCGGCGAGGCGAAGCGCAGAAACTCGGCATGAGTGCCACGGACTTTTTCTTCGAGGCGCGGGTCGGGCACCTCGCGCGTGCTGAAGACCTGAACTTCGCGGCGCTCCAGGCGGAAATCCGTGGGCTTCCGGTAAGAGTAAAAATCGTCGCTTGCCCGAATGATGCGCTCGTTGAAGCGCGAGAAGTACTCCAACAGATCGCGCGCGCCCGGGCTGGCGGGCCCGCCATTGCGGCCGGGCCAGTTCCGTGTCCAATCCAGTCCCCAGTCCAGCGGACGGACCACGCGGTTATTGTCGACCGACGTCAGCCGCGTCTCCCAGTCGTACATCCATTGAGCGTAGCGCGAGGGCATGTTCCTTCTGGACTATAACAAACACTAGATCACGAGCCTTGCGGACAACAGCGAGTGGAAGAAGGCTGCATCGAGCGGCGCCATAGCAAACTAAAGTCATCGGCGCGCGATCCGATCGCAGAGCAAATCAACTTGACGCGTAGCTACAATTGGAGTTACACTACTCGTGCTTGCAATGCCGCGAACACGGCATACTGCAAGCTGACGCCGGTAGTAGGATAACGGGCGGCCGCAAGGCCATGACTTTTCGCTCTTCGCGCGGACCGGACACCGCGAACCCTTTGCAGGGAGAAACCGGGGGAGCGAGCGAAGCAAACACGGCAAAGCCCAAGCCGTCCAAACCCGGAAGGACGGAGGGCTTGCAAAGCTCACTTTGAAAGGTGTGCTTAGCTATGCCCTTGGAAATCAATAAACAACCTCCGGCCTATCGGTTCGAATGGGATGAAAACAAGAACCGGCAGAACGTTAACAAACATGGTTTTAATTTCACCGATGCGGAAGAGCTGTTTGGTGGCATCTTCCTATTCTGGCCCGACCTGCGAAAGGACTACGGAGAAAGCCGCTGGACTGGAATCGGCACGATTCGTGGCCGCACTGCGGTGGTGGCCTTCACTGAACGTGGACCAAATACTATTCGTGTCATCTCGCTGAGAAAGGCAACCCATCGTGAGCGCAAACAGTACGAAAAGGCCATCCAAGACGAACTGGAAACGGGTTGACGCCCTCCAGGACTCAGAGATCGACCTGTCGGAAATCCCGGAACTCGGTCCCGATTTTTTCAAACATGCCATTCGTTGGCCCGGCAAGAAGAAGCAGATCACATTGCGTCTCGACCCCGATGTCATCGGCTTCTTTCGCGGTCATGGAAAGGGATATCAAACCGCCATCAATGCGGTGCTCCGGCATTACATGAAATCTAGACAAGGCAGCGAGTCAAGAGGTTCCGGCCAATCGCAGCGATTGTTGAGGAGGACGCTTTGAGGCTAATAGCCGGTTGCTGACGGCTAAGACTCTCGGACGCAAATGATTCAGAGGTAAACTCGCGGCACTCGCTGCGACAAGCCGCAGAGAATTTCGTAGGGCACGCTTTCGCAGAGACGGGCCAGTTCCACGGCGTCCACGCTTTTGCCGCTGCTTTTGCCGGCGCCTCTTCCGATCAAGACGACTTCATCTCCTACCGCGACGCCGCGAATGTGGCTGACGTCGACGATGGTCAGGTCCATCGAGACGCGTCCCACCACCGGAGCGTACTCGCCGCCTACGATCACCCGCGCGCGATTTGAAAGCAGACGCGGATAGCCGTCCGCATAACCGACGGGCAGCACCGCGATGCGGCTCCGCGCTTTGGTCACGAAGGTGCCCATGTAGCCGACCGCCTGTCCGGCTGCGACTTCCTTCACGGTCAGCACTCGCGTCTTCCACGAAAGCACGGGACGCAGCGGCAGTTCCGCCACCGCCGCGGGCTCGCCGGCGCGCGTGAAGGCGAGGGAATATCCGTAGAGCGCAATTCCCGGACGCACCATGGTCTTCCACGTGTCCGGCCGCGCGCTCATGGCGGCGGAATTTCCCATGTGAACCAGCGCAGGCTGAAGCCCGTAATTACGCAAGACCGCGAGTCCCTCTTCAAAACACTTCATCTGGCGCACCGCGTCTTCGGAATCGAGCACTTCCGCCGACGCGAAGTGCGTGCCCACTCCTTCCAGACTCAGGTAGTTACACGCGGATAACATCTCGCACAAATGCGGCAACGCTTCCTTCGATGCCCCAAGACGGTTCATGCCCGTATCGAGCTTCAGATGCACGGGGAGAAGGCTCTGCCGCTTGCGCGCAGCTCGTTCGAGCGTCTCAATGTGCCATGGTTCCCAGATGGTGGGAGTGAGATTCTGGGCGACGATTCCGTCTTCCTCGCCCTTCCAAATTCCGGTCATCAGCAGGATGCGGGCCCTGGCGCCAGCGCCGCGTAGCGCCAGGCCTTCCGCGGCATCGGTCACTCCCAGCCACTCGGCGCCCTCGGATTCGAGAGCGCGCGCGCACTCCACTGCGCCGTGGCCGTAACCATCGGCTTTGACCACGGCACAAATGGTGACGCCTTCGCCGACGTGCTTCTCGACCGCGTGAAAGTTTTCTCCGAGCGCGGCCAGAGAAACTTCCGCCCAGGTCCGGCCGTCGAGAATCAGCGAGCGACGGTCGGGCAGTTGCGACAAATCGGGACGAGGCCCGTTCACGTAGCCGATTATAGCGAGCGCAGGCGCCAACGTCGTTCGCGGTTCGTCGTTCGCTATTTGCTATTCGCTAGTCCTTTGCTCATCGCCGGTCTTAGCGAAAAACGAACAGCGAACGACGCACTTCCGCTAATTGCCCGCCAGCACGAAGTTGACCGTGATTTCGGTCTCCACCTCGATGGGCTCGTTGTTCAGAAGGTAAGGGCGATAGCGCCATTGCCGGACCGCATCAATCGCGGCGGGGGCGAGCATCGGGTGTCCGCGGACCACGACCAGATTCTCGATCGTCCCTGCCTTGCTGATGATCGCCCGCAACTCGACCGTGCCCTGAACGTGCGCCTGGCGGGCGAGCGTCGGATAGCTCGGCTGCACCTTGTGAAGGAGGTTGGCCTCCGCCAAGTGCGATACGAGCAAGGGCTTGACCACGGCGGGGCGCACCGGAATCACGGCGGGGATAGGGTCTCCGATGCTATGCGGAACGCCGTCGCCTGGTCCGCGACCCGGTCCCGCGCCGATGGCTGAGAAATCTGGGGCGGCCGGAACAGAGTCGCTGTCGTCGCTGGTTGCGATTTGGCGAGGGATCCATCGCGGCGCGATGATTTCTCCAGGGTGCGGGTTGCTGACCGCAACGGCCGTACGATGCCCACGCGCAGGCTGCTCTGGTTCGGGCGGTGTGAACGCGGCGGGCGCGGTGAACTGCAGCCAACGCACCTGCGGTGGCCGCTCAATCCAGATCAACGAGATTGCGAACAGCAAGCTCAGGGCAAGAGCTTGCATGGTGAAGGATGCGAGCGTAGTCCATCCGCGACGGGCAGACTGGTCCCAGGTGCTTTCGAGTGTGCTGAACATATTGTCCTCCGGAACGGGCCCGTTATCCCTACAGACACCTGCGGTGGGCGATTTGATCCTGCGCGATGAGGGAAGCGAAAACAATAAGGTTGGTTACCGGTACCGTGGCCACGCGGTGAGTCATGCAGTGGAACCGCGGGCGTCTCGCCCTTCCAGCCGGGCGGGGACGCCCGGCTCTCCACTGGAGAGCTTGCGAACAAAAAGAAGACCGCGTCTGCACGCGGTCTTAATAAGTAACGTCTTCCTAGAAATAACTGGAACTGAAACTACCCGAGCGGTGTCGCTACTGCTTCGGCGGAGCGCTCGCAGCGGGTTTCGCGGCTGCCGGCCTTACGGGCTTTTGAGCCGTGCTACCCGCAGCCGGCGCCGGCACGCCGGATTGAGTGTTGTAGGCTTCCACGATTGGTTGCGTGATGTCCACGGCCGGACCGTACCAGATCACCGGACCACGCGGCCATTGTTGAGATGTATCCAGGATCATGCCGTAGCCGTTTTCGCTGGAGTACTTCACGATGAGGGGAGCCATCTTGGTGAGAATTTTATTTCCGATCTCGCCCTGCTGGTTCTGGAAATCTTCCTGGGCGTCCTGGGTAGAGCGATCGAAACTCTTCTGCTTCGCCTCGATCTGCTTCACCAGCTTGTCGCGCGATTCGTCATTCAATTTATCTTGCTGCGCACTGAGCTGCTTCTTGAGGCTGTCGATTTCGTCGGCCTTGCCCTTTAGCTCAGTCTGCTTGGGTTCAAACTTCTTGGCGAGCTCGTCAAACTCTTTGCGCCCTTCGTTGGAGGAGAAGATCGCCTGTTCGATGTTGATGGTGCCGACCTTGGTGCCCGTAGCCTTAGCAGCCAACGCCGCAGCAGCGGAGGGAGAGTCGGGTGGGTTGGCAGCCGCAGCCGCGGGAGCGCCGGCAGCCGGGTTGGCTTGGGCCAGAGCGAAGAGGGAGAGGCCAAACACTAGGGCCAGGGTGACGCACGCAAACTTCTTAATCCCAAACTTCTTAATCATTTGGATCCTTTGAACTCCTTCGGATTTTTAGGAATGCTGGAAGCTTCCAGCTCGCTGGGCTCAACGAAACTGATCGCAACCCAAGCCTATCAGTCATATACCTGAAGCATGACCTGAAACCTGAACCGGCGCAACGGGCGCGCAAGACGCGTACGACGCCCGGCTCTCTTCACGCATAATGCAAGCGTGGTGATCAGGGTGTGGACCGTCTGAATTATACGGAGCGTACCAGAACAGCGTCAAACGATCAGCGCCGCTCTTGTCAATTTGATGCGGCCAATCGGCCAGGCATGGGCCCTCAGATCTCAGTTGTCATTTGTCATTTGCCAGTCGCAACCGACTCGCTCCTCAGTAGTGGAACCTATAGCGCAGTTGAACATAAATTTGGCGCGGCAGATTCCAGTGGAATCCGCCAAAGGTCACGCTGTCGTCGTAGATCACGCGGCGGTTGGTTACGTTGAGGGCGGTCAGTGAAGCGCTGAAGCGTTCGCCGAAATCTTTGCCCAGGGAGAGATCGAAGGTGGTGTGGCCGGGGAGATACTCGCCCGGGTAAGGCCAGCCGGGAACACCTTGTTGTCCGTTGTCGAAGCCGGAGCCGTAGTAAACGTTGGTAGAGGCATAGGAGCGCCAGGGGAGCGTGACGTCGCCGCCGACGTTGAGCGTGTTGCGCTGGTCGTGGTCGAGCGGGCACAGGTAGGGGAACGTGCCGTTCGGGTTTGGCGGGCAGACGTCGGTGTTATTCAGCCCTCCCGTGATGACACCACCGGCCTCGGCAATCTGGTTCGAATAAGCGAGGTGAATCTGGGCGCGGTGGGCGATGCGGGGAGAGCGCAGCGTAAGTTCCCATCCGCGAATTAAGGCTCTGGTATCGGAGAGTGGAAAGAAGATGTTGGACGCCCCGATGTTGTTGTGGTCGAGAAAATTGGCGACGTCGGTTTTGAAAGTATCGGCGTCGAGGACCCATCCGCGGTAAGGAATGGTGACGCCGAACTGATGTTCTTCGTCGCGTTCACCCTTGAGCGTCAAAAACTGGCACGCATATGCGGGCTCGTCACACAGGGATTCCAGCTCACCCGAAACGGTTTCGATGGGCGGAGCTTGATAGTAGTGTCCGTAGAAGGCGCGGAATGTCCAACGAAGTCTAGGAATGGTGACGGTGGCGCCGAAGCGTGGTTGGATGGCGGACTCGGAGACGGGCATCTCGGGTGCACCGGACGGAAAGTTGCCTTCGGAAAAGCGCGTGGGGCGCATGCCGGCCGACAGAGTCAACCAGGAAAAAGGATTGAATCTGTCGTCGAGGTAAAAGGTCTCGAGATTGGCGGTGGGGCTCTCGCTGATGTTAAAGGGCGGATTTCCGCTGCCGTCATTGAAGATGGCGCCGAAGACCTGGTTATCGTGCTGGTAGAAGCTGAGGAATCCAACCTGCAGATCGTTCTTCTTGTAGTTGGCGGAGAAGCTGGCTTGGCCCCCGACGTAGGTGGAGGCGCGGTCTTGCGTGGTGGCGATGGGAATGTCGTTGGGATTACTGGCGTAGTCGCCACTGTTGTAGTGGTAGAAGGGAGAAACCGTGGTCAGCAGATGGGAATTGAAAGTGTGCAGCCAGGTGAAGAGGACGCCAGTATCGACCTCGGTTTGGTTATCGCGAGTATACAAGCTGGGGTACAGTCCAGTCAGCTGTCCATCGACCAGACCGTTCTCGATATCGGTGGGATCCGGATCGTAAGGGATTTGATAATAGTCGCGGCGGACTGAGGTCATCACCCGCAGCTGGTTGGTGGGATCCACATTAAAGATGAATGACCCGAATCCGCCGACGCCGTTGACGGCATCGTGCACCACGTCGGGAACGGGCGGCTGCAAGCCGAGATTGCTGCGGTTGCCATTGACGCTGGCGTAATACGCGAAGCGGTCGGTGTGGCTGCCAAAGCTGAAAGCGTCGTCGGTCTGGTAGAAATTGCCGGCGGTGACGGTGAGTTCGGCTTCGTTGTTGCGCTCGAAACCGGTGCGGGGCACGACGTTGAAAACGCCGTAAGTGCGGTCGCCGAACTCGGCGCTATAGCTGCCGCGATTGACCTCGACGTAATCCAGGTCTTTGGGATCGAACTGGGGGCCGAGGTTTTGCGCGATGGCGGTGTTGATAACGGGAATGCCGTCGAGAAGCCATGTGGTCTGGTGACCGCCGCGCATGTGGAGCATGTCGTGCGTGACGTAAGCGGCGGGGACGTAGTCGGTGATCATCGACATGCTGTTGGTGCCGTCGGCGCCCGGAGTGCGTGCGATGTCGAGGCTGCTGACGAGAGTGGTCGGAGTGAAACTGTCGGTGGCAACGACTGCGGGCGTGGCGGAGACGGTGACCTTTTCATTTGGCGAGGCCACTTGCAATTGAAAGTGAACGACCGGCACAGATCCCGAGATAACGATGACGTCCTGCGAGGTTTGCGCGAAGCCCTTGCTGGCGACGCTGACGGAATATTCGCCGAGCGCGACGGCGTTGAACTGGAACTGGCCGGTGGCGTCGGTGGTGACGCTCTTTGATGTTGCCCAGTCCGACGATTTGGCTTTGAGCATCACCATGGCGTTTTGAATGGGACGATGCTGCGGGTCGTGCACGACGCCGCGAACCGCGCCGTAGTCGTTGGCGAAGGCGGCAGGGGTGGTCGTTATCAATAGCAATAGCAAAGCGGCGAAGGCTAGCAGCTTGAGGTGAGTCATGTGTTTTGTGTCCCTTTTTCGGCGGCGCTGACGCGGGCTGTGAACTTCGGGCTGCGGGCTACGAGCGGCCGATGCGTGTTCGCTCGTTGCTCGAAGTTCGTGCTCGAAGCTCGAAGCCCGTAGCTCGCAGCAGAGTTACTGTTCTGTTTGAGAGTTCGGCAAAGGATTAGCCGCGTGGAGGAGCGCGGGCGGAATCGTGTCCGGGGATGTCGCTGGACTGAAGTAGCGGGCTTGGTGACGGGTGCGCTGGTTCAATCAGGAGACTAAGAAAAGAGAGCAGACTGGAAGCGGGCTGTGCCCACTCAGAGGTGGTTGCGCCGCAGCAGCAATGGTTCTGACAACAGTTGCCGTTATTGGCAGGTTGAAACGAGGTTTCAGACGATTCGGGCTGGGACGGCTCTGACTGCGCCATCACATGATGGCATGGCATCGCCGGCTGCGCCGCGTGTGCGGACACGGCATGACCAGACATGGACTGGCGCATGCAGTGCGTGGCCATCGGCAGGGCAGCACAAGGCATCGCCAGCGGTCCGAAGGCCGGGGCGAGCATAACCAGCAGCAGAAATCTTGCGGTCCAGCGTGAAGCTCCCCACATTTGCGGAACAGCATATCAGTACCCAGTACCCAGTTGCCAGTACCCAGTTCCTAGGGCGACAGTTTTGCTGGATACTGGCAACTGGGTACTGGGTACTGATTCCTGTACCATTTCTTTGTGCACGAACTGGCGGAGCGGCTGTTGAAGACAATTCGGAAGCAGGGGACGATGCGCGCGGGGGACCGCCTGGCGGTGGCGGTTTCGGGTGGGGCGGATTCCGTGGCCCTGCTTTGTCTGCTGCTGGAGTTGCGGGCGGAGTTGGGGATCGTGCTGTCGGTTGCGCATGTCAATCACAAGCTGCGCGGAGAAGAGTCGGACGAGGACGAGCGGTTGGTCGTAAAGTTGGCGGGGCAGCATGGGCTCGAATTGCATGTCTGCGCGGCGGTGGTGGACGGGAAGCATAGGCGGGAAAAAGGTTCCGAAATCGGTTCCGGCGTCGAGGCAGCCGGGCGCGAACTTCGCTATGGTTTTTTTCGCCAGCTGGCACGGGAGGGTCGGGTTACGAAAATTGCGACGGCGCACACGCTCGACGATCAGGCGGAGACGGTGCTGCTGCGCATCTTCCGCGGTACCGGCATTCGCGGACTTTCGGGCATTCATCCGCGGATCGTCTTTGAGGAGCAGGGGCGCGCGTTTGGCGAGTTGGTACGGCCGCTGCTGGGATTCCGGCGCGCGGCATTGCAGGAATTTCTGCGCGAACGGGGGCAGAGCTGGCGCGAGGATTCGTCGAATCAGAATATCGCTTTCCTGCGTAATCGCGTTCGGCATCGGCTGTTGCCGATCATCGGAGAGGAATTTGGCGCGGCTGCGATCGAACACATGGGTGAGCTGGCGGAGATCGCGCGCGCCGAAGAGGAGCAGTGGTCAGTGGGCGGTGGCCAGTGGCCAGCGAGTACCCACTCAGTACCCAGTGCCCAGTACCCAGTACTCAGAATCCGACAACCCGCTGCTGAGATCGCGGCGCAGTTGCCCTCAGCGGCTAAAGCCGCGGATCATTCCGCGGCGCTTACGGCGCGGCTGAAGCCGCGCCCCTTCAAAACAGGGTCAGACAGAACATCGTCAGACGAAACATCGTCAGACGAAACGTCGTCAAACGAAGCAACTTCAAAACCTGAGTGTCTTCCGCAGCCCGAGACGCGGCACTCCGCGTCTCTACTGGTGGGGCCGCTGCTTGCGCTGCCTTTGGCGGCACAGCGGCGACTCGTCCGCGCATGGCTGGAAACGAATGCGCCGGATTTGAGCATCTCGTTTCGGCTGATTGAAGAGGCGCTGGAGTTGGCAGGCGAACCAGCCAGCAGAAAAGTGGAGATGCCTTCCGGGTGGAATCTTCGACGTGCGCGGCAGTCTCTTCTGTTGGAACTGGAACCGGTCCGGAGCGAAGCGGCGGATTATGAATACGCGTTAGCGGTGCCGGGCGTGGTGGAGGTTCCTGAACTGGGCGCTTGCATCGAAGCTCGGGTGGTGGATGCGGGTGGGGTTCCCGGGGATGAGCGCGGGCAGTTGCTGGATCTGGAGCGCATGCCGCAGGAAGTTCTGATCCGCAACTGGCGGGCGGGAGACCGCTTCTGGCCGGGGCACCGAGCGGCGGCAAAGAAAGTGAAGGAGCTGTTGAGCGACCGTCATGCGACCGGCGCGCAGAAAAAGCTGTGGCCGGTTGCGGTCGCGGCAGGCTGCGGCCTCGTCTGGATGCGTGGGTTTGCGGTTCCGGCGGATTGGCGGGCTCCGGCGGGGGCCTCAAAAGCAATTTGGATTCGGGAGATTGCGGGCATGATGTAACATGCCATTAGTCGCAGTTGGCTTAGAGTTACCGCTTTAGAGTTACAGCTTTAGAGTCACAGTGCCGGAGGCGCCACTTCCGCTATGAATGCTCCGCCGAATGCAGGGTTGCGCCAGGTGATCTCGGCCGACCAGATTCAGAAGAGAGTCCGCGAATTGGGGCGTCAGATTTCCGACGACTATCGCGGCCAGACCGTGATCGCGCTGGGGATTCTGGAAAACAGCTTCCTGTTCATGGCCGACCTGGTGCGGGCCGTCGATGTGCCGGTCATCTGCTCCTTCATCAAGCCGAGGTACAAGCAGACGAAGCAGGGCGAATCCCCGCTGTTGGAGATTCTTTTCAGCCACGAACTGGCGATTGCCGGCAAGCATGTGCTGCTGATCGAGGGATTGGTGCACTCGGGAGTGACCAGCGAATTCCTGATGAGCGATCTGCGGGGGCGGGGCGCGGCTTCGGTGAAGCTGGTTACGCTGCTCGATCGCCAGTCGGCGCGCCGAGTGCCGCTGCAGCCCGACTATTTCGGATTTCTGGTGGATGACACGTTTCTTTGCGGCTATGGCTTGGGTAGTCCGGAGCAGACGGGGCGGAACTTGCCGTATCTGGCGGCGACGGTCTAGAGCTTCGAGCCGCGAGCTGCGAGCCCAAGCGGGGGCCGCTGATGGGTTGCTCGAAGCTCGGCGCTCGAAGCTCGTAGCCCGGTATCCCGTGACTTCTGTTACTTCCTTCTGGTTTCCCGTTTTCTTTGGAAAAGGTCTAGAATAAAGTAGCGGGCTTTTCCCAATCGAACTTCCGTCTCCGGCATCTAATATCAGCTGAAGGGGCGGCGTCTTCCTTTTGGTAGGGATGGAGCTGCACTTAGAGGAGTTTTAGGTGAATTCAACGATTAAGACGGTACTTTTCTGGGCGGTCATTGTGGTCTCAGCTTTCCTGCTTTGGCAGGTGGTGAAAACCGGCAGCAATGCGCAGAAGGAAAAGGAAATCGGCTTTTCTGAATTTCTGTCGGACGTGGACCAGGGCAATGTCCACGATGTGATGTTCATCGGACAGGAAGTGCGCGGGAAGTTTAAGAACGACTCGCCATTCCACACGATTGTGCCGGCGAACTATCCGGATATGTACAAAAAGCTGACGGACAAGGGCGTTCCGTATGGCTTCAAGGACATCAGCAACGGCACCTGGCCGAGTTGGATTCTGAATCTGGCGCCGCTGGTTCTGCTGGGCGCGCTGTGGTTCTTCATGATCCGGCAGATGCAGACGGGTGGAAACAAGGCGCTGTCGTTTGGCAAGAGCCGGGCGCGGCTGCTCTCCATGCAGCAGAAGAAGATCACGTTTAAAGACGTGGCGGGCGTGGATGAGGCGAAGGAAGAACTTCGCGAAATCATCGAGTTCCTGCGCGAGGCGCAGAAGTTCCAGAAACTTGGCGGACGCATTCCGAAAGGCGTGCTGCTGGTTGGACCTCCGGGAACGGGCAAGACCCTGCTGGCACGGGCGGTTGCGGGCGAAGCGAACGTTCCGTTTTTCTCCATCTCCGGCTCGGACTTTGTGGAAATGTTCGTGGGCGTGGGCGCGAGCCGCGTGCGCGACCTGTTCGAACAGGGCAAGAAAAACGCTCCCTGCATCATCTTCATCGACGAAATCGACGCCGTCGGTCGTCATCGCGGCGCTGGGCTCGGCGGTGGACACGACGAGCGCGAGCAGACTTTGAATCAACTGCTGGTGGAGATGGACGGCTTCGAATCGAACGAAGGCGTGATCCTGATGGCGGCGACGAACCGTCCCGATGTTCTTGATCCGGCGCTGCTGCGGCCGGGGCGTTTCGACCGGCGGGTGGTGGTGAATCGTCCGGATGTTCGCGGACGGGAAGAAATTCTGCGCGTGCACACCCGCAAAATTCCTCTGGCGGACGATGTGGATTTGCAGGTACTCGCCCGCGGCACGCCGGGTTTCTCGGGCGCGGACCTGGCCAACATGGTGAACGAAGCGGCATTGGCGGCGGCGCGGCAGAACCGGAAAGCCGTGCTGATGTATGACTTCGAAGTGGCAAAAGACAAAGTGCTGATGGGCGTGGAACGCAAGTCGCTTCTGCTCTCCGATGAGGAGAAGAAGAACACCGCGTACCACGAAGCCGGACATGCGCTGGTGGCGGCCCTGCTGCCGCATTCCGATCCAGTGCACAAGGTCACCATCATTCCGCGCGGCATGGCGCTGGGCTTGACCATGCAGTTGCCGACTGACGATCGCCACAACTACTACAAGAATTATCTCGACACGCAGGTCGCTATTCTGATGGGCGGGCGCATCGCGGAAGAGCTTTTCCTGAACCAGATGTCGACGGGCGCGGGCAACGACATTGAGCGGGCCACGGAACTGGCGCGCAAGATGGTGTGCGAGTGGGGCATGAGCGACCTGGGGCCGGTGACCTTCGGCAAAAAAGAAGAGCAGATTTTCCTGGGACGCGAGATCTCGCAACACCGTGACTACAGCGAAGCTACCGCCATCCAGATTGACGAAGAAGTCAGGAAGATGGTGAGCCGAGGGTACGCGACGGCGAAGGGAATCCTCTCGGAAAATCGCGAAACCCTGATCCGGATCGCGAAGGCGCTGATCGAACGCGAAGTGCTGGACGCCTCCGAGATCAAGATGCTCGTCGAGGGGCAGGAACTGCCGCCGATCAAGCCGCTGCCGGCGAAGACGGACGACGGCGTGCAGCAGGTGATCAAGCCGGAACGGGCTCCAGCCAAAGGCGGCGAGCGGCCAGCTACGGCGTAAAGCAGTCGTTAGTGAATATTGATCAGTGAATGGTTTTCAAGTGGGCGGCCGATTTTGGCCGCCTTTCTTTTTGCTGCGTTTGGCGCCAGCGGCAGCTACGGCTAGAAAGATTCGGGGCGCTTCCGAAGGTCATTTCACAGTTCTTTCACAGCGCGAACCGGCGAGATGGGTTTATAATCGGCGGTTTTCAGAGTCAAAAAGAAAATTCCGGGTACAATCCTCTTCCGCATTCTGCTGGCCCAGGAGGGCCCTCTAATGCCGACTCGAAGGCTTCTCGCTTTGGCCCTGGTTTCTTTAGCATTGCTATCTCTCGCGCTCCTCACGGCATGCGGCGGCAGCAGCAGTTCACATGTCCAGACGTCAACGCCAGTGTTCACGAGTGTGCCGGTGACCGCGGCGACCCAGGACGTCGCCTATACGTATCAACTTGCAGCCGTTGACCCTGCCGGCGGAACTGTTACCTATTCGATGACCACGTCTCCCACGGGCGCGGCCCTCAGTGGAAGCACAGTCACATGGACTCCAACCGCCGCAGAGTCGCGCGTGTCCAACAGCTTCGCAGTGACGGCGACCACGACTTCGGGAGGCACGGCCTCGCAATCCTGGACGGTCACGCCGGGCGGCACGATTACCGTCAACTGGGTTAACACCTACTGGGCGGCAAATGGCCCGGTGCAGGTCTCGGCACTGCCATCCGTGGCCGCTAACCTGTCTGCTATGTGGACGAACCCGGATGGCTCGATCACAGTCCAGAAGGGTTCGGCGACTTCCACTCCCGGAGTTTTCGGCATCCCCAACGTTCCCGCAGGTTATTACTGGCTCCAAACCTCAGGCGGGACTTTCTGGACGAACACGGGCACATTCGATGCAGGCGAAAGCATCGCTGGCGGTCCGTTGCCCACGACCTCCAACTCCCAACCCACGACGTTTTTGTTCAACTTGTCGGGGCTGGACGGCAGCGTCCCCGAACTCACTCCTGTCGATTTCCAGGCAGCAGTTTCGGGATCCACGGGAGTCTCCATGCTCGACAATCCCGACTCGACTAGCCTGACGAACGGAGAGGTCGGGTTTGGGAATACGAACATTGACTGGTCACAGATCAGCACCGCTTTCCTGATGCAGTATGTGCCCGTCACCATCGGTCCGCCCAACAATTTGCTCAACAACCTGGTGCTTGGGCCGTCGTTGACGTTGACAGGACTTACTCTGGTCGATGGCCAGGAGAACGCGATCACAGAGACGCTGCTGACGAGCCCCACGGCTTCCATCAATTTGAGCGTGCCGGGAGCTTCCCAGTGGGTGCCCCTATTAAGCAACGCGGCTCCGTCGGCTCCCACTCCGTTTGGTTCGGCGCTGTTGATTTCAGCCCAGATGTATGTCACTCAGGGCTTGGCGACGGGTGGAGTGCCTCTTTCGCCCATAGTAGGAATCAGCCCGTTGGTGGGAAGCACCCAGTTCCTGACGCTGGCCGGTACCGCGCCACCGGGCGTCGCTTTTAACACCGAAGGCTGCAGCGGGACAGGCTTTACGATCCTCAACCCAACCGCCGCCCAACCCGCGATCACCACCGACACGAACTTCGGGGCACTGCAGTATGGTGACCCGTTCCCATCCGCGTGGGCGCGAACCATTTCGCTGTGCCAGGAATCCATGGCGGCAATTCCGATCCCGGATTCCACTGCGACCGCGACTTTCATCCTGACCGACAGCGCAACTGTGGCGCCTTCGAATACGCCGCTGGCGCCGGTCGTTCTGCCCGTGCAGAGTCCAACGATCAATGGCGGCGGGAGCCTTTTCGGTGCCACCGCGCTCAACTCGACCATCGTTACCTTGAGCTGGTCTGCACCCGCCGGCACGGTTCCTTTTGGCTACACCGTGCGCGCCTATGTTCAAACCACGGCCGGTGGTATCGCAACCTACGCGGCAACCGGCGCGGCTTTGTCAACCGCAAACACTTCCATCACTCTGCCGCCGCTGGCGGGCGGGAATACTTACGTTTTCTCGATCACGGCCGAAGCCGACGGCACCGCCAACATGCAGACGAGCCCCTTCCGGTCGTCGCTGCCCACCGGGTATGCCACGGTCGTGTCCGGACCTGTCACCATCAGTTCCGATGCGCAGATGCCGGAGATTCACGGGGATCGCCGCGTCATCACCCGGCTTTCGCAAGCTCAACCCAGCGTCAAGGAGCACTGAATGGAGCGCTTCTGATAATTTAGGCTTCTGATAGTTAAACTCCTAATAGTAAAGACTGACTCTATGAACCTTTCCCTGCATTCTAAAGTTGCCCTTATCACCGGAGGATCGCGTGGAATCGGCGCGGCGGCGGTGCGGATGTTTGTGGCCGCGGGCGCGAAAGTTATCTTCAATTATCAGTCGGCGAAGGCTCAGGCCGATGACCTGGTGCGGGAATGCGGCGCGGAAAATTGTCGCGCAGTGCAAAGCGATCTTTCGACAACGGAAGCGGCGCGGAAGCTTGTGGCGTCTGCGATCTCGGCCTTCGGGTGTCTCGACATTCTGGTCGCGAATCACGGCATTTGGCCGCCTGGGGACGCGCCCATTGACCGCATGTCCGATGAACAATGGCACCGCACCATCGCGGTGAATCTGGACAGTGTGTTTTCGCTGGTCAAGCATTCCGTCGGACAAATGAAGAAGCAAGGCGGCGGCCACATCGTGCTGATCAGTTCGACGGCCGGGCAGCGCGGCGAAGCTTTCCACTGCGACTATGCGGCCTCGAAAGGCGCGCTGATCAGCATGGTGAAAGGACTCTCGACGGAACTGGCGCGCGATCATATTTATGTCAATTGCGTCGCGCCGGGGTGGGTGGCAACGGATATGTCGGCGGCGGCGCTGGACGATCCACCAACCCGCGAAAAGGTTTTTCGCACCATTCCGCTCGGGCGCGTGGGAACGACGGACGAGATTGCGGGGCCGATTTTGTTCCTGTGCACGCCCTACGCGGGATTTATCACGGGCGAGATTTTCAACGTGAACGGAGGCGCGGTTCTGGTGGGGTAGGGCGTTTCGCTCCGCGCGAAGGACAGCCGAGAACCTGCGTGAGGCTATCGAAAGGGCGGCTGTTCCTACATGTTCCCTGGTACAGCTAAAATCAGCTTGTCCGCTTCTAACCGAATATCGATGTATCCTTTGATTGCCATTTTGCTGCTGTGCGCGCTGGGCGCTGCCCAAACCGCTCCCACGCCCGCTCACCCTGCGCCTGCTTCCTCCGCCATCAACCTGAACGACTCCGACAATGCGCGTAAGGCGCGGGCGGTGCTCGATCAATCTGTCCAGTCGCTGGGTGGGCAACCCTATCTCACGTACGAAAACCGGAGTGAGACCGGCCGCTATTATCCGCTCTATCACGGGCACACGAACAGCCTCGGAATTCCCTACCGCTACTACGTCGAGTATCCGGACCGGGACCGCTTCGAAGTCCTCAGCTCGAAAGACGTGCACATCATACCGGGGCAAATTGACATCGGCGGCGTCAAGTCCAACAAGGCCGATCTTGTCCTGATTCACAACGGCGACAAGGGATACGAGACGACCTACAAAGGAACGGCGGCGCAGGAACCGCTGGAATTACAAAACTATCTTCGCCGCCGGCAACATTCGCTGGAATGGATCTTCCGCAAGTGGATACGCGATCCGAACGTGGCCCTGTTCTACGATGGTCCAGCGGTAGTGGATGGGAAGGAAACCGAAGGGGTCACGCTGCTCAACAGCCAGAACGACTCGGTCAGCGTTTCCCTGGACCTGAATACGCATTATCCGGTCAAGATCAGTTATTCATGGCGCGATCCGAAGGACAAACAGAAGAATGTGGAAGATGAGGTTTACGACGGTTACAAACTGGTGCAGGGAATCTGGACACCTCACTCCATCACCCGTTACTACAACGGAGAAACTTCGCAACAGCGCTTCATCACCAGCGCAAGCTACAACCTGAAGCTGGCGGATTCGCTGTTCGAAGCAGCGGTGACCTACGACCCTAAAGTGCCGCTGAAGAAACGGTGAGCCTGTCGAAAAGACTGGGCCGGAAACTTACTTAAGTACTAGAAAAGCGAGCAAGTTCCCCCCTGGATACCCCCAAACATCTGCAATTGCCTGAACAAGTTAGCCTCTCGACGGTTGCTTGAGCCACGGAGTGTGGCTGTTTTGCCACATACAGACGACCGCCCGTCGCTGTAAGCTTCTACACAGCAAAAGACTTACATCGTCCCCCGTTGACACACGAGCAAACAATTCGTGCTGCTGCGACTTGCACAGGAGTGGGTTTACACAGCGGCGCACCGGTCAGCTTGCGGATTCTGCCCGCACCCGTGGGAACCGGAATCGTCTTCCACCGCACCGACCTGGACGGCTTCGCGATCGAAGCCAGCGGACGCAACGTGGCCCGCGTCAGTTATGCCACCAGCCTGATGAAGAAAGGCGTGCTCATCTCTACCACCGAGCACCTGCTCTCGGCCTTTACCGGCGTCGGCATCGACAACGCCATCGTCGAACTGGACAATCTTGAGTTACCCATGCTGGATGGCAGCGCCCGTCCGTTTGTCGAGATGATTCAGAAGGCCGGGATTCGGCAGCAGCGCAAAGCGCGCACTTATCTCCGCATCGTGCGCGAGATCGAGTTGCGCGAGGGCGATAAATTCATTGCCGTGTATCCGGCAGACTGCTATTCCGTTGCGTATTCGATCAACTTTCCTCACCCCCTTATTGGAAAGCAGAGCTTCTGCGTGCGGCTGACGAATGGCAGTTATCTGAAAGAGATTGCCCCGGCGCGCACTTTCGGATTTCTGCATGAAGCCGATGCCATGCGGCAGCAGGGCCTGATTCGGGGGGCATCGACCGAGAATGCCATCGTGCTGAACCGCGAAGAGGTGCTGAACCCGCCGCTGCGTTTTCCCGACGAGTTCGTGCGCCACAAAGTTCTCGACCTGATCGGTGACCTGGCGCTGATCGGGAAACAGATACTGGGTTCGGTGGTGGCCGACCGCGCCGGCCACGCCATGCACACCGCGCTCGTGTCGCGCATTTTGCGTGACCGGTCGTATTGGGAAGAAACCTCGCTAGAGGATGCAAAGGCGGTCCCGGCGCTCGCCTCGGCCACTAGTCTTAGCGTCTAGCGCCGCGCTACGAGTGCGCTAGCCCTTTCCATCTCCTAATAGAGAGTGGCTAGACCGACATGGCCGCTATCGGTTCCTATCATCACCAATTTGACGCCGTTCTCCGAGATGCCGCCCACGCCGAAGAAATTCTCCGTGCCCCCATACGAGTAGGTTGATGTTGTAGTAAAAGTGCAGTCGGCATTCATAGTAGTGGTTCCCGTGAGTGTGCCGCTGACAATCGTCCCGCCGTCGTAGTTGTCAACCAAGGAGCCCGTTTTCGCCCCCTTAGAAGTCACTTTCAACTGTGCAGTTACAAGCACGATACCAACGGGTGTATCTTGCCAAAAGACCTTTTCAGTATAGCTTCCGGCGGCGCTAGCCTCGGTGCACGACGTCTTCGTTTGCTTGTAGGCGGTAAACTGCATTTCAGTTCCGGCGGCGGTGGAAATCCCATCCATTTCACCTCCGTTTGAATTTACCGTGCCTGAGACAGCGATGGTATTGCCCAAGCTGTCAGTTGCGGTGTGAGTGAAGGTACAGTTTTTACCCACCGCGGTCACAGTGTAGGTGCCGTTGAGGGTTACGCCGGTCGAAACGGTGCCATTGACATTTTCCACTCCCGATCCGGTGAACTTGCTAACGCCGTCGTAGGTCTCGAGGAAGAGCACGACTCCATAGCCTGGGGAGCCTGCGACATAACCTATATTGGCGGCTGCATAGTTTCCGTTCAATATGGCCTGATTACAGGTTGCTGCATGCATGGACAGGGTTAGCGAAGAGAGTACGAATATCAGACAGCGAATGCGAAGTTTCATGGACTTCCTCCCCAGGGGTTGATTTTGACTTGCTTTTCCGAGCCAGACGCAAGCGGATGTTGTGGCCGGAATTTTCCTTGTTGACTGCAAAAACGGCTGCTATTGTCCCCTCGATCCCGGTTCGCGTCAATGTGAAAAAGTTTTCATTCGAATCGCTTCCAAAACCACGCGAAGACTGGAGTGCGCGCCATCATGAAGTGACTCACGCTGGATTCAAAGGAGGCTGCTGAGACGTGAGACCGGACCTGAGATCTTTGTCCAGTCAGTCCGCGGGCTGGGGCACATCGCCCTTGGAGGGCGATCCGCATTCTGCCAGCAGGCGCTGCAGTTCGGCTTGTGCTTCGGCGCGCACACGCTCGGCAAAAGCGTTTACGCTCTGCCGGTGCTCGTCGCCGAGCGCGGACAAGCGCACACGCAAATACGGCTGGTCCTCTTCCAGGCGGCGCAGCAAGCGCTGAGTTTTGGCGATTCTTTCTTCCAGTGTGATCATCCCGGTGTGACCATCAAAGCGACGCGGCTTGCCGCGTCTTCTAAAGTGCCACAACGGGGGCTGGGCGCAAGTTACAAGCTGGATGCCGGGGAGGTGGGAGGTTTCGGGGAATAGACTACCGGTTAAGGCAGCGCCGCGTAGCCTTGCAGTCGTGCGGGTATTTCTTCCTGCAAACGGTCGGTCAGCCATTTTTCAAGCTGATACTGTGAGCTCTGCGGAACCTCGACGAAGCGGACGCCGGCGTGACCGGTTCCGTCGGCCCAGGCGACCTCGCCTTTTAGTTCGAGCGAAATGTTAGTGGCGGGAAGCGTGAAGCGAAGCTGCGCCTGCGCATCCTTGGGTATCTTGCCGAGGATGCGGACGGCCATGCCTCCCTCGCTCACGTTGATCGCCGTAGCGGTAAGTTCCTCGCAGTGCGGAAGGCTGATTCGCAATGGAATCTCCACCGGATGGCGGAAGTACCGGCGCCGTTCCCGCACCATAAAATTGAGGGCCGCATTAAAACAGCGTGAGGCGTGCAGCGGCGTGAGCGGCTTTTGCAGAACGAAGTTGGCTCCGGAGTGGAAGGCTTCCTGGGTGGTTGTCTTCCCATTCACCACCGCGAAGGCGACAGACTTGGCATTGCTTTCAGTCTGGCGGAGCGACCGCAGGAGATCAAAGCCGTCCTGCAGGTCGTCGCAGTCGATGATGATCGCATCGAACTTCCGCTTCGTCAGCATATCGTGGCCGGCCGGGGACCCTGTGCAAACCTGGATATCGACCGAGATCTTCTCCAGCGCCGGACGCAGCACGCCGAGCAACGCGGCGTCCCGACTGACGAGAAGAGAGTCCAGATTCATGGCACCTTCGATACTAGCGGTACCCGAGAGGTTAAGAAAGTAACCTAGGTACCGCGCTAAGGTACCAGGGCGAAGAGCGCTTCTCCGTTGGCGCGGAAAATCCGCAGTCTGGTCAGTTTTTTCTGGATTCTCCCGCCATTCGCCGCGAAACTAGCTTAGTGCGCGAAACTGCTTATCTGTCGTTCGGATCGAACCTGGGAGATCGTGCGGCCAACCTGCGCGCGGCAGTCACCCAATTGGACGTAGCGGGCCGCTTGCTGGCAGTCTCTGCATTGTATGAGACTCAGCCGGTGGACGTCCCGGACCAGCCCTGGTTTCTGAACTGCGTGGCGGCGATTGCAACGGATAAGACGCCGAGAGAATTGCTCCAGCTTGCGTTGCAGGTCGAAGCGGCGATGGGACGTCTCCGCATGAGCGAGAAAGGTCCGCGCAAGATTGATATCGACGTGGTGCTGTTTGGGAACTACGTGGTGGATGAGCCGGGTTTGAGGATTCCGCATCCGGCAATGCACCGGCGGCGGTTTGTTTTGGAACCGCTGGTCGAGATCGCTCCCGAGGCGCGCCATCCCGAACTCGGAAAAACGGCGCGAGAACTTCTGGCGGCGTTGCCTCCGGGACAGGCCGTCCGCCGACTCTGAAACGCATTCTCCGCGGCTGTTGCGGAGATCAAACGGCACCACTACCGAAAAGTGATACTTTGAAATCATGGAGAGAGCCATCCCCATTCTTCCGACTGAAGACCTCGCAGTGGCTAAAGCGTTCTACGTTGACCGGCTGGGGTTCCACGTAACGTTCGAGGTGTCCGAGGACGGCCATTCCGGACTGCTTGGGGTAGCGCGCGGAACGATCGAAATAACCCTCGATAGTCCGATGAAAGGGCACGGCCGAAATGGTTGTGTCGCGTTTCAAGTCGATGAGACCGATAGCTACTACCGTGAGTGGAGCTCGAAGGTGGACGTCTTGCGACCGCCAAAGGATGAAGAGTGGGGTGCGCGGACGTTCGACTTGCTCGACCCGTCCGGTAACACCATCTTCGTCATGGGCCCGGTCACGGGTGCAAAGTAGGCAATCTCAATGGTGTAGCACGCCAGTGTAGCCGCGGTGCTGGGCTACGGAATCACGATTCGACTGCCGGCCTCGTCTGGCCCGGCGATGGCCGAGTGCTTTTCGGGGAACTGCGCAAACAGGAAATCGATGAACGCCCGTGACTTCGGCCTGCCGGAAGTGCGTTCCAAGCCCATGCGCAAAAGGAATACCAGCGCCTTCAGCACGTCAGAATCCCGCAGCCGGGTATGGCCTGGCATTTCGCCGACGTGCCGCTGCTCCTCCTCGCGAAATTCCCTGACCATGGTCTCGACTTCGCGAGCGATGCTCTGATGCGCCAGATCGGCGGTCTGTGGCTCGTAGATGAGGCTCGAGTTCACCAGCGTTTGATAGCTCTTCGCGAGCGAACTGAGCGCCGCGATCAGATCGCGGTCTGTGAGCGAATGATCCCCGAGCGAACGACTGGCGCGCGCGCTCTTCGCCAGTGCGAAGCTGAGGCCCAGGATCAGTTCCTCGCGTTCGTAGAGAAACTGCTCGGGGATCTCAACCTTGGGGATCTCAATCTCCGGAACCCAAGCCTCACGATCCTGATCGCCCGGCCGCTGGTGGTTTGCTGTCGCGTGGTCGCGTACCTGCTCTCGTGCCTGCAAAAGATAAGGACAGTCGCTCGGGCAGTCGAGCGTCACCTCGCGCTGCTCGCCGCAGCACTGCGGGCAGATCCTCCCGTGCACGGCCGGGCAAAACCGCTTTTCTTTTCGTTCTTCACAGATCGCGCAGCTCAAGTGGGGTTCCTCGGACTTGATTATTTCACGACCCGGAAATAAATCGAGCTGCGAGCTACGAGCTGCGAGCGATCAGGTCCCGGGTTGCTCAAAGCCCGTAGCCCGAAGCTCGAAGCCGCCTTCTGCACCGTTCCTGATGCAAATCGGCGAAATGCATTGAGATAAACGACCGCTAATCGTTGCTATAACCGAATTCTATTTGTCTGCATGCGCCGGACGCGTTAGCCTATGTCGTTATCCCCCTGGTCAATTTAATTCCTGGGCAGCGCACCAACTAAGGAGAGGCATGTCAACTGAACTGCGGAATTTTCTGGCGATCCCCTACGACGAACTGGAAGAAATAAACCTGAAGGCGAAGAAGCAGCGCCTGGACCGCGTGGCTCCTAACAAAATTCAGGAAGAGCGATTAAAGTACCTGGCGGACGAGTCGCGCATCAAGGCCGTGACTGTGCTGTTCAGCGATCTGGAAGGCCGTTTGCACATGCTGGACTATGACAAGAAATTCCTGCTGAAGAGCTACGACAACCTGACGTTTGACGGTTCGTCGATTCGCGGCTTCACCGCGCAGCGGGAAAGCGATCTGCGTCTGGGCATCGACTGGGCTGCCTTCTACTGGGGACCGGCGGATGTGTTCGGGCCCGGCAAGGTGCTCGTCTTTGGCGAGGTCATTGATAAAAGCGGCGAGCCCTACACCGCGGACATCCGCAGCATGCTGAAAGTATTTGGTAACGGCCTGCACAAGAAGCACGGCTACACCCTCAACGCCGCCAATGAGATCGAGGGCTTCCTCTTCCAGGGGCCCGAGGCCGAGCGCATTTACCATGAGACGGGCAAGTTCGAGTACGTCAATACGGGCGGCTATTATCACTCGTTACCGGGCGATCCGCTGCGCACGTTTATCGATACGACCGCTGAAGTGCAGCGCGCCATGGGCTTCCAGAACGAGAAGGACCATCCCGAGGTCGCGCCCTCGCAGTTCGAGATCAACTACAGCTACGCCGAAGCGGTAGCCGCCGCTGACCATATCCAACTCTACAAGCTGATCTGCCGCCAGGTCGCGCGCAACATGGGACTGACTGCTTCGTTCCTGCCGAAGCCGGTGGTGGGCGTCAACGGCAGCGGCATGCACACCAATGTCTCCGTCAACCGGGAAGGCAAGAACCTGTTCTGGGATCCCAAGGGCGAGGAGAAGCTCAGCAAGTTCGGATATGAGTTCCTTGACCGCGTTCTCACTCACGGGAACGACCTCTGCCTGGTGTTCAATTCCAGCGTCAACGCTTACCGCCGCCTCGATCCGCACTTTGAGGCGCCCAACCAGCTCAAAGCGTCGGCCGTGGACCGGGGCGCGATGATCCGCATCCCGATCGGCAACGAGCGCAGCATGCGCATCGAGGTGCGCGCCGTCGCTCCCGACGCCAACCCCTACATGGTCATGTACTCCATTTTCAAGACCGGATTGGAAGGCGAGACGGCCAAGATCAAGAACCTCCGCCAAGCCGAGCGCTACCTGCCCGACAACGTCTACACGGCGATCGATGACTTCCGCAAAGCCGAATGGACAACCAAACTCCTCGGGGAAGACGTGAAAGGCCGCTACGCCGACCTGAAGCAGGCATCAGCCGACCGTTGCCCGCGGCTCCTGGGCACGATTGTCAAGGCCGCCGAAGTGCAGTTTCACCACGAGGTGTACAACCAGTTCCTGTGGAATCTGTTTTAGAAATACGCTGATGCTCGTGTGGGGACGGGGCCCGGCCCCGTCCCAGCCGACGCAAAAAGAAATCCGCGTAGGGACAGCCCCCGGCTGTCCAGCGGAGCAAAGCTCCGCAGAGTTTTGTGGGGCTCTGCAGTTGAGAACTTGCCATCCCGAACAAAGCGAGGGATCTGGATTCCCGGGACTCTTTTCCGCAGCATGCTAGGAATCGCCATGGTCTCTTCCAGAGGAAAGTCGATGGCGCATGCGATCGCGATTGGCTGTCTCCTGTTGTCGAGCGCGCTTTCCTTGTGGGCAAAGAATGACGCCATCAAGGCGCGCGACGCGAGGCTAATCCGGCAAGTCCAGGAGATTTCCGTCTCACAACTCGACCCGGCACTCCCCTCCGTGAGTTTTCAGAAATGGTTGCACGTCGAGGCGGGGGCCAGCTCCGAGTTTCATTGGGAGGTCAACGACTGCGGAGAGCAGACCGGAACCGCCGCCGACCGAGGACGCGACGTCCCGATGTGTGTCGAAGCTCAAGCCGATATGAAGGACCGGCGCACCATCGGGGTCAGTATTGCCGTGGGCACGTCCAAAAAAGGAGTTGTTGGGAAGCCGGTCGTGTACTTTGCCAAACTGGTGACCCCGGCCACGACAATCAATTTGCCTCACCTCAGCGACCTTCCGGCAGCCCTCATCAAAACCCACGATGCGGCCCCTCCCCCGGAGATCGCGAAGTAAGAAATAGCGATCGCCTCAGCGAGTCGCCGCCGCATTCACCAGGTTGGCATTCAAATAGCGGCTCATCGCCAAGTCGATAATGGCGCCGATCATTTCCGTGTACGAAAGTCCGGAGGCCTTAGCGGCCATGGCAAATTCCTGCCGGCTGGCCAGCCACGGATTCGGATTCGCTTCAATGACGTAGACATCGCCGTTCGGAGCCAGTCGCATGTCGATGCGTCCATAATCGCGCAGCTTCAGCGCGCGGTACGCGGCCAGCGCCGTATCGGACAACCGCTTCATCGTCGCTTCATCCAGATTTTCCGCGATTTGCGATTTGGTAAGCTTGTAGGCTTCGGTGTTCTTCTCGAACTTCACGTCGTAGCTGGCGATTTTTGGCGTCCCTTCGGGCAAGCGTGACAGATCGAGCTCGATCATCGGCAAAACCTGCGCCCGTTCGTAGTTGCCCAGAATTCCGGCGTAAATTTCGCGCCCCTCGATGTATTCCTCAATCAGGGCCGGCGAATCGAATTCATCCTGGATGTACTCGACCCGCTCCATCATTTCCTTGATATTTTTTACAACTGAGCCAGCATCGATGCCGATCGATCCATCTTCCCACGAAGGTTTGACGATGAGCGGAAAAGAAATGTCGTGGGCATGTTCAATGCGTCCGCGATAAGCCGTCGCAAAAAACGGAGTCTTGATGCCGTGAAACGCAAAGATCTTTTTGGCAATGGCTTTGTCCTGCGCGAGAATAATGGCGTGCGGACCGGCGCCCGTGTAGCGCAATCCCAGCAGGTCGACATACGCGACCACGTTCATTTCCTTGGTGTCGTCGCCGTCGAAAGACTCGGTCAGGTTGAAAATGAGGTCGGCATCGCACCGCGAGAGTGAGTGCAAGGACTGCGGGCGCCCGTCGAGTTCGAAATAGGAAGGCTCATGTCCCAGCTTCTGCAGCGCTTCGAAAATCTCCTCGCGATCGGTCTTCTCTTTTTTTACCTTCTTCACTTTCTTGCGAGGCTTGCGCACGGCTGCTGCCACCACCTCTTCCTTCGCCGCCGCCGCGACCGGATCTTCGTTCCACACGTCATACAGCAGCGCGATTTTCAGTTTTGCTCCGATCATCATGTCTCCTCGGAAAGCATCTACTGGTGGAGCACCGGGCGTCCCCGCCCGGCCGTTCGAACTGCCGCGGGGACGGGCGAGACGCCCGTCGCTCCATTCCTTACGGCTGAATAAACTTTCCTTTCGTCACATATGTCATCACCAGTGCCGTGACATAGGCCGTGACCTCCGCCAGATGTTCCGCGCTGCGGGTTTTGTCGGCGCGCAAGTCGAGTTCACCGGCGCGTTTTTCGATCGTGTCCATCAAAGTCTTGATCAGCGGACGCTGCGCGCCCGTCCACTGCGCAACTTTGTCGATCACCGCCTTGCGATGCTGATGCAGAAATTCGTGCGCCGGCCCCGCCGTCTTCCGCCGTTTGGATACGGGAAAAATGTCGCGCAAATCCGTATCCGGAGTTAATTCCCGAACGCCGAGTTCGCTGACCGCAACTTCTTCGCGTGTGGCCTGCTGCAGGTGGTAGAACTCCGCCACCGTAGTTTCCATTTCATCGACCGTGAGATCGGTCTGTCCGCGCCGCCGCGTGGGTTCGCTCTTCCCCAACTTGCGCGCCAGCCGATTCAAGTATTGCAACTTAGCCAGAGCACCCCACCCGCGATACCGCTTGCGCCAGTTCGAGCGCGGCGTAAGCCACACCGCAAACGTCTCGGCAAAATCTTCATCCGGATGCTTCTGCGCATACCATCCCGGTAAATGCCGCACATAGTCGCGCGAAAACGGAGCCGGCCGGTAATTGTCGTGATAAGGGCGCCGGAACGGCCCGAAGATCTGCTTCCACTCCGGCCGATTGTGCAGCTTGTACGCATAAGTGAACGCGTGTCCCGCTTCATGCCGCAGGTACATCATGATTTCCCTCGCGTCTTCAAGGTCATGCGTTTCTTTTTCCAGTTGCGCCAAAGCCGCATGAGCGAGGTAAAACGGAATCCCGATGATCGGTTCGCCCGAAGGGCATCCCCACTCGTCGGTCAAATAACAGGCCGGACGAAACTTAGCCAGCCCCTTGGCGTCCAGCTCGCGATAAAGCTGTTCAACAAACCGCTCCACCGGAGACCCAGCAAGCGCAAGCCCCAGCTCGCGAATCGGCCGGCTCAGAAGTTCCTGGTACGCGGGCGGTTCAGTTTTTGCGATGTCGATGTTATGCACAAACGCTCGCTCACAAATAGTCTGCAACCGCGCCAGCACACACGGGGAGGGACAGTGTCACTAAGGTTAACAGTAACGGAAAGCGTGGCTATTTAGAAGTGACTGCGGTAATGCGGGAGGGACGAGCGGAATTCGGTGACACCTTTGTTCGCCGAAGATTGGTTTATGGAATGGGACTTCCGGCCGCATTACAGAAACGCGTCCTCCGGGAAGACCCCGCCTCTTCTGGGCATAAGCCAGCCCAACTCCATTCCGTGCCCGGCAAGCACGGCGTTAACTTCCTGAACGAGTCCCACGGCAGTGTCGACGATTCTGGTCGCGTCATCCAACCTGAGACCCAACATTGCTGTAATCTTGCTCAGTTCCTTTCGTGCGAGTCCTTTGGGTGACTGATGAACCAGACCATCCCTGATTTCACGGGCCTCGCCGAGAAACATTCGGAGATTTTCTGAGTTGTCCTCCCTGATTGGGGGGGACAGAGAGGCCCAAAATAATCTTTGGATATTGAAGGAATTTGTCACGAATATTCAGCCATCTCTCGCGATTCTTGGAAGAATCCCATTCGAGCAGTTTGTCTCTCTGCTCCGGGGTTACCTCGTGACCGTGCCGGACGAAATAGTCAAACGCGACCCCGTTTAGATATGCTTCCGCAAAATAGAACGCCGACAGTACACTTGTCCTGAGAAACATGTGCTGAGTTTTGACCTGCTTTTTTCCGATAGGACTGAATCGAGTCTATGCCGGGCGCGAAGCTGCCGCGGAATTGTACGCGAGGGCCATGTCTTCACAAAAAACAGCCTCAGGTAGGTAGAACTCGATCTTCCCTGGCTTGTAATACGTGCCGCTGTAATCCAACATTATTTGGGCGTGGGGTGGGAATTTCGCCCATCGCTTCGCGTCCCCGCTGAAGTTCGAAAACCACCAGGCGTCTATAAATGCTTTCGGGAGCTGAAGTATTCCTGTGGATTGTACCGTGTTTTCTTTGAACCATTGGGCAAATCTGTGAGGCTCGTCCTTGCAGCCGAACGCCCTCGCTGCGACGGTAATTTGCTCCTTGAGGTGGTCTCTTCGGTCTCTTAGCTGGCGTGCGTGCGCGTACTGAGTCTCCCGTCTAATGCCCTCTAGGTCCTGGCGGATTTCATCAGTGAACTGATAGTTGAAGGAATAGAGTGCTTGCACGACATCGCAACATTTCAAAACTAAGTCACGCAGCTCAGGGACGCTCATCTTTCATCCCGTTCTAGGTTCAAAACTGAGATACGTCCAAGCCGGCCCGACAAGAACTAAGGACGACAAAGTCAGACGCTCCTCCCAGCCTAGAAACTCCAGCCTGATCACTGCCCTACTGCAGCAGCGTTCCATTCCCATTCGGCTCGTCCGGAGGAATCACCACCGCCGCCGCGACCCGGTCTCCCGGCTCCACGTTCAGCAACCGCACACCCTGCGCCGAGCGCCCCGATTCGCGGATGAACTTCGACTCGATGCGGATGATCTTGCCGTACTGCGAGATCAGCATCACCTCGGATTTCTCTGAAACCTGCGAGATGCCAACGACTTTGCCATTGCGTGCCGTGGTCTTGACGTTGATCACGCCCTTGCCACCGCGATTGGTCAGGCGATACTCGTCGGCCGGAGTGCGCTTTCCATATCCGTTCTCTGTCACGGAAAGAATCAGCGAGCCCTTTTCCGGGATCAAGTCTGCGATTTCGGGAGCGACCTCGCCTTCTTTCAAAATCGCTTTCGCCTCCGGCTTGATCGTGGTAGCCATGCCGACGATGTAATCCTTCTCGGCCAGGTTCATGCCGCGTACGCCGGTAGCGTTGCGTCCCATGGAGCGGACGTCATTCTCGTCGAAGCGAATCGCTTGTCCGTCATGCGAGGCGAGGAAGACGATCTGATTGCCGTCGGTCAGCGAAGCCGCGACTAGTTCGTCGCCCGCTTCGATATTGATGGCGATGATGCCGCGCGACATCACGTGCGAGAAGTCTTTCACCTCGGTCTTCTTCACCGTGCCGTTGTGAGTAGCAAAGAAGACATACCTGCCTTCTTCTTCCAGATCGCGGACGGCGAGCATGGTGCGAACCGTTTCGCCAGGCTGTAAACCCACCAGGTTGCCGACGTGCTTCCCTTTGCCGGCAGCCGCGATGTCGGGAATCTCATACACCTTCAGCCAGTACACGCGTCCGGTGTTGGTGAAAATCAGAATGTAAGCGTGAGTGGAGGCGATGAACAGATGCTCGACGAAATCCTCGTCGCGCGTCTTCATGCCGGTGCGCCCGGTGCCACCGCGCCGCTGCATGCGGTAAGTCGAAATCGGAGTGCGCTTCATGTACCCAGAGTGACTGACCGTGACCGCAACCTGCTCATCGGCGATCAGATCCTCGAGCATAATTTCCGCAGCTTCGTCTTCGATCACCGTGCGGCGCGCGTCGCCGTATAGTTTCTTGACCTCTTCCAATTCCTTGATGATGACTTTGCGCAGCTTCGCCTCGGAAGCGAGGATCGATTCGTACTCGGCGATCGCTTCGCGCACCTGCTTCAGCTCGTTCGAAATTTCGTCGATCGAGAGCTTGGTAAGCCGATGCAGCTGCAGTTCGAGAATGGCGTCGGCCTGCTTAGCGGTAAAAGGTTTCTCGGGATTTAGCTTAGGAGCGCGTCCCGCGGTGTTGATGTCAATCTTCTTGCCGCCAAAGTAAGCGACCAAATTTTCTCGAGCGTCGGCGCGGTTAGCACTCCCGCGAATGATCACGATCACGTTATCAAGGTGATCGAGCGCCGTCAGGTAGCCTTCCAGAATGTGCTCGCGATCACGAGCCTTGTTGAGCAAATACGAAGTGCGCCGCCGCACCACATCGACGCGATGGTCGATGAAATGCTTAATCGCCTGGATCAGGCCCATTTCCTTCGGCTGCCCGTTGACCACGGCCAGCAGAATCATGCTGAAGCCTTCCTGCATCGAAGTGTGCTTGAAAAGCTGATTGAGCACGATCTGCGGTTCGGCTCCGCGTTTGAGCTCGATCACAATGCGCATACCGTCGCGATCGCTTTCGTCGCGAATGTCGGAGATGTCGTCGATGGTCTTATCGTTGACCAGGTCAGCAATACGCTCGATCAGCCGCGCCTTATTCACCTGATACGGAATTTCGGTGACAATGATCGCCTGCTTGTCTTTGGTGACGTTCTCGATGGCGGCCCGGGCCCGCATCATGAAACGGCCGCGGCCAGTTCGGTAAGCCTCAAAGATTCCAGCGCGTCCGTGAATAATGGCCGCCGTAGGAAAGTCCGGTCCCTGCACGAACTTCAGAATCTCCGGCAACTGCGCGCCAGGATTATTCACCAGCGTGATCGTCGCATCGACAATCTCAGTAAGGTTGTGCGGCGGAATCTTCGTCGCCATGCCGACGGCAATGCCATCAGATCCATTGACCAGCAAGTTCGGATAACGCGCCGGAAGAACCGCAGGCTGCGTTTCCGTGCCATCGTAATTCGGATAAAAGTCGACCGCCTCTTTGTCGAGATCCTCAAGCAGCGCGGTAGAGACGCGCGTCAAACGAGCTTCGGTATATCGATCCGCCGCCGGAGGGTCGCCATCGACCGAGCCGAAGTTGCCTTGTCCATCGACCAGCGGCGCGCGCATGGCAAACGGCTGCGCCAGTCGCACCAACGCGTCATACACAGCGAGGTTTCCATGCGGATGGTACTTGCCCATCACTTCGCCGACAATGCGGGCGCACTTGCGCGTAGCGCGTCCCGGAGCCAGCCCCATCTGCTGCATCGTGTAAAGAATGCGGCGATGCACCGGCTTCAATCCGTCGCGGACATCAGGCAAAGCGCGGCCGATAATCACCGACAAGGAGTAGTCGAGATACGACCGCTTCATCTCCTCTTCAATGTTGACAGGCTGCATGTTTAGGGCGCCCGGACCGGTGGGACCTTGTCCGTCGCCTCCAGGAGGAGGAGTTAAGGGAAGTTCAGGATTTTGGGGATCGTCAGCCATGAAAGTCAGTTCTCAGTTCTCGGCAAGGCTCGAGTAGGGACGGCCGCCCTCGGCTGTCCAGCGGAGCCAAGCCGCGCCCGCTTTGTCTCACCACTAAACTCGCTAAGTTCTTGCATCTACAGGCATTATCTGATTGGGTTTATCCCAGAATTATACCACGTTTTCGGGGCTGCCAAGGTGGGGCTGAACGTGGCTTTTCAGGCTCTTCTTGAGGGCTTCTCGGCGGGCCACCTGTGCTTTAATCCGCATCTTTGCTTCCCGTAACGGCATCTGAACACGCGACTGACCTATGGTGGTGCTGCTCGCACTTTTCGGCGCGTGGCTGATTCTAAGGAGTATCGGCGCGCTCGGCGTGGCCGCACTCGCGACGTGGCACGAGTCGGTCCGTTATGCCCTCGCCGTCATGTTCGTTTTCACCGGCCTTGCGCACTTCAACAAGATCAGACACGATCTGGCGCGGATGATCCCTGCCTACTTTCCGCAGCCGATACTCATTGTTTACATCACCGGCGTTTGCGAGTTCCTTGGCGCGGAGGGTTGCTGATTCCGAGATTTCGCTCTCTTGCCGGAACCTGCCTCATCCTGCTGCTCATCGGGATGTTCACCGCCAACGTAAACGCTGCGTTGAAAGGAGTGACGCTGGGTGGCAAGCCCGTGACCCCACTCGGGTTGCGGACACCTATGCAAGTCTTGTTTATCGGCCTGATCTGGTGGGCTTCAAAGTAGGAATCCGTCTGCCGTCTATGCTCTGCGCAGCGTCAGCAGGGTGATCTCCGGCGGCACACCGATCCGCACTGGAAAGCCGAACGTTCCCAGTCCCCGGTTCACATATAGAGCAGCCTTCTGCAAGCCGTTGCTCGCGGCCGCGTGGCCATTCGACATAGGCAGCCGATATAGCCCCGCAACAAACGGAGTAATCAGCCGTGCCGGACTGAGGCTGTGATCCACAATCTCAAACTTTACCTGTCCGCCATGTGTGTGCCCGGCAAGGCTAAGCTCGATCCCCAGTTCGGCAGCCCGCCGAAACGAATTAGGATTATGCGAAAGCAGAAAGTTAGGCATGTCGTGCCGAATCAAGGGCTCGATCTCGCGCAACATGAATTCTGGCTTTGTATGCTCGCCGCTAACCATGTGGTCGCGCTGATAATCGACGCCCAGGAGATTAAAGCGTCCTCCGTGGTGTTCCACTACTGCCGAAGATGCCCGCAGCAGTCGCATCCCCTTTTCGCGGAAGAGCCGTTCCGCATCCTCTTCCACCCCCGCATAAATTTCGTGGTTGCCATTGCATCCCCAGACGCCAAGCGGAGCGCGCAGCCGGCTCAACTCAGCGATGCAGGCCTCCAGCGGATCCCCTTCGCTCGAGACGAAGTCTCCCGTAACAAAAGAAATATCGGGCTGAAGCTCGTTAGCCATGTCCACGGCCCGAGCGACTTCGCGAGGCGGCATGTAGTCGCCAATATGGATGTCACTAAGCTGAGCGATGCGCAGCCCTTCCAGCTCCGGAGGGAGATTGGCCACCGGCACATCGACGCGCTCAATCGTGTAGCGCAAGCGTCCCGCGGCAAATCCATAAGTCGCGGCAAGAAATGGAAAGCCTCCGGCAAGCACGGCCGCATATTGAAAAAATGTCCGGCGCGAGGGGCTGAACCCACTCGCCACCGCTCCCGAATGAGGCAGAAGCCGCGCTGCAACATTCGTTACCCACTCAATCGCTCCCACCGATTCAATCGCCAGAAATCCAAAGAAGGAAGCGACCATCCACAAGCGCGCAACCGTGCTCAGCGGTTTGCCAAGGTTCAAGCTGCCCAAGCTAAGCCGCGAAATCCCATGTCCCAGCAGCGGATCGAGAAGCGTAGCCAGCAGTGCAGCGGCCAGCGCGATCAGTGCGGCATGAAGGCCGAAGCGCCAGTTGGCATTCGGAAACGAACCAATCCACGTCCACGCCCGCAAGAACCAGAATCGCTGGACGGCGTAGACCGCTAAAAGAAACAACGCGAAGAAAAGAACTCGACTAAGAATCAGGGTGAGCACTCCAGGGCGAATGAAAGGTTCTCATATTAGATGCGTTCGGTGCAGGCGAAGGCTCGGCCAAAAGCGATGCTCCGATCGTGATCATGACGTGGCTGCCATCCCCGGTTGATTCGTCCCAAACGGCCGCCCCGCGCGTTGGTGAAAATGCGTTAGACTCAGAATCTTCCTTGGACTGTAAGGATAATCCCAGATGGAGCGCTATGACGCCGACAGAGCAATATCTGACCAAGTGCGCGGCCCTAGTCGAGCATATAAGGTCGCAGCAAGCCGCCATTGAGAAAGCGGCGGATTGGTTTTCGAAGAGCATACTCGCGGGCCGAATGGTCCACGTCTTCGCCGCCGGCCACAGCCGCATCATGGTAGAGGAAATGTGGCCTCGCTATGGATCGTTTCCCGGTTTCAATCCCATCGTTGAACTATCCCTGACCTTCCATAACCTGGTCGTCGGCGCCAACGGACAGCGTCAGGCGATGTTTCTCGAAAATGTGCACGGCCTGGCCGAGCGTATCCTACGCAATTTTTCTCTATCCGCTGACGATTCCGCATTGGTGATCAGCTCCAGTGGATGCAGCGTCGTCCCGGTAGAAATGGCGCAGGAATTTCAGCGCCACCACATTCGCGTGGTTTCCATAGTGAGCGCCCGGCACAGCGAAAAAAGCCGCAGCCGTCATCCTCAGGGAAAGAAG
>Ga0116134_1000130_pt1 | contig 39260 bp, 24 predicted proteins | sample June2015DPH_19_5_FD_89737 | JGI IMG/M metagenome (GOLD analysis project Ga0116134, IMG submission 89737) | Peatland microbial communities from SPRUCE experiment site at the Marcell Experimental Forest, Minnesota, USA - June2015DPH_19_40 | ecosystem: Environmental > Terrestrial > Soil > Wetlands... | reverse complement strand
GCTATTGGAAACACGCCGAGCGCCGTGACGGACGCAACAGCAGACATCGCCATGCTGCTGCTTTTGGGTGCCTCGCGTCGCGCGTTTGAGGCACAAGAGCTAGTCCGAAGCGGCGAGTGGACGCGTATGAAGCTTTGGCTGCCCGGGATCTGCTGGAGAAGGCGATCGCAGCCGATCCGAACTACGCCCTCTCGCACGCCGCTTTGGCTCAGGCTTGGTCGCAACTCGGTTACGACAAGAAAGCGGAAGTGGAGGCTAAGAAGGCGTTCGATCTTTCGGCCAATCTGACGCGCGAACAACATCTTTCTGTGGAGGGGCGCTATCGCGAGTTTGCTCACGACCTCCCCTCGGCCATAGAAATCTATCGCACTTTAAGGAATTTCTTTCCCGACAATCTTGATTACGCGTTGCGTCTGGAGTCATCGCAGAGGAAGGCCGGACATCCAAAGGACTCGCTCGACACTATTGCGCAAATGCGAACCTTGCCCAAGCCGGTAAGCGACGATGCCCGCATTGATGTGGAAGAGGCTTCGGCCCAAAACGCCGCGGGCAATTTCAGCGCATTCCAAAAAGCGGCGGAAGCGGCGGCGGTCAAAGCGAAGGCACAAGGCTCGCGTATGCTTCAGGCGCAGGCAATTCTTGCCGAAGCTTTCGCATGGGACCGGCTAGGCGATCTGAATAAGGCGGCTCAGAAGAGCCTCGAAGGCCGCGATCTCGCCGCCAACGGCGGCAACCGCCGTCTGCTAGGGCGCGCTTTACAAACCTACGGAATAGTCTTGTACGACAAAGGGGACTTCGCGGGTGCGCGGAGCGCTTACGAACAGGCCTTAAACATATTTCAAGAAATCGGGGCTGGGATTGAGATCGGCGTGGCTGCCGTCAACCTGGGAAATGTTTACTATGACCAGGGAAAACTGGAGGAAGCCAGACGCTACTATGAACAGGCCCTGCAGATTCATCAAGAGATCGGCGCAGAACCCAACATGGTTGGAAGCGACGTGGGAAGTATCGCAAACGTTCTGGACGGCCTGGGCGATCTGGCGGGCGCGACCCGCATGCATGAAAAGTCTTTGCAAGGCTTCCGGGATGGCGGCGACCAGCGCGGCGAGAGCAGCACGCTCAATAATCTGGGGAGTGTCCTGGTCGAGCGAGGTGAGTTGAGCCAGGCGATCGTAGACTACGAAAAGGGAGCCGCCCTCGCCGAAAAAATCGGATACAAGCTCGGCCGCGCGGCCGACTTGGACGGCACCGCCCAAATCTTCCTGGCTCGGGATCAACTCTCGCGGGCGCGTGATCGAGAGGAACAGGCTCTAGGGCTCCGGAAAGAAGTCGGCGACTCGGCTCAAATTGCGCAGAGCCAGATTGCGCTTGCCGACATCGCAATCGAGCGAGGCAAGCCAGCGGAGGCCGAGGTGTTGATTCGCGCTGCGGGCCCGCAGTTTGGACAGCAGAAGATGGCTGCCGGCGCGAGCCAAGCCGCGGCTTTGCTCGCGCGAGCTTTGCTGGCGCAGTCGAAAATCGGAGACGCCCAGGTTGCCGCAGCCAATGCCCTGGCTCTGGCCGAACACACCAGTGATCGCTCGACTCACCTTTTGGCATCACTCGCTGCTGCCGAAGTGAACGCGCGCAGCGGCAAGGAGCCCGCAGCGACGAAGGCGCTGCAATCCGTTCTCAGCGAGTCTGTCCGAGATGGCTACAAGGAGTTTGAATTCGAGGCCCGGCTGGATCTCGGCAGACTGGAGCTTCGTTCTTCGAGGGCTTCGGGCCGACAACGACTAGAGAAACTTAAGGAAGACACGGACCGGAAGGATTTTCGTCTCATCGCTCGCAAGGCCCGCGAGGAGCTCGATCGTTAACCTGCGCCAAAGCACCCCGCCGAATCGGAGCCTCAAACGCGAGCGCACGTGCGGCACTTCGAACGTGGTTGTGCTGCAGAAATGTGGTCATGGACAATCGCCCGGCATTGAAACTCCAACCATAAGGAGGACAGGGTGCCGGCCAGGAGAAAGTCCATGCGGAAAACGAAGGAAGTCCTGCGGTTACGGTTTGAGTTGGGACTCGGGCAGCGGCAAATCGCGCGCAGTTGCGGAGTGGGACTAGGTACGGTCCACGACTACTTGGAGCGGGCGGCTGCGGCCGGGATCGGTTGGCCGTTGCCCGAGGGCGTGAGCGAAGAGGAACTGGAAGCCAAGCTGTTTGGGAACCAACCCGTCCAGGCGAGAGCGGTGCGACTGCGGCCGCAACCGGACTGGAAAACCATTCATGAGCAACTCCAACAGCATCGCCATCTGACCCTGCAGTTGGTGTGGGAAGAATACCGACAAACAAATCCCGAGGGGTATCGCTACAGTTGGTTTTGCCAGCGCTATCAGCACTGGCGGCGGCATCTGGATGTCGTGCTGCGTCAGGAACACAAGGCCGGGGAAAAGATGTTCGTGGACTGGGCGGGGGCAACGATCCCCGTGTATGACGCCACGACCGGTCAAGCGTGGCCGGCATCATTGTTTGTTTCTGTGTTAGGCGCCAGTTCCTACACCTACGCGGAAGCGACTCGCGATCAGCAACTGGAACCCTGGATTCAGGCACACATCCACGCCTTAGAGTTTTTCGGAGGGGTCCCGATTTTGGCGGTGCCAGATAACACGAAAACGGCTGTCTCCCGAGCCTGCCGTTACGATCCGGATCTGAATCCCACCTATCAAGAGTTCGCGGTGCATCACGGGATGGGAGTCGTACCCGCACGTCCGTACAAGCCGCGGGACAGGTAAGAGCTTTATCGCTTTGGCTCTGGCGCAGAAAGCCTGCCGCGACGGGTTCTCAGCTCTCTATTTGCGGGCTGCCGCTTTGCTTCGTGAGTTGGCCTTGGCCCGAGCGGATGGAAGGCTGCGTAACTTCCTGGCAAGACTAGGCCGAATCGATGTTCTGGTCATTGATGACTGGGCCATGGCACCGCTGAATGAGCCCGAACGCCGCGAAGTCTGGGAGATCTGTGAGGACCGCAACCAAACTCGCTCCACCATCCTCACTTCCCAACTGCCGGTCTCGCGCTGACACGAGCAGATCGGCGATCCCACCATTGCCGATGGCATCCTCGACCGTCTGGTTCACAACGCCCACCGCGTCGAAATGCGCGGCGAGTCCATGCGTAAGAAACGCAATCCCCCACACGACGAGAAGAAGGGGATGAAGAGATCGGTGAAAACCCTGCTCCAGATGCCTGGTCATTCACACATAGTCGAACAGTGTCATGAAGCCAAAATCCATGTGCAGTTGCTGGTGGCAGTGGAATAGCGTTAGTCCTGGGTTGTCGGCAATGAAGTCGATTTCCGCCTCCTGGTAGCCGCCCAGCATGACCACATCTTTCAAGACTCCGGACGTTGTCTTTCCGGCCAAGCGCGTTAGTTCAAAGCTATGCCGGTGCAGGTGGATGGGATGGATGTCGTCACTGGCATTGCGCATGCGGATTCGATAGCGCTTGCCTTCTTTCAAATGAAATGAGGCGGGAGCCATTTCGTTGCTCATCGGGTAAGCCACACCGTTGATCGTCCATCGGTTGAAGCCTTCTTCGGCGGCGTTATCTTTTACAAAGATCATCTCGAAAGTTTCGTCCGGCGGCGCGGCACTTGCACCCGGCTTCGCGAATAACCCGTAATTCCACCGATGGGGCGACGGTGCAATCCACTCTGCCTTACCCTTGGACCCCGCGTACTCGATGACGATTCCCATGCCGTGCTGACGATCATCCTCCGCCAGATCGCCCATGATCCAGATTCCAGGATGCTTCATTTCAACAATGGCAGAGATGCGCTCCGCCGTGCCCAGCCAGAGCACGGGAACACTCGCCGGATTCGGCACGGGATTGCCATCTAAGGCGACCACCTGAAAAGAATGACCAGGCAGGGCAAGGCTACGAATTTCGGTCGCACTTCCATTCAACACATGGAACAGAACTCGTTCTCCCTGTTTCACACGGATGGGCTCTCCGTGATGTAGCATCCGGCCATTGATCGTAAAAGAACCGTAGCCGACTTCGTATCCATTCTGCATGCCCTTGGCGAGGGAAGCCTTCATGGCCGATTCGCCTTGCTCTTCGAGCACCTTCACCTTGGTTGGCGGCAGGAAGTTCTGCGCCATGTCTCCACCGCGGCTGAAAGTTGGCTCGAACTCCTTCAGCACAAGGAAGACTTCGCGCTCGTAGTTGCCTGGCTCGTGCTTTGGTTCGATGTACACGGGACCAACCTCGCCGCCGTACTGTCCCGCGTAGAGATCTGCGCCCGCTCGATTGTGCGTGTGATAAAAACGAAATCCTGCGGGTCGCGGAGTGAATACGATCCGGCGTTTGCGATGGGCAGGAATAAAGGGTGTCCCCTCTTCCGCAGATCCATCCACGTCAACCGGCACCATCTGGCCGTGCCAATGCAGTTGTTCTGGTACATCTGTATCGTTGAATACGTCCACGGTGACCTGTTGGCCTTCCTTGAAGCGAAGCAGCGGCCCCGGAAATTGCCCGTTGTAGCTGGTCACCGAAATGATCCGCTTGGGTGCGATCTCCACGGGAGTTGTTTTGATGTGCAACGTGTAGTCAGGAGACCCGGACTCTGACGAAGTGCCAGTTGAGTCGTTGCTCTGCGTTGAAATGCCCGATGCAGCGACGGCAGTGCCGGCGGGCAGGAGAACCACTCCTGCTGTCAGACCCGCTACTTTTAAAAATGTGCGTCTGGATTCCGACAATTCCTTCATCGAAACCTCCCTGTCAGTCGCTACTTGGGTACCGAGCAAGCGTTGCGTCAAGAGACCAACTCCCACCACCCACTGAGATGAGAAAAACCAAGCAGCAGAACATGGCGAAATCGGTGCGCGCATCGCTGACCATGTACCAGAAACCCTGGTTGGCGCGAAACAATTCTGGAATCTTCGTGGTTGCGATCGCGGTCGTGATCACGATCAGTAGCGGAATGGACACGAGCCTCGTCCACAGACCCAGAAACAGCAGGAGACCGCAGAAAACCTCGAAGGTACCGACAAAATGGGCTGTAAAGTAAGGATGTGAAAACCCGATTCTCGTGAAGCGAACCACTCCCATATTTGGGTCGATGTACTTCAGAATGCCCTGCGTAAAGAAGATCAGTCCCACTGCGATCCGAACCAGCAGCACGCTGCGGAGGCCTTCCGTGGGTTTGAGGAGGAACTGAATGATTCTAGTCATAACAGGAGAACTATTTGAACACACCCGATATCATATTATCGAACGTCTTTGTCGAAACGCGGCGTAGAGGACCGTTCGCATCAACTCATGACGCAGGGGGACGCGCTCGGGAGTGACGCTGGAAGGCCTTGCCCTTATCACCCGCTCCGCAGCGCTAGCAGCGCGAGTCACTTAAAAAATATTTTCGTTCCACAACACCTAATCGGCGCTCTCCGTCGATGCGTACAACACGGAACGAGCCGGCGACTTCCCGGATCGGACCGACGGTAAGACCTCCTGCTTGTTGCTGCCGAGCAATTCCATGGCGCGCATTACAGCGGGAACGTAATTGCGCGTCTCCTCAGGCAGCGCACGTTCGATCCGCAAGAAATCGCCGTGCCCCGTCCTAGCCAATGCCCGCTGGACGGTCTGCTCTCCGGCGTTGAAGGCAGCGAATGCCAACCGCCAGTCACCGAATCTCTGATACAGATCGTGCAAGTAGCGAGCAGCTGCAACCGTGGATTTCACGATTTCGATTCGTTCATCAAGGTCGGCTGTCACGGATAGACCGTAGCGACGGGCAGTATCTGGCATGAACTGCCAGATACCGCGTGCGCCTTTGGGGGAGCGCGCGGTCGGCTGCCCAGCGCTTTCAACTAACACGAGGGCAGCAATCTCGTCTGGGATACCCTGTTCGTGCAAAATGGGCGTCAACACCGGCCTGAGTTCCGTCACTCTGGCGACGGCGCGACGGACGGCTTCATCGTTGCCGTTCCAATATTGCTCGGCGAACCGGTGCAGCGCCGTCGCATCCGGCGGGGCTGCAGTCTTGGCTGCGACTTCAGCAATCCGATTGCTCGCTGCTGCCTCTCGTATCACATTGGCCAAAGCCGAATCAGCTGCACTGTCTATGGCTTGGCGGTAGGCCGCAAAATCATTTTCCACCGAAACCGCCGGGACGGTGTAATGCGCCGTCTGCGACCAGGCGGACGCGGTGAGTGCAACCAGCGCCACCGACATTCCAAGTTGCTGAGTCCATCTAGGCATGTACCGGCTCCTGTAGATTTGTCGGTTCAACGGGCTTCGGTTCTTCCTGTTTCAGTCTTGGCTTGACCTCAAAGTTCCATTTCCAGATTGCGAAAACCGGCGGATAGATAATGAGTTCCATCAGGAACGATGTGATAATTCCGCCGATCATGGGAGCAGCAATCCGCTTCATCACGTCGCCGCCAGATCCTACCGACCACATAATAGGAAGCAGTCCAAACAACATGCAGGCCACGGTCATCACCTTGGGCCGGAGACGTTTGACCGCACCCACCACTATGGCCTCCCGCAGATCATCCCAAGTGTTCATTCGTCCCTTGCTGATGGCATCGTGATACGCGAGATCGAGGTACAGCAGCATGAAGACCGCCGTTTCCGCGTCGACTCCTAGGAGCGCGATCAGCCCGACCCACACCGCAATACTCATGTTGTAGTTGAGTAGATAAAGGAACCAAATCGCGCCAATCGCCGAAAACGGTACCGCAAGGAGGATGATGAAAGTTTTCACCGTGGACTTGGTATTGAAGTAGAGCAACAGGAACACGATGAAAAGCGTGATCGGCACCACGATCTTCAGACGCTCTTTTACGCGCTCCATCGATTCGTACTGCCCGCTCCAGACCAGTTGATAGCCTGCCGGGACGCTAACCTTTTCCGCCACTACCTTCTTCGCGTCCGTGACATAGCTGCCGATGTCGCGTCCCGAGACATCGACGTAGACATACCCGCTGAGCCGGCCATTTTCATCGCGGATCATGCCGGGTCCGGTCTTTAGCGAGATGTCGGCAATCTCCCCCAGCGGGATCTGTGCCCCGGATGGCGTACTGACGAGCACTCTCTGCAACACATCGATGTCGCTGCGGTAGTCACGCAAGTAGCGCACGTTTACTGAGTACCGCTCCCTGCCCTCGATCGTGGTAGTAACCGGCTCACCGCCCACGGCCGACATCAAAACGTCATTGGCATCGTCCACGGTCAGGCCATATCGCGCGAGCTGATCGCGTTTGAGGTCGAAGTCAAGAAAGTATCCGCCGGTCGTGCGCTCGGCAAAAACGCTAGTGGTGCCGGGAATGTCCTTTAGCGCCATCTCGATTTGTCCGCCGACTTTCTCGATTTCGCTCAGGTCGGAACCGAGGACCTTGATGCCGAGCGGTGTGCGCACACCGGTGGTCAGCATATCGATCCGTGCTTTGATCGGCATTGTCCAGGCATTCGAGATCCCCGGCATGGTGAGCGCGTCGTTCAGACCTCCGGGACCGTAAATCAGTTCCTGAGTGGTGCCGTGCTCCGGCCAGAAGCGACCGAGTGCGCCGCGTAACCAATTCGGAGCCCACTTCGAGTACCAGCGCTCGCGCTTCGGCCAGTCCGTTTCGGGCTTGAGGACAATGACGGTTTCCATCATCGAGTAAGGTGCCGGATCGGTGGCGCTTTCCACGCGCCCAGCCTTGCCGAATACGCGGTAGACCTCCGGGAAGCTCTTAATGATCTTGTCTTGCACCTGAAGCAGCCGTGAGGCCTCCGTGACGGACATGCCGGGCAACGTCGTCGGCATGTACAGTAGAGTGCCCTCATCGAGCGGCGGCATGAACTCCGAGCCGAGTTTGAAGAAAACCGGCACGGTCAGTGCCATCGCAATGACGGCGGCGGCAATCGTCTTCCACTTGTGTTCCAGGACGAACTCGACTATCGGGTGATAGAGCTTCATCAGCGGGCGGCTAATAGGGTGGTTGTCTTCGCCGTGGATCGTGCCAACCAGCACAGTGTTTATGATTGCTGCCAACCATCGCGGACGGAATTTGAACTTATCCATACGAGTGAACAACAACCGCATGGCAGGATCGAGCGTGATGGCCAGCACTCCCGCGATCGCCATGGCAAAAGTCTTGGTGAATGCCAGCGGTTTGAACAGGCGGCCTTCCTGGGCTTCGAGCGTGAACACGGGCAGGAAGGCGACGGCGATGACGAGGAGCGCGAAGAAGCTGGCTCCCCCGACTTCCTTCACAGCCGAGATCACGACTTCGTGATAGTCGCCAGGACGACCTTCCGCATTCCAGTGTTCAAGCTTCTTGTGGGTCTGCTCGACGACCACGACGGCCGCATCAATCATCGCTCCGATAGCGATGGCGATTCCGCCGAGCGACATGATATTGGCCGACATGCCACTCATCTGGATAGGAATAAATGCCAGGATCACGGTGACCGGAATAGTAATGATGGGAATGAAGGCGCTCGGGAAGTGCCATAAAAAGATCATGATCACCAAACTAACGATGACCAGTTCTTCAATGAGCGTGTGCTTCAGGTTGTCGACGGAGCGATCGATCAAGTCGGAACGGTCATAGGTGGTGACGATCTTCAGCCCCTTCGGAAGAGTGGGCCCAATGTCCGTGATCCTTTGCTTAACCCGCTCGATGACCTTCTGCGCATCCTCGCCGAAACGCATGATGACGACCCCACCGACCACTTCTCCTTGGCCATCGAGTTCAGCGACGCCACGCCGCATGTCGGGCCCGAATGTCACTGTAGCCAGATCCTTCACCAGCACGGGCGTGCCGGTCTGCGAATTCGACATGACAACAATGTTGCCGATGTCATCGAGCGATTTGATGTAGCCGCGTCCTCGCACCATGTACTCGCGGCCGGACATCTCGACCAGCCGGGCTCCGATATCGTTGTTGCTCTTCCCGATGGCGTCCACGACCATGTTGATCGGGATCTTGTAGCCGAGCAGCTCGTTGGGGTCGATGTTGACCTGGTACTGACGGACGAAACCTCCCAACGGTGCCACTTCCGCCACACCGGGAACGGATTGCAGGGCGTAGCGCAAATACCAATCCTGGTAGCTGCGTATCTTCTCGATGCTGTACTGTCCGGTGGTATCGACCAGGGCATATTCATAGACCCATCCGACAGCCGTCGCATCCTTTGCCAACTCAACACTGACGCCCTTGGGCAGGCGTGGGACGACGGAATTCAGATACTCAAGCGTCCGTGAGCGCGCCCAGTAAATGTCCGTGCCTTCTTCAAAGATGATGTAGACGTAGGAGTAGCCGAAATCCGAAAAGCCGCGGATGTCCTTCACTTTGGGCAAGCCCAGCAACGCCGAGGTGATGGGATACGTCACCTGATCTTCCATGATGTCCGGGCTGCGGTCCCACTTGGAATAGACAATGACTTGAGTGTCCGACAGATCGGGGATCGCATCCAGCTTCGTGTTCTTCATCGAATGCACGCCAATGAGAACACCCACGCCGATGAAGAGAAGGACGAGGAATTTGTTCTTCGCGCAGATAACGATGATTCGATTAATCATTGCTACTGGCCTCCGCCAGCACTTCGGATAGACTCCGCAAAACACCACCGTTCTGGTCCACGAACGCTTCCGCCTCTTTCCGGTCGCTGAACGCGAAGGTGCCGGGCGAGCAGCGATCGAATGCCAACTGTTCCATGTGCTTGGACTCATCCATCTTGGACATGTCGTGCTGGCAGGCGATCACGCGGCTATCCTCGACGAACCATGCTCCCTCCGGGCTCACCAGCTTTCCAGTGGGATAGTCCGTTACTGCGATCAGCCGCAGCGGCTTCTTTTCCTGTCGTGCCTCCGTCACCGCACAGTGCGTACAGCAGACGTCGCGCCGCCTCCCACCGACTTCCGCTACGACGTGTGCTTTCGCATTGATCTGACGCCGGCAGAATCCGCATTCCATCCGCGAGCGACGGTTCATCAGCAAGTACCCGCCGGCAAACAAGCCCGCAACAATGATCAGGACCAGTGCTGAATAAATCGATGCCTTTTTTGCCATAACACTCTCCTTAGTGCTGCATCCCGGCCATTGCGCTCTTCAGACGGCTCTCGGAATCAATCAGGAAGTTTCCAGAGGTCACGATCGTCTCCCCCGCATTCAGCCCAGACAGAACGACCACGTTGCCTTCGAGCTTCGCCCCCATCTGGATCACACGCGGTTCGAACACGCCACCGTCGTGGACCACGAACACGTACTGCTTTTCTCCTGAATCCATAATCGCTTCCTGCGGCACGGCAATCTGCTTGCCATAGTTGATCTTCAACTGCACATTGGCGAACATCTGCGGCTTCAGGTCGAAATTTGGGTTCGCAAACTCGATGCGCGCTTTTACCGTATGAGAGACGGGATCGACGGTCGGGTAGATGTAGGTGATCTTCCCCGTGTAGTTCTTACCGGCGTAGTAGCTCAGTTCCATGTCCGCCGTCTGGCCCACCTTCACAAACGGCACTTCGTACTCGAACACGTCCGCGTTCACCCAGATCGTGGACAGATCGCTGATCGAATACAGATCCATATCCGGCGTGACGGCGGTTTGCGGAAACGCCTTACGGTCGGTTACGAAGCCACTGACCGGCGAATAGAACGTCAAAGTCTTCGTTACTTCACCGGTCTCGTCGAGCTTCTTGATCTGCTCGTCGGTGATGTCCCAGAGTTTGAGCCGTTCACGCGTCGAACGCAGCAGGGACTGCGAGCCTTGCGCTACGTCAGGAAATTGCGAGGCGCCCATCTCCTTCGCTCCGCGCTTGGCGATCAGGTATTCCTCTTCGGTAGCCACAAGGTCCGGGCTGTAGAGGGTGAAAAGTGGCTGGCCTTTCTTGACGAGTTGCCCGATGTAATCGACGTAACCCTTATCGATGTACCCGTTGACCTTCACGTGGATATGCGCAAGTTTCGTCTCATCGCTGGTGAGTTGACCAGTTGTGCGGACGGTTCGCACCAGAGACTGCCTTTCGACAGTCGCAGTCCTTACACCGATCAGTTGCTGCTTGTCGGACGCGATTCTAACAGTGCCAGCAGGCATCGCCGTTGTGGTTGTCGCACCACTCTGGGAAGTAGTGTCCTCGGCGTATTGCGGCACCAGGTCCATTCCATCCGGTGCTTTTCCGGGTTTGTTGTAATGGTGCTGCGGGCTCATGGCATCATACCAATAGAGAACCTTGCGTTCGCTTCCCGCTGCGGACGTTTGCGAAGCGGGCTGATGGCCTTGGAAGATAGCTGCAACCCTTCCGCTGAAAGTGACTCCAACCGCCAAAGCAATTGCGGCCCCGAGTGCCAGAACTCTTAGAACTTTATGAGACATCGCTTTACTCCCCTCCCGGCGGGTGCTGGTTGTCCGGCTGTGCGACTATCGAAGTCAGATCCAAACCCACCATGCTCTCTATCTGTGCTAGTGAAGATTGGTAGTTAGCCAGCTCGCGGTAATAGTCGATTTCGTAGTTGAGAACTGTTGAAAAGTTTCCTAGAACGCTGAGGAAATCTACTGTGCCAACCTGGTAGGCAACCATCGAAGACTCCAGTGCCAACGACGACTGCGGCACAACACCCTGAGAAAACAAGTGCAGGAGTTCATCCGAGGCCTTGGCCGCCAGGTATTGCTGTTTGAGTTCGAAATTCAACTCGTTCTTCCGATTGTCGCGGCTGCTCTCGGCTGAAAGCCGTACTTCCGTGGCTTGCCTTACTTCCTCGCGTTGTTTGCTCTTGTAAAAGACCGGTACATTGATGGTGAATGTCATCCCGTACATGTCGGGCAGCATCGGGCGTTGCTGATACATGAACCCGACGCTCAGTTCCGGGTAGTAATCCTTCTCTGCCAGGTTCACTGCGAGTTGATTGCGCTCAATCATCTGTTCCTCGCGGTGAAGGCCGGGATCATTCCGACGCGCGAGCCTGTACAGGTCGTCAAGCGAGTAGTTCAGAGGGGACCGTTCGATATTGTCGGCCGGCGGGAGTGGCGCTTCAGGACTACGCGCCAACAGAGTGTTCAGACGTGCCTGCGAAGTATTTCGTTGCTGTTGCAGCACCGTGAGCCGCTGCAGCAGTAGTGAAATCTCGACTTGTGATCGGAGAACGTCCTGCTGAATGCCTTTGCCAACCCGATAACGGGCTTCGGCGATCTGGGACAACTTCGTCAATAGATCCTTATCCTTCAGAGTGGTCTTAAGCGCTTTGTCATAGAACCAATATTCGAAATAGGCTGTCTTTACGTCCGCGGTCACGCGCCGGCGAACCGCTTCGAGGTCCGAAGACCCGGCATCGGCTTCTTTCGAAGCAATCTCGCCGCGCAGTTTCAGCTTGCCGGGGTAGGGCAGCATTTGCATTGCCTCGACACCGCGATAGCTTGAGGGGTCCCCCGTTTGGACAGAGAACGGCCGAATGTTGCCCATCCAGCTGACGCCAGCAGTTGGATCAGGCAGTGTCTTCGCTTGCGGCACACGCCGCCGCTGCGCTTCCACACTATGCAAAGCGCTCTGGATCGCCGGATTCTTCCGGAGAGCTTCACGAACCAGGTCTTCGAGACCGACGGGTGACGGTCCGGGAGTTTGGGTGGTGGTACTGATCGGAGGTGCTTGAAGCGTGACCGGGATCTGGACCTGTTGTGAGACCGCAAGCCCCAGCCATAAACAGCCGAACACAAGCAAAACAACTATTTTCCTGATCATAAGAGTGTCCTCTATTGCTCAGACGACGCTGAAAATGCGTGCTTGAACCTTAGGCAATTACGCCTAAGAGGGATGAGCAAAAAGGGACACTGCTAGATCAGGAAAGTGCAGAAGACGGATTGCAGGGAGGGACACGATTCGCGGGCAAGAGGATCGGGCGGTTCGGCTTTTGTCAGAACTGCGGGGACATCCAGAACCGAAGCGGTGAATGTTGGCGCCACAAAACCGCTGACGCTTGGTACGCGCGCCATAGAAGCGGGGGTCGGTCTGGCAGCAGAGACTCGGCAGCAAGAGTTGCTTGCGGGTGCTTCCTGAATGGTAATCGAAGGCGCATGCGCGCTCATCATCGGGCAATGGGGTGTGCAATGCTCGACCGGTGTCATGTGCAACCAGCACGCACCCACCGCTGACAATGGCATTGCCAGCAAAATCATTACGAGCGCTGAGGCGACGAGTTTGAACCGCCACGTCATGTTCTTAAAAGTATATTACGCGGTCGGGGCCCGCATGGGCTGTGACCCAGATCACAGCCGCTTGTACTCGCGACTACGAACCTGCAAGGCAGCGGCCGTCTCGCTTAATCTTTTTGTCAGTGGAACGTGTGTCCGACGCAGGGTTCCTCTTACTCTTAACAGGTCACGTCAGAGACATGGTCTCAATGTACCGTTATTTCGTGGAGACTTTGTTAATCGCAACGACCAGTAGAACCACCATCAGTACGCCGATCACCGTCCAAATCCACATCCCTCCGCCCATCCATCCGTAAGCATGGTTCATCATAGAGCCCGTTTCGTTCGGCAACGAAGAGGCCATCCGTCCCGATCTTGCGCGCGACGAGTATTGACTTCTCCTCGGGCCGGTCTTGGCGATGTGCCGTTTATCCGAACGCAACGGGCCGGGAAGAACGTGTCCGTGTCTTTATATCTAGCCACAGCAACCATGGCCGCTCTTCGGTGTTCCCGCAGACTTGCCCAGGTATTGCTCCGGACTCAGGTCGAATTTCTCTTTGCACTTCGAGCCGCAGAAGTAATAGGTCTGCCCTTTATGCTCGCTTCGCCCTGCGGCGGTAGCCGCTTCCACGTCCATGCCGCAGACAGGATCTTTCACAGCTGTTGTGCTATTCATTATGACCTTCCTTAGGTTCCGTATCGAGGTTAGCAATCGACGTGCGGATCGTCTGAGCAAGAGTGCTCACTCTGGCCCGACCAATCGGTTGTACCCTCGACGTTTGAGAATACTTGCGCGCCACACGACAGCGTTCGGTTTCTGGCTAGGGAGTTCAAATGGACCAAATGACACATGAAGCCCACGGACCACAGGCAGATCTGGAATTCGCCGAACTATCGCCCGAACGTGAACGGAAAGCTGCAGTCCTATTCAGTCTTCTTCGGACGAGTCTGGTAGCGTCTTCCACTTAGTAAGTGATTTGGACGAGCGGCCATAACCTTGTCGCCATCCCGGTCGCAGCGGGCGTTTTCGTCCACTGGGGGCTCGATCTGCCCATGAGCGTAAGTGCAGTCGCAATGAGCCTCTCTACCCTCATCGTACCTGCGAACGCCCAGTTGCTTCGCCGACTGAAGTTGCAAGAAGTATTCTTCTTTGGTCCCACTTGAACTTACTTTTGAACTCACGATTTCAATCCACGATTCGCCTGAAAAGGCTGGCGTCGGCGGTTCAACTCCGTCCCTGGCCACCATCATTCTAAAGAACTTAGCGGAATCGCGTCTTGCCCTCCCAGTCCGCTCCCAGTCCGCTGTTTTTCGGCGAGATCCGGTTCGGTTCCTGGCTACGATGATGGGGAAGGACTTAAACTCGAATTGCCCCTGGCTCAGTCCGCTTTCAGTCCGCTTCTGTCTGCTGCATGGCTGAAAATCGCATTCAGCATTGCCCCTGCCGCAGCCATGCGATCCTCGCTGACACTGTGGGTATAACGCTGCAAAGTCAACTTAACATCACTGTGGCGAAGCAAAGTCTGTACCGTTTTTGGGTCAGTTCTAATGCGGACCAGAAACGATGCCAGGCTGTGACGCGGATTATGGAACCCCAATCGCCGTGGATCATCATCTACCAGTCTGCCTTCGTCATCTCGATGCGATGAAAGAATGGTCACCTTCACTGCTGCGGGCCGTAGATAATGCGTCATTTGGGTTCTCCTTTGGGCAAGCCAGATGCCCTAATGAATAATGATCCTTAAATGCCGGTAACATCGCGCTCGCGTGATTGTCGGAGACATTGCCTGCCTTGAGATTCTGAGCACGGCTCACGGGGCAGGGACAGCTGCTCTGGGTTCGTGTTGCCTGTAGCACAGTTTTCGGACAACTGCTTTAGCTTGGTGTCCATGGTGTCTATTCGCCGTACCCCAGGTAATTCTTGATTCTGAGTCATTCGCCCTCCCAATTTCTGCGGACGGAGCCCGGCAGTCGACGCCCGGGACCATGATATTGCACTTTTGGGCAAATCCCTGCACATGGACAGCGTGTTTCCCGCGATTTTTCTTGGGCCCTTAATTGGCCGGGAGTACAATCGGGGCGCGGCTTCTCTCGCCTCCCTGAGAACACGCTCCACCTCCCAGGAGGCGAATCGACTCGTATGAGCCTTCCCGCAAGAAAATCGTGAGACCTACGAGATTTGACGTCATCGAAGGCAACCACAATACGCAGGATGAAGTGTGATGCTTTGGGGAGTTGTAGTGCGACCATCAATGAAGATTGTGCGCGAAAGGATCCATAAGATAGGGAGTCTTTAAAACAATCCTGGACTCTTTGAGTTACTCACCTTCACAACCGACGCGAGACCGGAAAGGCAGTAACATGGAGAAATACGGCTTACTAACTAAGGTATGCGTCTTTTTTGTACTTTTTGCAGCAACGGCAATCCCCTCACCCGCGCAGACCTTCACCAATGTATTCACCTTCAATTACACCGAGGGTGCCAACCCGAACGGGGCCCTGGTGCAAGCTACTGACGGGAATCTCTACGGGACAACCTGGGCCGGCGGTCACGGTTATGGCATTTTTTTTGTAATCGACTCGGGAACAGTTACCCCACTGCACAGTTTCGAATCCACTGACGGCGCCTTCCCGAATGGAAGCCTGGTGCAGGCTTCCAACGGAAACTTTTATGGAACCACATACAGCGGTGGGGCCAACGGCTATGGCACGGTTTTCGAAATCACCTCGGCGGGCGCGGTGACGACGTTGTACAGCTTCAGTTCCTCCGACGGAGCCCACCCGTGGGCAGGGCTGGTGCAGGGCACGGACGGGAACTTCTACGGGACAACTTACGAAGGCGGGGCCGATGACTATGGGACGGTTTTCAAGATCACGCCCACGGGCACGCTGTCCACGCTGCACAGCTTCAGTTCCACCGATGGCAGCTTCCCGAATGGGAGCTTGGTGCAAGCCACGAATGGGAATTTCTACGGAACAACCAACAGTGGCGGGACCTACAGCTATGGCACGGTCTTCGAGATCACGCCCGCCGGCACACTGTCCACGCTGCACAGCTTCGACTACACCGACGGCGCCACCCCGAACGTGGCCTTGGTAGCCAGCAATGGAAACTTCTACGGAACAACTTGGGAAGGCGGAGCCGATGGCTATGGCACGGTTTTCGAAATGACGCCCGCAGGCACGCTGACCACACTGCAGAGCTTCAACTGGACTGACGGCGCCATGCCATACTCAGAGGGACTGGCACAAGGCACCGATGGGAACTTTTACGGGACAACTCAGGTATCCAGTAACTACGACTGTGGCACCATCTATGAAATCACTCCCGGGGGCGCGCTGACCACGATCCATAACTTCGACTACACCGACGGCTGCGGTGCGGACTCCGGGCTGACGCAAGCCACCAACGGCACTTTCTACGGGACAAGTTGGGCGGGTGGGACCGACGGCTATGGCACAGCGTTCAGTCTGTCGATGGGCTTGGCTCCGTTCGTGCAAACCCGTCCAAGCATGGGTTTGGTGGGCACCGCTGTGACAATCCTGGGAAACAACTTGACGGGCACCAGCAAGGTTAGCTTTAACGGCACAGCCGCGGCCTACAAAGTCAGGTCAGCGACTGAGATTACGACCAAGGTTCCCTCCGATGCGACTACAGGCGCCCTGGCCGTCACCACGCCCAGTGGCACGCTCGGCAGCGGCAAATTTTTCGTTACGCCGCAGCTTAAGAGCTTCAGACCGGTCAAAGGCCCAGTGGGAACACAGGTGCAGATCGCCGGGGTCAGCCTCACGCAGACCACTGCGGTCAGCTTTAACGGCGTGGCCGCGACTGAGTTCACCGTGGACTCCGACAAAAAGGTGACCGTGACCGTTCCCACCGGCGCAACCGCGGGAACAATCTCAATCACCACTGCGGGGGGTACAGCGACAAGTCTGAAGAGCTTTAACGTGACAGACTGACGCTGCGCGTACCATGGACGACGCGTTTCTTCAGCGACTCGAAATGTTTTAATGAAGTTTGACTGCCGGAACAGATGAAAGGACTTATATGAGAATTCGTTTTGCGTATTCGAAGACTTACATCCGGCTAGCGATGGTGCTGCTGGTCGGTTTCAGCACCCTATGGGCGAGCGGGCAGGACCAGGAGTTGTCAAAAGCGGCGATCCCCAAACCGGCAAAGCGGCTCATCGGCGATTACAGCTACTCGAGTCGGACTCAGACACCGCCCTACACCTCGAAGCAGATTCCTTACGCCAAATTGACGCACATTATTCACTTCTGCCTCGGCTTTTATTCCGACGGCTCGCTCTATATTGCCGGTGGCCCTAATGGCCTTCTCGAACCCAATCTTATCCGCCAGGCACATAAGAACGGCGTCAAAGTACAGATAGGCGTCTGCGGCCCATTTAATGACTTTGATGACAATCCCAATGGGATGGCCACACTCATTAGCAACGTGGAGACGTTTGTCAACGAGCACGGATACGATGGCGTGGACATCGATTGGGAATATCCCACAATGGCGGAGACCAATAACTTCTACAGTCTGATGGCGGGTTTACGGGCGGCGCTTCCTTCCCCGTCCTACTTGATTTCTGCGGATGTTCCCCCTTGGGGAAACGGCGGCAACGGGTATGCCATCCCCCAAGTGGACCAGTTCGTCGATTTCTTCAACATTATGATGTACGAGTGCGCTACGTACGGGGAGTCGGATGGGCAGCTGAATTCAGAAATCTTTTGGGACTGGAACAATCCCGACCCATGGGAGTGCCAGCCGGGAGGCGCCGCCAACGAGGCAGTCAATATATTTCTCCAGGAGGGGGTCGCGCCCTCACAGCTCAACATGGGCACCCCTTTCTACGGTTATCTCTTTGCGGATGTGTCGGAATTGTTTGGAGAATGCCCGCCCGCAGACCAGACGAAGGACGGAGCCTGCAGGGGCATTTCGGCTCACAACTACGGAACCTTTTTCAAACAGCGAATCAATAAAAAGGGCTGGCATACCTATTACGACCCGATTGCGCTGGTGCCGTATATGCTGCGCGTGGATGGCGAGCCGGGGTTCATCACGTACGACGACGAGGTTTCGACTTATACCCGCGTGTGGTACTCCGACTGGCAGTGGAATCTGGGCGGAGTGTTCATGTGGTCGATTGATGCTGACTACGACGGCCAAACGCAGGATCTGCTCGATCAGGCGTACGCAGCCAGTCTGCCCCCGGGCAACTGATACGCGGCCCGGGAAGCGAAGCGTGCCATCAGTGCGCCTTTGCCTCTCGAAAACCCGGCAATACTCGCGGGCAGCGTAATTCTTGCTGCAGAGATACCGCAACCGACCGTCGGAATCCTCGGAAAAGATCTATGGCGTCTCCATATTTCTAGAAGGTCACCTTCAACGCCAATTGCACTTGCCGCGGGCCGATCGGCGACATGCCGGTGATTGCCCCGAAATCGCTGTAGCCGACATTGAGGGTATCGTTGCCGTAAGGTCCGGGTGTACCCATACTGAAGGTCGGATGATTGAATGCGTTTTGCGCCTCTAAGCGAATCTCAGCCTTAAGGCCTTCGCGCACTTTCGCCATCGAGAACTCTTTTTGCAGTGACAGATTGCTGCTAAAGACCATCGGGGTCCGAATGCTCGAGATAGAGCGGGGAGCGTTGCCGAGCGTGTATGGGTCTGGGTATTGGAACACGTTCGGATTGGCGAAGTATTGGTTCACCCAATCGCTGTCTTTACCGCCGGCGCGTTGCGGCGTGCCGACGATGTTGGGCCGCTGCGAGCCGTAGGTGGGCAGAGGCGTTCCACCATCGGCGACGGTGACGGTCAGCGGGCGGCCTGCCGAAATGCGCCAAATGCCGTTCGTCTTCCATCCGCCAACGATGGCGTCAAGCGCGCGCGGCATGTTACCGAGAAACGCCCGCCCGCGCCCGAGCGGCAAGTCATAGGTATAGGTAAACTGCACGACGTGCGGAATATCGAAGGTCGAAAGGCTTCGCTCCAACCACGGTTTGTTGGGATCTTGAAGACTGGTGAAGCTGCCTATATAGGTAATGTTATCGTCGTAAATGGACGAATCGTCGATGGATTTCGACCAGGTATAAGTGACCAGGAACTGCAACCCATTGGAATAGGCCTTTTCCGCCTTGATTTGCAGGCCGTTATAGATGGAAGTGGCAATGGGTTGGACATCGGTGGTAACGCTCGTGAACTCCGGGTAGGGAAGCTCCAGTTGGTAGCCTTGGACGGTTGGACTGGAAAGCGTGCTGTTCGGGTCGCTTATTGGTCCACCGTTTTTCGAGGAGAGGGGATTCATAACGTAGGTGTTGAGAGTATTTATCTGAGTGGAGGAGTATTTCTCAATCTGCGGCCCCAGAATATCGAGCGAATTCGCGCCGCTGAAATAGAGGTGTGTGCCTTTCTTCCCGATATACTCCACATCGACCAGAACGTTCCAGGCAAATTGCTGCTCGAAGCCGAAGCTCCAGCTTTGCTCATAGGGCGCCCTCGTGTCGTAGCCGCCGCGGATCGGCCCAATGGCGCCGAAACCAACGTCGTTCAGAAGCCCCAGAGAACTTCCCGCCGGTTGGACGAATCCGTTGGGGAAAGGATTGCTGAGGTGAAGATAGGGAGTCGCCCCGTCGTTATTGTATGTCGATATCACGCTGGTGGATACGTTGTAGCCCTGCGTGCCGTAACTGCCGACGCCGTTGGCGGTGGAGCGGGTCATGCCAAAGTAGATGCCATAGCCTCCCCGCATCACCGTCTTGGGAGCGACCTTGATGGAAAAGCCAAAGCGAGGCTGGATGTTTCTGTAGTCGGTAGTCCAGTTCGTCCGGTTATTCGCGTCTGTGAAGCGTTCTCCGCCGTAGAGTGTGCGAGTCACGCTCTCTTGGGTGAGAGGATCCTGGTACGTAATACTGCCGCCGTTCAATGGATTAATCGCGTTCGGATCGAACCAGTTCTGGCGGTTGTGGCGCTCGGTTCGGGGCAGAGAGAGTTCGTAGCGCAAACCGAAATTCACCGTCAGGCTCGGTGTCACTTTCCAGTTGTCCTGGGCGAACCATGCGTACTGGTAGTTCTCCATGGCCGGGCGGAACTGGATTTCATAGCCGCTGTTTCCGGCGCCTTTCATTTGGCCCATCAGGAAGCTGGCCATTCCATCGCCACCATAGGTCGAGGAGTCAGTACTCGTGGCCTGGGAGCTGCCCGTGTTGTCGAAGGCGAAGTTACCCAGGGGGGCATTGGTCTGGATGTAGTTGATCTGGCGCAAACGGCCGTCAAAACCAAACTTCATCTCGTGTGGGCCGCGCACCTTGCTCAGTGTAAGCGCTAACTGGCTGTTGTTCTCCCCTTGTTTGTAGTTGCCATACGGATCGTCGCCGAGACTGGTATATCCCGCCGAAGTATAGCCGTTGATGAAAATGGCGGGCACGCCGTTAAACCCGTTCGATGCCAGATAAGATGGGAAACCGAGCGCGCCGAGCGGATCGGGAGTGCTGCCACCGTAGGCGTACTGGTCTTGCGTGAAAGCGTTGCGTGTGAAGCCGAGCGTCGCGTTCAGCAAAGTCGAAGAATTGAAGGTATGCGTGTAGTTCATCGCGAACGTATGACCGGTGGAAGTATTGGGCCCGGTAGAGCAGGGATCGACGAAATTGTTGAAGCAACTCCAGTTTATGTAATGATTGTCCCACTCTTGGGCATACTTGGCGGTCAACATATTCTTGGCGTTGAAGCGCTGATCGATCTTGATCTCCATTTTGGCGTCGGTCGAGTGATTGGGTCCCGAGCTTGTCCAGTTGTCTTGAGGTCCGCCCGCTGGGGAGTTCGCCGACGGAAACATGTTGATCATCTTCTGCGCTACCGGATCGATCAGATTGCCCGGCGTGCCAGGCTGTGGCTCGAGACTGGTTGGCAGCTTCGGGTTGCCCGGGCTGATGTAGGTGCCGATGTTGTTGTTGGGAATGGGAGTGCTGCGAACCGCCAGACCGTTGAGAGGGTCGTTCGGATTGCTTGTGTTCTCGTAGTATACGCCGCTGTATGGGTCCCAAAGCTGTCCGGCAGGTAGTAGGTTCCCGTTCCCATCGGTGCATACGTTGGTATAGGTGGTGGTGCCAACGGTGGCGTTACCGAACACCCCTCCCTGCTGGGCAGTACACAGTTCTCCGAAATCGCCGGTGCGCTCAAGGGCGGAAGGAACTCCGGCCGAGGCGGTGCTCGCCGAAATCGCACGCGTTCCTTCGAAATCGAAGAAGAAGAATGTCTTGTTCTTGAAGATGGGGCCGCCGATGGTGCCGCCATACTCGTTGCGTTGCTGTTTGGGCCGGGGGTTTCCGGCGCGATTCGCGAACCAGTCGTTGGCGTCGGTAATCGCGTTGCGCAGGAAGTCATAGGCGCTGCCGTGAAATGTGTTCGAACCCGAGCGCGTCACCATGTTGATCACCGACGCCCCGGTGAAGCCATACTCCGCGCTGAAGTTCGTCTGCTGCACCTTGAATTCTTCGACCGCTTCGACGGGCGGATTGTAGGCCATCTGCGTGGTTCCGCCGTTGGCCTCAACGTTCGTAACCGACGCGCCGTCCAGCAGAATATCGGCCGAACCGCCGCGACTGCCATTGGACACAAACCCGGTGCTGTTGCAATTGTGGCACTGGTCGTCCATGTCGGTGACGCCGGGCGCCAGATAAGTCAGTTCGGTCACATCGCGGTCGATGAGCGGTAAACTATCAATAAATCTGCGGTTGATGACTTGGCCGGTCTCGGCATCTTCGGTGGCGAGGGTTTGCGTCTGGGCTTTGACATCAACACTTTGCGTCGCGCTGGCAATCTTCAGCGCCAGGTCGGCGCTCACGTTCTCAGCGACGTTCAATTTGATGTTGGTGCGGACGGTTTTCTCAAACCCTGGCATCTCCGCGGTCACGGAATAGAGCCCCGGCGAAATCGAAACAAAAAGGTAGCGTCCAGTGCTGTCCGACTTCGCATTGAACTTGTATCCCTTGTCAAGATCGAGGAGGGTAACCGTTGCCGCCTGGATCACCGCTCCGGTTGGGTCCGTCAGCAGGCCACTCACAGTTCCAAAGTAACCTTGGCCGAAAAGCACCGCGGGGATGAGAACAAGTAGGATTGCGGCCAACAGCACGGGGAAAAATACCCGCCGGCAATTGGATATCGCTTCTGAAGTAAAGACACTCATAACGGCCTCCATGACGCAGGCGGAACGGATGCCGCGGTTGACTGCACTTCAAGGGCTCTTCCCTAGCCGCCGCAGCCTGGGCTCCTAGACGTCGCCTTCGCTCCCCTTCCGGAGACGCGAAAGGCTCTCCGCTTATTGAAACGATTCAATGAAACAACAGACCGCTCCTAACTGTCAAGCAGGATCTTTGTTCGGAGCGCCGGGGAAGCAAATGGAGACTTGGCAGGGTCGTCCTATCCTCAGCAGAAATGCTCTCAGGCGATATCTTGGACAGTTCCGACCAGAGCGTGTCTTCCTCATCGTTGAAGTGGTGGAGAGCCACCGGGGATAAATTCGGGGCGCTAACCGATACGCAGGTTATGTTAGAAAGGAAAATTACGGGAGTCATTCCAATGTTCCAGTTGAATCGTCGCGCTCTACTTCGTTCTGGCCTGCTCCTTTCTGCCGCCAACCTCCTCCTCAAACCTCGTCTTGCAGTCACCCAGGCTCTGCTCGGCGCCACAGCGCAGGCGGAGAATGGAGGCTCGATCCATGCCACGACGGCGATCGATCTGGCTCCGAGCGAGAAACTCCTTTTTGACTTCAACTGGCGTTTCTTGCAGGGCCACGGCTGCGACCCCGCTCGCGATCTCGGCTTGGGTTCCTCGCAGGGGGATTTTGCCAAGACTGGCGCGTTTGACTTCGCCCTGGCAAAGTTCAACGACGCGAGTTGGCGGCCCTTGAGCCTTCCTCACGATTGGGCGGTTGAACTGCCCTTCGTCCACGATAAAGCACTGGAGGATCATGGGTTCAAGCCGCTAGGCCGGAGCTATCCCGAGACCAGCGTGGGCTGGTACCGCCGGGTCTTCGACGTGCCCAAGAGCAACCAGGGCCGCCGCGTATTCCTCGATTTTGATGGCGTTTTTCGCAGCGCGCTGGTTTTTTGTAATGGCAACTTTATCGGCCGCAACGACAACGGCTACGTCCCGTTTCGCTTCGATCTGACCGATTTTCTCTTCTATGGGGAGAAGAACTGCATTACGGTCCGCGTGGATGCGTCCTTGGGCGACGGCTGGTTCTACGAAGGCGCTGGCATCTATCGCCACGTGTGGCTCACCAAGACCGACCCCCTGCACCTGGGCCAATGGGATACGGTTGTACGTACAGACGTGCAAGGAAGCAGCGCAACTTTGCAGCTGAGCACCGTAGTCGAAAATGCCGGGAACGCCGCAGAAAGCTGTCGCGTGCGTTGGCAAATTCTGGATGCGGCAGGAAAAACATTGTCCACTGCCGAATCGCCGGTCGTGGAAGTTGGCGCGGACGGAAAGCAAAGCTTCAGCGCGATCGCAAAGCTCGGACATCCGGCCCTGTGGTCACCGGAAGAGCCGAATCTTTATTGCGCTCTCGCGACCGTGGAGACCGGCGGCGCCACCCGCGACCGGGATCAAGCCGTGTTCGGCGTGCGCACGCTGACTTTCGATGCGAATCGGGGCTTCCTTTTGAACGGTAAGAGCACGCCAATCCGAGGCACCTGTAACCATCAGGATCATGCGGGCGTTGGCGCCGCCCTGCCCGATTCGTTGCACGCTTTCCGCGCTGGGGTGCTGAAAGCCATGGGTTGCAACGCCGTACGCACATCGCATAACATGCCCACGCCCGAGTGGGTCGAAGCGTGCGCGCGGGCCGGACTTTTGATGCTCTGCGAGACGCGCCTGATGTCGTCGAGCGAAGAAGGCCTGGAGCAGCTGAAAACCATGGTCAAGCGCTATCGCAATAACCCCGCGATATTCCTATGGTCCATGGGCAATGAGGAGGATGTGCTGCAAGCGAATGAGATTGGCCCGCAGATCGTTCAGACCATGCAGAAACGCGCGCACGAGCTGGATCCGACGCGCCTTTGCACAGCGGCCGTGAACGGCTCGTATGACAAACCGCTCGCATTTGCGCTCGACGTGATGGGCTTCAACTACGAGCTGTCGCTGGCGGACAAATACCATGCCGATCATCCCCGGCAGCCGCTGATCGGCACTGAGACCGCGAGTACTGTCGCCACACGCGGCATCTATACCACGGACAAGCTGCGGAATTGGGAAAGCGCCTATGATGCAAACCACCCCGCGTGGGCCAACCTCGCCGAGGAGTGGTGGCCCTTCTATGCCGCCCGTCCGTGGCTCTCGGGCGGTTTTGCATGGACCGGTTTCGATTACCGCGGCGAGCCGACCCCTTACTCCTGGCCCAGCGTCAACTCGCAGTTTGGCATCGTCGACACTTGCGGGTTCCCCAAGGACAACTACTTCTACTACAAGGCATGGTGGGGCAAGGAACCGGTGCTGCATCTTTTCCCCCATTGGAATTGGGCGGGCAAAGAGGGGGAAGAGATTTCCGTCTGGGTGCATTCGAATCTGGAAAGCGTCGAACTATTGTGCAACGGGCAGAGCCTCGGCTCCAAAAAAGTCGAGCCGCTCCATCACCTGGAGTGGAAGGTCAAGTACGTCCCTGGCTACATCGAAGCGCGCGGCACAAAAGGTTCCAAAGTTGTGCTCGTCGCAAAGCAAGAAACCGCCGGGTCCCCAGCGAAGATCCGCCTCACGGCCGATCGCGCGGAGCTCGCCGCCGATGGAGAAGATCTGGCGATGGTGCGCGTGGAAACCGTCGATAGCAAAGGGCGTTTCGTTCCCACCGCAGATAACACGATCCGCTTTAAGGTGTCGGGCGCAGGCGCACTGATCGGTCTCGGCAACGGCGACCCGAATTGCCAGGAGTCCGACAAGGGAAACGAGAGAAGCTTGTTCAGCGGTTTGGCGCAAGCGATTCTGCAGGCTTCGAAGAATCCAGGCTCTCTGACCATCGAGGCGACCTCCGATGAGCTGGAAGAGGCGTCTCTCACCATCGCGACCAAGCCGTCGAAACTGCGCCCCGCTGTGAGCTGATATTGGGCCACGCTCGCCTCACATGGGCCACGGAGGCTGCGGGCGGCGAGCTATAGCGCGACGATCTGAACCGGTGTCGCGCTCTGCGTTTCCCTCCGAACTGTCAGTTGCTCGATCCGCGAACGGCGAACCGTAAAGCCCAGCCCCGCTGCCGTCGGCAAGCAGATAGTCCCGCGGCTGGTGACCTCGACCTCAGGCTCAATGATGTCTTCGTGCCAGTAGCGGCGGCTTGCAGACACATCTCCCGGCAACACGAAGCCTGGCAGTCCTGACATGGCAATGTTGTGAGCGCGTCCGATGCCGGATTCCAGCATGCCTCCGCACCACACCGGAATGGAACTCTGAACGCACACGTCGTGCACACGCCGCGCACCACCGTGGCCCCCCACACGCCCGAGTTTGATGTTAATAACGCCGCAGGCGCGCAGCCCGATCGCGGCTTTCGCGTGTCCGGCGTTATGGATACATTCGTCGAGGCAGATGGGCGTGCGCAACTGGGCCTGCAGTATTGCATGCTCGTAAATGTCATCCCATGCCAGTGGCTGTTCGATCATCATGAGGTTGAAGGAGTCAAGAGCGAGGAGCCGGTAGCTGTCGGCCAGGCTGTATGCCGAGTTGGCGTCCACCATGAGCCGGATTTCCGGATACTGCCGGCGAATTGCCTGGACCAGGTTAAGATCGTTCCCGGGCTTGATTTTGATCTTGACGCGCTGGTATCCATCGCGTAACTCCGTCCCGATCCTGGACAACAGCGCGGGGATCGAATCTTGTATGCCAATGGAAACACCGCACGCGATCTCGCTGCGGGTCGCGCCCAGCAGGCAGGCCAGAGGGACAGCCTTTTGCTGCGCCTAAATATCCCAAAGCGCATTTTCCAGCGCTGCTTTGGCCATTTCATGTCCGCGGACGGGCGCCATCACTCTTTCCAGAGCAGAAGCCTCGGTAATGTCCTTACCGAGAACAAGGGGAATGAGGAAGTCTCGCAAAATGAGCCAGGCCGAATCGGTCGCCTCGGAGTTATAAGACGGGGATTCCAAAACGGTGGCTTCCCCCCATCCGCTGAGACCTTCGGAGCAAATTTCGACGAGGAGAATTCTCCGGTCCTGGAAGGCGCCAAAGCTGGTTTCAAAGCGCTCTCTCAAGCGCATATGTATTTCGCGCAGAGTGATCTCTTCAATCCGCATACCCACTCCACTTGCGCCGGGAAGTTCCTCCAAAAAGATCCGGCAGACTCCAGCTAAGAATCAATAACTGTCCTGCTGAATAAGAATGAAACCAACGTTACATTCGCACATATTAGTAACCATCAGCAAGAATACTAGCCCTAGCGGGCTTGTCAAGAGCTTACTGAATGATACGAGTGCGAATTGTCCTTGGAGTGAAACATATGATACGATGCGCGCCAGAAGGCGATCGAGGCATGGGTAGAGGCGCGCCCGACGATTAACCCTTCAGCACAGCCGGTCTTCCTGGTAACGGTGGCCGGTAACGGTGGGCGCCGACACTAAGCCTCGTACCATCGGAATCCGCGGCGCTGTTCTTCATCGACCTTCTTCATGAGTTCGAGAGTATGCAGGTGTCGGTCTTCCGCGCACGCCACGAGGAGAAGGTTGAGCAACGCCATGGGCGCCGTGTATGAAGCGCTAAACGAAAGCGAGTCTACGGAGGCCAAATAGACCTCATTTGCAAAACGTGTGATCGGAGAAATGTAGGTGTCCGTTATGCCTATGCAGTACGCACCCTGTTTGCGGGCCTGATCCAGTCCCTCGACCGTCATCCGCAGACCACGGCGAAAACTGATGGCAATGACAACGTCATTCTTACCCAAGGAGCGGACGGTGTGGACGGCCATTCCGGGCATGGTCGCACTGGATACGGGCAGGCCAAGGACTCTGAGAGAGTATTCAAGGTACGCTACCAAACTCGCGGCGACATCTCCACCCAGGATCACAACTCGGCGCGCTTTCCAGACTCGCTTGGCAACCGCCGCCACGCGCTTCAAATCCAGAACGTTGTAAAGTGCGCGCAGGTTCTTGAGTTCTTGGTCCAGGGATGCCTGCAATAGCGAGGTCGTGGAGCCATCCACAGGAGCGGACCGCATCGTGTCCAGGGAGGTTGCACGCACGACCGAAAGCTCGTGAAGATACATCTGGAATTCTTTGTAGCTCTCGAATGCCATGGCCCGTGCAATGCGGACCGTCGTCGCGGGATCAGTTCCAAGTTTCTTTGCCAGGTCGCGGACGCTGAGCAGCACGAACTGCCGCGGGTCCTCGAGGGCGGGACGGATGATCTCCCTACGGCGGGGGCTGAGCCGGGCCAGACGTTCGGTTTGGCTTATCTGGGAAACTACTATCGGACGTTTTTCATTCTTGCTGCGATTTGCCATACGGCAGCATGGTACCAGAGTCCCGCGTATAGTCCGGCCTCGCCAGCGCTGGAATGCAGACACGCCCGGCCCCATTTCCAGCCATCTGGCTGGTGTGTATCGTATGTTTCTAACCAGTTCGTCACGGGTAGTTTTCTCTTTTTTGTCTTGACAGCTAGTCAATCTCGGCCTAGATTTTACGGTGTTATCGTGCGGTACTTGCAAAATTGAAACATTCATTTCATTTATGCAAATAGAAACTGCCGCGAGATTGCCGCAGGGAGCTGCCATGAACCGTCTGGTGGTTGCTGGCCCTTCCCCTGATTTGTCAAACCACCCGCCCGAGCTGTCGCAGGAAAAGAATAATGGCCGCAGCTCCCTCTTTTTCGCGGCGGGCGCGGCCTGGGATCAAGATCGTCAAAGTTGCTCACCTGGAAATCGCGATGAATGCACACCGAGGAGGCTTTCCATGAAGTCGTTTGCAGCGTTGCTGGGTTCACTTTTACTTCTGTCGATGTTGGGTGTAGCGGCTTATGGCCAGAATGCCGGCACGGGCGCCATCGCCGGGGTGGTGACAGACCCGACGGGTGCGGTGGTTGAAGGGGTTGCGGTAAAGGTGACCAACAACCTGACCGGAGAAACGCGCACGGCGGCGTCCGCCGGCCGCGGGAACTACACCGAGCCCCTGTTGCCGCCTGGAAGCTACACGGTGGAAGCGTCGAAGGCCGGTTTCAAGAGCACGAGCTACCGGGCCATCACCGTGAGTGTGACGGAGATCTTAACGTTGAACATTCAGCTGCAGGTGGGCAGCGTGCTGGAAACCGTCGAAGTAACGGGCCAAGGGGAACAGCTGCAGACAGAGACGAGTGCGGCGGGCCGGGTGACAGACAGCATCGTGGTGGAGAGCATGCCTTTGGTGACTCGTAATTACACGCAGATCCTCGCACTCTCCACTGGTGTTTCAGCGGACGTGATGAAGGCGAGTGAACTGGGGCGGGGCGGCACCAGCGGCGGCAGCAGCAACCCGAATGACTCTATGGTAACAGCGGGCGGCGCGGGCAACGACAATAACTTCCAGATGAACGGAGTGGAGGTCAACGACTTCCAGCAGAGCGGCAATTTCAGCGGCGGAGTGGCCGTACCGAATCCGGATTCCATTCAGGAATTCAAGGTCCAGACCGGTCAATATGATGCCTCTTACGGCCGCGATGCGGGGGCAAACGTAAACGTGGTGACCAAGACCGGCACCAACGAGTTTCATGGCACATTGTTTGAGTTTTTCCGTAACGATGCGTTGAACGCAAATGACTGGTTCCTGAATAAAAACGGCGTCCCGCGGCAAGAGTTGCGACAAAACCAGTATGGGATGACGTTTGGTGGACCCATTGTCAAGAATAAGCTGCTGTTCTTCACTTCATATCAGGGGACACGGCAAACGAACGGAGTGGATCCAACCTGTTCTACCACCTTTTCTACTCCACCCTTGACGAACGACCGCTCGGCTGCGGCTCTCGGTGCCTTGTTTTACGGGCAGGAGACCTATATTCAGTTGGCCACCGGGGATCCTAGCATCGGGCCTTCCGTGGCCCAGAACGGCTCCAATATCAGTGCACCGGCGCTGGCTCTATTGCAGATGAAACTGCCTAACGGGCAGTATCTGTATCCGACTCCCCAACGGATTGACACTTCACTGCCATTCGTCGAGCAGGGGAGCTATTCGGTCAGCAATCCGTGCCCGTTCTACGAAGAGCAGTTCATGACCAATGCCGACTGGAACCAATCGGACAAGAGCCAGTGGCAAGTACGTTTCTTTTTCGCGAACAGCAGCCAGACGAACACGCTCCCAGCGACGGACATTGGCGGTCCTACAGCTCCAGGTTTTCCGTATGTGACCAAGGAACACTTCCGGAACTTCTCGCTCACCTACAATCATACGTTCTCGAACAACCTGCTAAACCAGGCCGAAGTCGGCTACCACCGGCAGTTCTCGAGCGACGTCCAGCAGGAGGTGTTCAGCTATCCTCAAATCGGAGTGACGATTTCGCCGGGGACGGTTGACGACAACCCTGCGATCTACGCCGCCGGGCTGCCCACCGTGGGTGGGAACGGGCAAAATGTTATTCTCGCGCAGAACACGTACGTCGCCGAGGACACGGTGGCGTGGCAGAAGGGGCACCATGCCATTCGGTTTGGCGGCGGGGTAACGCGTCCACAAGACAACCAAGTAGCGTTCCAATTTTTAGGCGGCCTGGTTTTCCTTACCCCTTCGGACTTCCTGCTGGGTCAGGCCGGCGACACCAGCTTACCCCCGGGCTTACAATTCGGAAACCTGTATGAATCGATAGACTTGCCCTTGCAGGCCTCCCGTGAGTGGCGAGTTTTGGATGCCAACGCGTACTTCCAGGACGATTACAAGGTCACCTCGCGACTCACCCTGAACCTGGGACTGCGCTACGAGCGATTGGGAGATGTGAGCGACGCCCTGGGGCGCGTGGCTAACTTCAACCAGTACACCGCTGACCCGAATCCCCCGGCAGGCGGGACTTATCAGGGTTTAATTGTCGCTTCGAACTACAATGGGCCGGCCCTTCCCACTGGAGTGCAGAAAGGAAACAAACTCGGCATAGCAGGGAACGGTCAAAATACCTGGGACCCACGGATTGGTTTTGCGTGGATGGTTCCAGGTAACGACAAAGTTGTGCTCCGGGGTGGCTACGGCGTTTCCCACGCGCATATTGGCGGGCAGGCGTTTCTCCAAACCGTCTCCAACCAACCTTGGGGTGTTATTCGCGAGGCAGTTGGAAGTCCCGCACTGACTTTCGCCAACCCGTTCGCGTTCCCCGGGCAGCCTTCCACGCTGCCTGCTTTCACGCCTTACTCGCCCAGCAGTGCGCTGAGTCCATTCACCTTTAATAACAACTGGCGGCCCGGGATGATTCAACGCTACAGCCTGAATCTCCAAACCGAGCTCCGCAAAGACATGATGCTGGAAATTGGCTACATTGGGACGAGAGGCTTGCATCTGATGCAGGAGGCGCTGCCGGATCAGGCTCTCGACGCCAGCGCATCGAATCCCATTCGGGGCCAGACCGACAATACGCTTGCCAATTTACCGCTACGGGTTCCTGTAGAGGGGTTTTCCACCGCGGCTTGGAGGCAAGTCAACTCGGAGGGCGCATCCTGGTACAACGGGCTGGAAGCGAGCGTGACCAAACGTTTCAGTCACGGAGTGCAGTTCCTGGCCTCGTATACGTGGGCGAAGGAACTTTCCACCGACTTCTCTTCCTCGACTTCACCAAACGGGGGCGAGTCGATCGGTAACCAGTACCTTGAAAGTGCGCGCTACGGACCCGATTCATTCGTTCGTCCGCAACGCTTTGTCGTCAGCTACGTCTATGCGCCGCCCTTCTTCCTGCATAGGGGCGCTTTGTTACGCAACACATTGAGTGACTGGAAGATTGCTGGGGTGACAACCATTCAAGACGGACACCCGCTGGCAGTGGAGAATACGAATGCTTTCAATCTCTATGGCATTAACGCTCCTGATAATGACTTCGCCCAGCTGGCTCCGAACTGTACGGTGTCTCAAGTGAGCAGTTCCGGCTCGGTTCAGAGCAAAATCAACCACTTCATCAATCAGAATTGCTTCGGCACCACAGCATCAGGCGTATTTACGCCGACGCCCTACCCAGTCATAAGCGCAGACGGCGGCACGGCATTCGGAAACACCCGTCCGGGTATTCTCCGTGGTCCCGGACAGAACAATACCGACCTGTCCCTGATCAAGAATTTTTCACCGCGGTGGCCGAATGAGAAGGCGCTCGTGGAGTTTCGCGCGGAATTGTTTAACGCTTTCAACCATCCGCAATTCTCCGATCCGGGCTACTCCGTCGATGGAACCGTCAATAACGCCAGCTTTGGAGAAATTACGGGCACAGCCGTCGCTCCGAGAATCGCCCAATTTGCCTTGAAGCTGTCATTTTGAAACTCAAAGAAATCCAATGGGGCCCTGTGCCTTGGGGCCCCTTGCAAACCAGAACAGATCAACCGCCTCCTCGATGAATTGAAGACGATCGTCTAAGGCTGTGGCATCGGCTTGCGGCTGGAATGAGTAACTTGCGATCAAGAATGATAGGGGATAAATAACTATGAAACTTACACGCGGCGGTTTCCTGAAAAGCATGGCTGGCCTTACATTCGCAGGGCTGCCATGGCCAAAAACCGGCTTCCTGCTCTCCGCACAAGCTGTAACGGGACAGCCTGCACGGAGCATACAAATTCAAGATGTTGAAATCTATCCCTACAACGTGTCCATGATAGAGCCCTTTCGCGTTGCCCTCAGTACGATCACATCCGCGGAAAACGTTCTGGTGCGGTTGAGAACCCGCGAGGGAGTCGTGGGCTGGGGGGAAGCGAGCCCCTATTCGCCGGTAACGGGAGAAACGCAGGCCGTCGACCTGGCCGTAGCAAAGGATCTCGCCAATTTTGTTCGCGGACGCGATCCTTTTACGCTGAGCGCGATCGTGTCGGATATGGACGGATTCACTCCGTCCAACACCAGCATGAAAGCGGCGCTGGAAATGGCAGTCTGGGATATCTGCGGGAAACTCGCGGGGCAGCCGGTGTACAAACTGCTCGGAGGTTATCGTGACTCTTTCGAAACCGACATCACCATCGGAATGGGTACACCGGAGGAGATGGCGAAGAAGGCGACCAAGTACGTCCAGGATGGGTTTAAAACGCTGAAGGTCAAACTCGGAGATGGCCCCGAGCCGGATACACAGCGCATGAAAGCAATCCGCGAGGCTATCGGCTACAGTATTAAAGTTCGCACCGACGCCAACCAGGGATGGACCGCTGCGGAGACCGTCCGCGCGCTGCGGATGATGGAGAAATACCAGATGCAAATATGCGAGCAGCCCGTTCCTTACTGGGATGTGGCGGGCCTGAAATTCAGCCGGGACAACTCGCCGACGCCGATAATGGCGGATGAGTCCGTGCACACGCCGCATGACGCATTTGCAGTTGTCCGTGAAAACGCCGTGGACTGCATCAACATAAAACTGATGAAGTCGGGGGGCCTGCTGCGGGGCGCGCAAATCGCCACCGTGGCCGCCAGCGCCGGAGTCACCTGTATGGTTGGCTGCATGGAGGAGACGCGCCTGGCCTTGACGGCGGGCGCTCACCTGGTGTGTTCGCAGAAGAATATCGTTTACGCGGACCTGGATGGGTTCCTGGAGCTTTCGGTTGATCCCGTGATTGGCGGGATGCAGATGAAGGATGGAATCGTAACCCTGCCCAACACGCCCGGACTGGGATTGGACATCGATCCTGCATTCTTCAACAAGCTTCACCGTATTTGATATGGAGTAAGACAGGGGGCCGTTGCTGGCTCCGGCCGCGCGGAGCCAGCAAGCCTGTTCATTGGGCTTTACCCACACTGCACAAACGGTATTGGAGGCGGCAACGGCAAATCGAAAGTGCGCACGCTGTCTCATTGGTAAGTCGATTTCCATCCTCTTTTTCCATAGGAGCAAACTGATGATCCTCAACCAGATTTTTTCTAAATACCATACACGTGGATACCTGACGATACTCACAGGCCTGCTGCTTCTGGTGGCACTGTTCTGCATCGGGTGGGCGGAGTCATCGCATCCTTCTTCTCCGGCCGTGAAGACGCCAGCCCAGCCGGTTACCACCCACGAGTTGACCGCGGTCGATCTCGATGCTTTTCTTGATGGCCTGATGCCCGCTCAGATTGAACGGGAAGATATTGCGGGCGCTGTGATTGGGGTGGTCAAAGACGGACAAGTCATTTTTGCCAAAGGCTACGGGTACTCCGACATGGCCAAGCGCACGCCCGTCACTCCGGACAGTACGCTGTTCCGTCCCGGCTCAATTTCGAAGCTCTTCGTCTGGACCTCGGTGATGCAGCTGGTCGAGCAGGGCAAGCTCGATCTGAACCGGGACGTCAACGATTACCTGGATTTCGAGATTCCACCCGCGTTCGGAAAGCCCATCACCCTGGGGAACATTATGACGCACACCTCGGGTTTCGAAGAAACTGGTAAGGACCTGTTCGTCAAGGACGCACAACACATGGGCAGCCTGGAGTATTACGTCAAGAATCACATTCCAGAGCGCATCTTTCCTCCCGGTGAGGTTCCTGCCTATTCGAACTACGCGACCGCGGTCGCGGGCTATATCGTGCAGCGCGTTTCCGGTAAGCCTTTCGAACAATATGTTTCCGATAATATTTTTGCTCCCTTGGAGATGAAGCGGTCCGCGTTTGTTCAACCTCTGCCCGAGGAACTGAAGCCGCTGATGTCCAACGGCTATGCACGGGCCTCGTCAGAGCCCAAACCGTTCGAATTCGTCGAAGCTTTTCCCGCAGGCAGCCTGTCCACCACGGCGCGGGACATGTGTAACTTCATGATCGCCCATCTGCAGAATGGACAATTTGGGAGTGTGCAGATTCTGCGCCCGGAGACCGCCACTCTGATGCACTCCCGGCTCTTTGATGCGGACGACCGCTTGAGCGGGATGGCGCATGGTTTTTATGAGGAATCCGCAAACGGACACCGCATCATTGGCCACGCCGGCGATACCGAGGCTTTCCATAGTGACTTGCACCTGATTCTCGATGCCAATGTCGGGCTTTTTGTTTCTTACAACAGTGCGGGAAAAGGCGAGCTTAGCCCGCGTACGGTTCTCTTCAAAAAGTTTCTGGACCGGTATTTTCCTTACACAGAGCCCCCTCCGGGCAAAATTGAAAATGCCAAAGCGGACGCGGCCAGCATTGCCGGGCTTTATCTGACTAGCCGCCGTTTTGAAAGTTCATTCCTGAAGTTAACTTCCCTGCTCGGTCAAAATAAAGTCTCCGAGAATTCCGACGGGACCATCAGCATAGATCCTTTCAAAGGGTCCAATGGCGAACTGCTGAAGTTCGAAGAGATCAGCCGGCTGCTCTATCGCGAAGTCCATGGACGGGCGCACGTCGGCTTCAAGCGGGATGGAAATGGGCGGTTGCAGTTTGAGTTGGATTGGCCGTTCTTCGTTTTCCAGAGGGTTGGCTTTTGGGAAAACAAGTACTTCAATTACACCCTGGCGATTTTCGGCTTGACTATGGTCGTGCTGACGGTCCTGCTGTGGCCGGTCGGAGCGTTGATTCGTAAACACTATGGCCGTCCGCTGGACTTAAATCCTCTGGAGCGCAAGCTGCGGCTGGGTGTGCGGTTGGTCTGTATCCTCTTCATCTGTTTCTTCGGAGGTTGGCTGGCGGTTCTGGCAACAGCCGTGGCATCGATTAGCGCGATTAATGCCCTTGCTCCCTGGATTATCTGTTTTGGGATCCTCGGTGTGTTGTGCGTTGTTGGTTCGCTTCTCGTGTGCCTGAATGCATTTCGAAGCTGGAGCACGCCCAACCGGTGGATCTGGGCCAAAATACACGACACGGCACTGGCGTTTGGCTGCCTGAGCCTGGTCTGGTTCGCGCTCACCTGGAATCTCATGAACTTCAACATCCACTACTGAGCCTGACTTGGGAGGTCGTGAGTACTCTGCAATCCACGCCTCGTTCAAGCACAGATCAGGTTGTGGGCGCGCTCGGGATTCTTTACGAGGTCAAAGGAGACTAAAGGGATACCCACATGTCAATGTATCGAACTGCTCTGGTAGTCCTCCTGGCACTCATTACCTTCGCGTACATCTTGGGGTACGTTCCAATACTCGCTGTGGCCGCTCCCGCCCCTGCGGAGAAGGTGCAGCCCAAATCTCCAGCTCCTCAACCCTCTGCTTCTGCCAAAGCACCTTCTGCTAGCGACAGCGGGACCCACGAGCTCTCGCGTGCCGACCTCGAAGCCTTTCTCGACGGCTTCGTACCTTATGCACTGAAGAATGCCGATATCGCCGGCCTCACATTGGTAGTCGTGAAAGATGGCCAGATCCTGTTCGAGAAAGGCTATGGGTACGCCGATGTGAGGACGAAACGGGCCATGGATCCGGGTCTCACGCTGGTTCGCCCGGGTTCGACTTCAAAGCTTTTCACCTGGACCGCGGTCATGCAACTGGTCGAACAGGGCAGACTTGATCTCGACCGCGATATCAATGACTACCTGGACTTCAAGGTAAACAGCAGTTTTTCGAAGCCGATCACCCTACGCAATCTGATGACGCACCGCGCGGGTTTCGAAGAGGGCATTAAGTCGATCCTGGCGTACGACCCGAAGCAGGCGATGACGACCGAAGCCTATCTCAAGAATCATCGGCGCCCGACGTTGTTTCCACCGGGAGAAGTTCCCGCCTACTCCAACTACGGCGCAGCTCTTGCCGGTTACATTGTCCAGCGCGTGTCCGGTGATTCCTTTGAAAGCTACGTCGAGCGCCACATCTACGCGCCTCTGGGCATGACCCGCTCGACCTTCCGGCAGCCGGTGCCAGAGCAGCTCAAGGCAGACCTGTCCGAAGGCTACATGACCGCTTCCGAGCCGCCCCGGCCGTTCGAGTTCATCATTACTGCGCCCGCAGGTAGCATGAGCACCACAGCCGATGACATGGCGAAGTTCATGATCGCCTACCTGCAAGAAGGCCGTTATCAGGAAAATCGCATCCTGAAACCGGAAACCGTGCACCTGATGTTCGAGCCCGCCGTCCACCAGATCGATGATATCGATGTCATGGGCTTGGGATTTTTTGAGGAAAACCGCAATGGCCATCGCGTTCGCGGGCATGGCGGCGACACCATCGTCTTCCACACCGACTTGGATTTGTTCGTTGACGATGGCGTTGGCATCTTCTTTTCACTCAATAGCCGCGGCGAAGACAATGCCGTCTATGGAATCCGGCAAGGGCTGTTCGATGCTTTTGCGGATCGCTACTTTCCAGGCAACACGCAACAATCGGCGGTTCCAGCCAGCTCTGTCGTGACGAACGCAAAAGAACATGCTCAGCTCATCGCCGGGAGATATCAAAGCTCGCGGAGAGTCGAGTCTGCGTTCATCAGCGTACTTTATCTGCTCAGCCAGACGGTAATCAGCGCCAATGACGATGGCACAATCAATGTGCCTACATTCCCCACCAATAAGCCGAAACCCTACCGTGAAGTCTCGTCTTTCGTCTGGAACGAAGAGGGCGGTCAACGCAAAGTTGCTTTGGTCGGAGAAGGCAGCAGCCGAGCTGTTTACAGCAGCGACGACCCAAGCTCGATTTTGCAGCCGGTGCCCGCTTGGAAATCGGCCGTCTGGAATCTCTCGTTACTCTGCGGATCAATCGCGATATTGCTGATCGTGGTAATTCTGTGGCCGGTCTCGGCGTTGCTGCGCTGGAAGTATCGCCAGCCTTCAACGCTCGTAGGAAAAGAGTTGCTGGTCACCAGAGTGCTTCGCGTCGCAGCCCTGATTGATGTCATCTACCTTTTGGCCTGGATTGTTCCTCTATCCCCGATTTTGAACAACCACATCGAGGCATACAATGACAGCCTCGACCCCTACCTTCGGCTGTTGCAAGTCGGAGGCCTTCTGGTGATTGTGGCCGCCGTGGCGGGCATTTGGGCTGCATGTCAGAAAAGCCGAAAGTGGACTACCGCGGTTTGGCATGTTGTGAGCGCCGGTGCTTTGGTCGGCATAGTTTGGGGCGCGGTCATCACGAAGCTGATCAGCTTCAACCTGAACTATTAGCAAACGGAGAGCGAAACGGCGCTGCGCACTCTCGGCCTGTCTACCGTGTCGCGTGGGCGGCAGTTCCCACATCATCTTGGCGATCGAGTTCGGCCGAGATTGTCTTTAGCAGCTTCCCATCGGCGGTGTCGCCACTTAGCTCCCATATCATTACTCCCCGCAAACCCCGTTCTTTCGCATATTTAACTTTGGCTCCGATGGATAACTCATCGTCATAAGTCCAGAATGTAGTTCCGTCGAACAGCCACGGAGCCATTGATTTGGGATCGCGATATACGGAGAACTTGTTTTGAATGAAAACAATGTAGTTATAAAGAACATCGTTGCGATCCGGTTCGCCGAGTTGAAACAGTCCATGATTCTCCTGCGCAACTTGATTCCAGGAATAGGCGTAGAAGGGCAGGCCCATCAGCATTCGGGAGACTGGCGTCCCGGCCTCTTTGTAGCTGCGAATCGTCGTATCCACGTCTCCGCCGATTTCCGGATCCCCCGGCGCGCAATAGAGCGGAGCTACCAGGCCGGTTCTCTTGCTCCAAGGTCCGGCGTAATCGTAGTTCATGATCGCAACCTGGTCCGCATATAGGGCAACGGCTCCCATATCAAGGTGTTGATAAGTCGAGCGAACAGTGCCCATGGCAACACTTACTATGAAATTCGACCCGATCGTGTTAAGCTGCCGGCGAAACTCACCCAGCAGTGCAATGAAGTTGACCTTGTCGGCTTCCTCGGGGTATTCCCAATCAATATCGATGCCGTCGAACAGACCCGGGACCTCGACTCCGTCGGCAATCTTGCCTTGAATGAATTCTTGAATACAGGAGGCGACGAAAGCGCTGCGATTGTCGGGCTGCGCCGCTTTCACGAACACGTCTGCGTTGCCTTCGAGAGAAATCAGTACCTTGATGTGCGGATAAAGGCGTTTCAGTTCCTGCAGTTGATGGAAATTCCCTCGAAGCGGCATGGCGGGCGTATCGGCGGTTCCGTCTACGCTATTCTCGGCTGAGAACGAATAACTCAGGTCTGCAGCCGGGTCCGCTACAATACATCGATTGTTGGCAATGTTGGCCTGCGAGTAATTGATCTGATCAAGTATAGGAACTGCACCACGCGAGATCAGATCTTTGACGAAGAATTGCCGGCGCATGCTATCCCCGCGGAAGTATCCGACTACGATCGAGCGAGCCGTAGCCGGATTCGGCTGGGCTGCAGCCGCCAACGTGACGATGCAGACACTGACAGTCAACAAGATTGAGAGGATGCGCATTCGATTTACGCGCGGACGATCACTTCGCAACATTCCCGGGACCTCCGACGGCATACATTCGGGGAATGCGTTGTTCGACATCGGGCAGGGCAGGAAATGGCGCATGGGGTTCTTTCTGATACCAATATGCAACGGAAAAGAAGTTATCGGAGCGATGATTGGCGTGGCCATGTTCAATGGTTGCCTTCAAACCCTTAGTGAATGGAATCGGCGAATCCAGATGAAAACGGTATACGGACGAACGGCTGCCGGCAGATTCCGGACCTTTGACCGGCGCTCCGTATAGGGCATACGAGAAGGAGTGGTCGCCAAAATCCCACGCTCCCAAGAAGTAATCCTCCGAGCCGGTGCCATTGATGGACGGACTCTTTTCTCCATCGATAAAGAACATGTCGTCACCTTCGCCCCACCACCCGTCCTGATTCTGGAGGATGGACATGGTCACGCCCACGAAGTGCCCTTGCCCGGTTGCTTCAAGCCATACATAATTGCCTTCTCCGTCGAGATTCTTCTTTGCGGTCACAGCGGGCGCGTCGTTTGATTCCCAATCACTGGTCCACCCTTTGGCCGGCGTCGCCTGACGATACTGGGCATGGAAATACAAGGTGTCGGCGGCAAAATCTTTGCTCAATGCCTGGTAGTCGATATTGAAATAAAACGCGTCGACGTTTTCGCTCCCCTGGTTCGTGATGGTGAGTCGCGCTCGCTTC